>Ga0208689_1001099_pt1 | contig 15198 bp, 33 predicted proteins | sample June2015DPH_8_15_FD_184700 | JGI IMG/M metagenome (GOLD analysis project Ga0208689, IMG submission 184700) | Peatland microbial communities from SPRUCE experiment site at the Marcell Experimental Forest, Minnesota, USA - June2015DPH_8_150... | ecosystem: Environmental > Terrestrial > Soil >... | reverse complement strand
CCCGAAGAGTTTAAGAATGCCGCCGCAACGTTGGAAGCGGCCAAGAAAGAAGCGCAGGAGAAATTGCAAGGTCTACTCAAAGACATGAACTTTAAGAATCCTGCCGCGGTCGTAAAAGAGTTGAGCAACGCGACGTGCAATGAATGTGGCGAAACGTGCCCCTGTTCACAACATGGATTCGGTTTCGCGAAGTACACAAGAACGAACATAATGAAGCAGGGAAGGAGGTTCCGGCAATGAAGTTAGCAGACGAAGATAAACTGTATTATTTAAGTTCATTATGGTGGGTTACTGAATCCTGTTATTCAGGAGTGGAACTTCCCACCCGAGAAATGTTTGAACGTCTTGTGAAAGGCGGGGATATATTTCTATTTGGCAACGCTGTAGGATACGCACTCGTTACCCCATCCACGGTGCCCTTGCTGGTCAGTATTGCCGTACTTCCTGCGAGTCAAGGTGTTGGCATTGGAAAAGACCTTTTGCGTGAGGTCAGTAACTACTACCGTTCGCAAGGAAGACAACAGATTGTGTTACACTGTAAAACAGACAATCCCGCCCAGATTCTTTATTTCAAAGAAGGCTACCGGGTGACTGCGTACTTGCGGAATTACTACAAGCCCGAAGGCGATGGGCTGGAAATGAGGAAAATGCTATGAGTTGTTGCAAAGAATGTACGTGTGGTACTCAACCAACAGAAGAGCGCCGGGCAGCAATAGACAGTCAGATAATCTTAGACATGTCTCGCCAAATTGCAGAACGTGAAGAAGAGATATCCCGGTGCTGGGAAGAGATTCGCGAACTGCAGATGACATCTTGGCAGCGGTTCAAGAGATGGATTGGTATCCAATGGAACTACGACATTTACCACAGGGCGGGATTCTAATGGCCTTCCCTGAAGTTGCACCAGAAACCCCCTGCGGGAATTGCAAGCATCGATTCGACGTACACGCCGCAGACATAAACTACCCGCTCGCCCAAAGATGTTTCCACGCCGCGATCACTGGCGAGGGCTGTGCGCCGAAGTATACTGACCGTTGCAAAAACTTTGTTTACCCGGAGGAGAAATGACTTGTAAGCAGGCGAAGAGGATCATCTCTCAATACAGGGCTGAGGACGAAACCCTACGCACGGCAGTTAGGATGTGGCGAGATGAAGACACAAGTCGGGAATTCGTTATACCTACTATGAAAGAGTTGGTGTTCTTCATAATGCGAAAGTTGAAGCGGTCGAAGCAATGCCTCAGGGCCGCGTGCAGATATTCGAGACGAGAGGATAGAGTGCCTGAAAATGTGATCCAGTTGTGGGAGAAGGAATCGTGCTAGCTGATCTTCCATGTGACTATCCCGGCTGTCGAGAGCCCGGCATTGTGTTCCAACAAGGGACTGACAAAGTCTTCTGTCCCGATCATGCATGGATTACTGATCGGGAGACGCCTGAGGAGACAAAAGAACGTGAGGAGACGTGGTTAGTGCGGGAAGAGACTAGGAGGATGTTGGGATGATACGACTTGGGATTATGGCATGCGCAGTCTTAGGCCTGCCGTTTCTAGTTCGCAACTTAAAAACGCACAAGGCGTCACCCGCGGCGTATGGGTTAGGAGTCTTTTGGTTGGGCGGGCTTCTTAACTTCCTCGCGATTAGTTTGAACGGTTGGCGCATGCCGGTAATGACTGCCGGGACTGACGGGGATGTCTCTGGGGCGTGGCAAGTAGCAACACCCGCGACCCGCCTGCCTTGGCTCATTGATCGATTTAGTTATCTGCATGGAGATTACTTAACCATTTTCTCGATAGGTGATGTCTTGATCGTGTTCGGGGCGGTCCTGACAGCCGCAGGGGTAGTGTATTGGGCGGTGAAGAGATGATGACGACATATGCTATGTTCACGGTGTCGTGAACATACAACCTATCGTGAACATGAAAGCTCTCGGCGGTGCGGCCTTGGAGCAGGCTCTCGGTGCGGAACTCAGGGAGCTACTGAGCGGCATCGCTTGGTTGCACGACTGGCAAGTAGAGCGTGCTGCTGGAACGCCGGATGCCGGGTTTGATCTGTTGGCCACGCTACCTCTACCCGAAGGCAAAGCAGCGCTGTGTGTCGTGTGCAAGAGCGAATTGCGCCCAAGCACTTTTCCTGTATTAGCCGAGAGGAGGCTTGCCCCTCCCGGACGTCCACGAGTGGTCGTGCCTGTGCTGGCCATGCCATTTGTATCGTCCCGCGTCGTCGACCTGTGCATTCAGAGAGGCTGGAGTTGGTACGATCTTGCGGGAAACTGTCATATTGACGTGCCGAATGCAATCCACCTTGAGCGTCATGGCTATGCACCGGTGCATTCCCGGCCTCGACCACAAAGATTATACAGAGTAAAATGACCCGCCTCGATCCAACCCGGTACCTTTTTGATGGCGTGGCTCGTCGATATCCTAACGACCCGCGGCCTGCCGATCAATGCCCAAACCCTAGTATTTCTCGCAAACGGCTTGTCAAACCATCAGCCTGAAATAGAATACTCCTATGAAAACACGGTCCCGTCGCAAATAATCCATTCAAATCGTAGGAATCAATTTTCGACGCTTTCCCCGCCCAAATCTGTCTCAATTTGACACTTCCCCAAAAATCCCTACCTGGCCTGCCCTGCTTCCCTGCGTCTCAGAATGATACAACTATGTGTGTGCGTATACGTTAGGGGCGGGAGGTAACACGCGGGAAGTAGCCGGGTGGCAGGGTAGCAGGGAGGTATGAAGTTACCTTGAGACTGGCCTGGCAACGCGTAGCACGCCCGCGGAGGGGTACGGGGCGCTTGGGCGGGGTGCCTCATCGGCAGGGAGGTAACCTCCTCCCTAACCTGCTGACCCTAAACCCTTTATCCTTGACCCCTTTTTCCTTATCGAGCCGCCCTGCTCCCCTGCTAACCTGTTGATAACACCCAACGTACCACAATACGCAATACGCCGATACGCGAGTGAGCAGGGCCAGCAGGGCAAGGCGTTGATAACAAAGGGATTACCCGCAGGGTAGCCAGGTGTTACAATATTACGTTCTGGGGTGCATATTGTTACAGCCCACTTTTTGATCATCTCGCGTTTCGAAGCACCGTGCGTGGCCATGCTCACCTATTCTTTGGCCTTGTCGTGTGGCGGCTCGGGGCGATTGCTCCGATTTTACACGGTAACACGTTTTCATTGTATCTGATAACTTTAGGGCGGAAACTGACAGGGTTGGTGGCAGATTGTGGGCATGACTCGTGATATACCTTTTACCATGTAGAATGTGCGCACGGGGCGCACCGGACCTGATCGATGGGCGGGTTGGCGCGGAGCAGGGCGGCATGGGCTTAGTCACCGAGCGGCATGGGAGCAGGGCAGGCGGCATGGCTGCGCTACATTCTACATGATATAATGGTGTTCGCCTCCCGTTCGCCTTATGTACGGCTTCGAAGGCAGGGCTATTATACTGAATACACTAGGCTAGTTTGGCAACAAACTTGCGTCCATTCGCCTTCTATTCGCTATGTAGGAACTACACAATCACTATTTTGTCCTTAGGATTCAACGACATCAAGCCTAGGTTTCGCCTTCTGTTCACCATATGAAGAAAAGGCGAACAAAACGCACGACTTTCGCCTTCTATTCGCCTCGCAAATAGGCTACAGTTGATACTTTCGCCGTTTGTTCGCTACCTAAAATCGTGATGTTTGTCAACTGTGTGGCACTTCGTGACACTAACCATACGAAAACGGGGAACCTTTGTAGGCTTTGGAGGGGTATCGTACCTGTTTTCGTCTCTGGTTTGTTTGAATGTCTGACACAATGAGACTTTGGGGTCTTGATTTTGACTTGGAAGGTTGGTGGGTTGGATAGTCTGAAAGGTAAGGCGGTCTAAGGGAACCACGGCTACCCCGCCACATTGCCACATCTTGACTCGATATCGAGACGATGATACAATGACTCCAGATTGTACTATAGTATAATCGGAGGAGTGGTCGCACGGTCTCAGGTGGCGTTCAACCATGGCATGCGGGTCAGTGAACTGCTAGCCCTGCGGCCCTGCGACATCGTTGGCAATTCGCGTACACCTACACTTCATGTCGTAATATGTCTCATCATGATACGCTTCCGTTTTGTGGCGGGTTTCGGGCTCGCGTCCGGTTATACCGAGTGCAAGGCTGGCCCTGCTGGCCCTGCTACCCTGCGTTATACCAAGTAACAAATGTCTGGTTACCAAAGATTTTTGGGCTTATGCAACTTTCCCTTGACATGCACGTTCAAATCATGAGAAGATAAAATTATGAAGTCATCCATTCGTTTGAAGCTTGAGCAGGACCGCATGAGGGCGCGGTCAGGGCATATTGCGCCTGTGCGAACCAAGCTTGTGCGTGGTGATCGGCCACGCATCCATATATGTCCATGTCCTGTGCACCCCGAATCGCTGGCTTATCCCGATGGCAGGTGCAAAGAATGCCAAAAGGCTTATCGCAGAGCGACATACGATTTGATCGGCTCAACTTTGACCGAGCGATATCTTGCGACACGTGCGTCCGCCAAACGGCGCGGCATCCCATTTGAATTGACACAATCTGAGTTTGAATCGATTGTGGCGCAGCCGTGTTTTTACGCGGTACAATGGCACGACGGCCTCAAGTCAGGTGTTGACCGCAAGGACAGCCGCCTTGGTTATACTAAAGACAATTGCGTCCCGTGCTGTGCCAAGCACAATCTGTTCAAGTCATACATCCTGACAACTGACCAGACGAAGGACGCAAGCCGCCGCTATAATGTCCGTTGTGAGAACACAATGGGCGGGCGTAAGAAAGCACCAAGGATAGCATTTTAGTGCTGCCATGAGCGATATCCCCGGTTTCTATCGATCATGCTACCCTGCTACCCTGCTCATATGCTCGAATATATCATGGCCGGGCTCGTATATCTTTTACCATATCAGGGCGGGCTCGCTCCATAATCTGTCACTTCTGATGTCGTCTTGTGTCATTTGGGCGGGCTTCTGCTTTGTATCGCGTACAATCTATTGGGGCGGGGTTTTGGGTATTTGCGTGCAAGGGAATATGTATGACTATATGTTACGTAATCGCGTTCCTCCTGATCACAGGGTACTTCGAAAGTCTCGCACAGAAGCAGGGTAAGCGGGCAAGCGAAGACTTCCGTGAGAGGATGATATGGAAGGAAGCCGAGACAGTGCTGGCTGAGCTACGGGCGAAGGACGACACCACGGGCGTAGCACTTTAGTGCTATTGACACGTAGCAGGGCCGGGTTTAGGATTGTATTCAGTAAAAGGAGAAAACAATGTCAAGAGTAATAGTATCCGCTGAGCAGGTTCGGTACTTCAATTCAACATGGCCCTGCTCACCTATTCCAGTCGAACCAATCACTTTCGAATATGATTCGCGGGGTAATTTGTGTGATATTCTCAGTGAAACCCCTAGTGAGGAATTTGATGGGGACGCGTTACTAGCACTCTCTGAGGATGCCGCTAAAGGTTATGGCCGACTGGAGTGTGACTAATGAAAGTCGCGGCCTGTCTCGTGTTCTCATTTGTCATGGGCGTGTTGATGCTCGCCCGATCAATTCGGGCGTGGGGGCGGGCATGAAAACACTTGGTACAATCGCAACTGTTGGCGCGGTCATTGCTATCGGTGTGGCGGCATGGCACGTAGCCGCGATCTGCGCTGTCATTGCGCTGGTCATCTGCGGGGGGCAAACGTTATGATTACGACACTACGGAATGATGAGCAGCATCAGCATCCAAATGGCAAGGGCTGGGTCGCAGAGACAGCTTACGTGGCTGACTCTGTTTTCGTTGGCCCGCATGCCATCGTGTACGGGCGGGCGCAACTGAGCGATGCCGTCCGCATTGAGGACACAGCACAGGTCAGCGGTCATGCTGAGCTGAGCGGCGATGTCATCGTGTGTGGCAATCGCTGGATCGATGGAAATTTCAGAGCGAGCACAGGTGTCTATCGCGAGAATCCCAAAGTCCAGACGAAGTCGCAGAGGCTTCGTCCGGCGGAGGATGGTCTCAATGGATAATTGCAATTCACAAATCGGGCAAGACTTTGACGGTAACTGCCTAGACTGCGGGCAACCTATTGCTGCGTCTGGCTGTGATGGTGGCAGTTGGGTGCATGTGAGTACTGCACCTGACCGGGTAGTGCAGTCATCCTATTCTTATGGCGTGTTATACCGTCAAAGATTGGCGAATGGCGTGATTATCACTCGTAAGGGATATCGGAAGGACGGCCTTGATAGGGCTGGGGAGTCGTCAAGCACAGAGCGAGTAACCGCGGGTAACCTAGCGTTTGGGTACTAAAGAGTTTTGGCTGCATGTATTATTTTGTTGACATGATCTCGGTTTCATGAGAACATGAGTACAGTAAGTCAGTTCATTGACAACAAAGGCCAAGGGATTTAGCAAGCGGGCATAGGATGCTGGGACCGCCGCAAAGTCACAGAAGTCAATGGTAAGAAACGCATCCAACTTCAATTTCTTGACCCAAGGGGGAACTAATGAGAGACACCTTGCTGAATCTCAAAGCACTATTCACGGACAAGCGGGATGCTATAACGCCCGGCATTGTCAATGACCGCGATTATGATTTTGGAAAGATCAGGGCATATGATGAAGTGATTGACTCCTTAGATGCGCTGGTCGCTAGTATTGACCGGACTGGAGTCAACCGTTCTCCTCGACGTGCACACCCGTTCAATCCAGCTAAACCGGTGGTGTCCCGTGGCTAAAATCATCGTGATCAACATTGACGAGAAAGGCAACCAGACCGCAGAAGCAAACGGCGTGATCGGCAAAGGATGTGAGGGCGTGCTCAAAACATTCGGCAATGCCCTCGGCACAACTGAGAAGATCACTAACAAGGCTGAGTGGTTCAAAACACCGCTCAAGAATCTGCTCAAGAGGTAGACATGACAATGTGGGCTCGCTGTTCGTGACTTAATCTAGGAACGTTGCATGCATTCTTTGGGGCGGCTTACCTCAAGATCGATGACCAATGGCTGATAAGCCGCAAGGTGTGTGGCGAATCTGGGCTAGCAGGAAACGCCACAGGGTCATGCGGGCCGTCCCGGTGAGTGCATGCGGAGTAAACTAGAGGAGGAACCTTATGCTATTGCCTATCGGAATCATTTTCCTGATCGCTAGTATAATGCTTGCGGTTGTGTTTGGTATCGTGATAAAATTGTGCGGGTTGGTCTAAATGGAGCGAAAAATAGCCCCAAATTTGAGGCGGGGAGGGGTCTAGGCGCTTGATCTAGGGGCAGGGTGGCACCATAGCATCCCCTACCCTGCTCACCGTCCTAGAGCCTTCGCCAAATCAGAAAGGGGTAACCTATGCATGAGTACCTAGATAACGCAACCGCGACGGAGGTCGAGTTTGTCCTTTGGGGGCTCTCTGTCATCGGTCTATTTTGTATCGTGGCGGGAGTAACACTATTCGCCCGATATTGCTGGCGGCTTTCAGCACCGATTGAGAAGGCCGAGCCGATCTCAGACGCCAAGTGGAAACGACATTGATCTCTGGGCAGGTCTAACGACCACCACCCGAAAGGTTGGTAGGGGCTTCGCGCCAGTCGCAGAGCCCCACTCATCAAGGCGTTTGCGTCTGGGGCAAAACCTCTGGCGGACTTTTCACCGTTTTCCATCTGAGGGTTGATTTAGAAAAACTATACTACTTTTTCTTAACGGAGAAAATTTTTGGATCAGGCCGTGCTACGTGGCACCCCTGTTCCACCAAATAAAACGCTTGACAACCCTATGCCGTAGGACTAGGCTTAGGAGGGTAGCAGGGTAGGAGGGCCAATACGAAATGAATGTAGGAGAGATACAAAAACTATCCCCCAGCGGGCAATTCAGCCAACGCTGGGCTGTACAAGGTCGCGGGAAGAATCCGTACACCGTGTCAATTAGACCCGGTGGTGAGTGGGGATGCTCATGTCCTGATTGGGCAAAGCATTACCCGCGCCAAGATTGCAAACACATCATGAAGATCAAACTTGAAGTGCTCGCACCAACTTCTGCGCCTACGCCGCCCCCGGCGACAGCGCAATTAATGATGGCCACAGGAAGGAAATTCAGATCATGATCCCAACACTTTGTGCAATACTTGGACGCTTCGATGGAGACCGACAGAAAGCCGCAGTCTACTGCGCGGGCATGGCGATGGACTATCCAAGCCTTCGTGAAGAGTACACAGCCTACGCGTTGATTCTGATGGAGGGGTTATGACGGCGTTCGAAACCAAAGCCGAAGAGTTAGGGTTAACGCCTGAGCAACTTGTAGACTCGAAAGAGTTGCGTCGATGGTGTGCGGCCAACATGTACCGCAAATTCGTGCCTGAGATTTTGCTCAACACATGGAAACTGTACGTCGATCCAGAGGATGAACGGCTCTATGGCAAGGAGTCAAATGATTGAAAACAAACCAAATAAAGGTGTTGACAATCCGTACGCCATGAGGTACTATTGAAACAATGAAATCATTACTCAAATCCGAATTGGACGCGTTACTCAGAGTTGCCCGTTCGCATAGTGAATCGGACTACCTGATGTTCAAGCTGGCGTTCTATCATGGCCTGCGCATCAGCGAAGTCCTTAGCCTAAGCGCGGAGAACATTGTGGGCGGGTGCCTTATGATTCAACGCCTGAAAGGAAGCAAGCGAACGATTCAGCCCTTGCCTGCGGATGATCGCGAGGCTATCGAGAAACTGGCGGCGAGTGGCGGGCCGTTCTTTACGATCTGTCGAAAAACTGCTTGGCTGCACATGAAGGAATATGGCAGGGAAGCGGGAATACCAGAGTACAAATGCACACCCCACAAATTAAAACACACTGCGGGCGTGCTTGGCTTGAAAGGTGGCATGACATTGCCTGAGGTACAAGCGCGATTGGGTCATATTTCAGGCAGTTCTACGATGGTTTACTTGCAAGTGGATGAGGATGACGCTAGTAAAGCATTCGCAAAGGCCGTAGGAGCATGACACATCCTAACAATGGAGAAGGTATAATGAAACCGTGTTCAACGATTTTCATATTCTTGACTGTGATACTTGCGGCTGTTCTCGCGCATTGTCAAGTCCCGGATGTTCCACAGGAAGTCCGCATCGCGGCGGGTATGGCTCTAGCCGCGTCAAATACGGACGGCATCCACGAAGAGGCACTAAAATGGGGCAAGGACAAATATGGCAATGTGCTTGTGAGCATGTCCACGCCGGGTAAACCCTGCAATGCCGAAGTGAAAGGGTTATGCATCGAATACTTTGGTGCGGCCAATCCCGAGATTGACGCGCGTCTAGTCACCGTAGACGGTTTTGCACACGTGCATCCACGCGGCAATTCACACATGAGTCCTGTCCAGCCGCCATCAAAAGAAGACCTGTACTTCGCGGCGGGTGTACCTGGTACAATCAATCTCGTGATCGGAGCGGGCAGTCATCTGGTTTACTTCTATGATGGCAACGGCGTGACCGGCACAGAGAAGGTCAAAGACTTTTTTAATCCCAAGGAGGGAAAATGAAGAGGAACCTTAGCACCGCGGAGAACAGAGCCTATTGGAAGTACGTAAAGGATACTGCTAAAGAGGTAAGTCACTGGCCGGAGTGGATGGGTGGTGGCGGTGTGGAACCCTTGCAGTGCCCAACCTGTAAACAGAATCTTCCCAAGGGGGGAAAATGAAGATACTCGCAATCGCGCTACTCGCATTCGCACTGCTGGGCTCTGCATTCGCGGGCACAGTAAACATGGATTTCGTGGGTACTGGCAACAACGTCGCCCAAGGATTCTATACTTATCCGTACTACTTCTCGATCAACGCTGGCCCTGCTACCGCGCTGATGTGCGACTCGTACGATAACGAGATCACTGTTGGAGAGCAGTGGACGGCTACGGAGACCCCGCTGGTCGCCGGACAGGGGATGTTTAGTAATGTGCTCAGTTACAAGGCCGCGGGGTTGATCTTCCTTGAGGTGATGGACGGCACCATCAACCCTTCGACTGGTAATCTGGCCGTATGGAATCTGTTTACGCCGGGAGCCACGACGGACGCATCTGCGCTGGCTGTGGAGAGTAACGCATTGACACTTGCCGCGATTACACCTAACAGCACCTACAACGGGCTGACACTGTACACCGCTGTCGGGGCAAGCCCCGGAGCAGGGCCGCAGGAGTTTATCGGGTACAACGATCCTGCATCAGTTCCTGAGCCCTGCACCCTGCTCTTACTCTCGACAGGTCTGATCGGGGTGGCAGGAGCGTATAGACGGAGGGCGAGATGAACTTCCGAAGCCTAGAACCGTTTGAAGTTGAAGTTATCAAACAAGCACTTGAACGCTTGCAGCTTAGCCCGCTGGTACGACACGAGATTCGTATTGCTGCCCAAGCCATGCTTGATCAAAAGATGCCTGAGAACTTCTTATGGAGGACCAAGTGATGCAGGGCATATGCAACAGATGTGCTTGTGTCTGTGTGCTGGATGAAATCTGGGAGCAGTATGGATGCCCGGCCTGCAGGGCTGCTCGTGCAGTCAATGTACTTAATGAGTCCGCACCGTTGTATACGGAGTTACATGAAACAGTGTCTAGGCACTATTTAGCTGATGACATACTTGAGCAACCGATTCAGACCGAAGTGCCAAGGGGCTGCAAGATGCCGCTGGGCGATGCCGCACAAATCTATGAATTGAGGAGGATGTTTAGGTTATGAAATACATCATCGAACTGTATTGTGATCTGTCCAATAACGCGGACAACCCACATTGGGAACGTTCGTGGGCATTCCCCGGCGAGTACACGAAGGCTGAAGCGGAAAGGCTGATTGACCAAGAATCTAACAAACATTATAAGTGGCGCATTGTGCCTTTGAATGGCCGGGCACCAGAGAAGAAGTATCGCCGCCATGCGGCGGTCACCCCGCTCGAATTGCGTGGAGCGAAGGCGATGCTGGAATCCGCGATAGATCGCGGCTTCATGGCAGGATTGTCGTTTGAGGCTTATTCAATTCTCGTGGACGCAAAGATCGCGGTCACGTGCCAGTTGGAGAAGCTGTAGATGGGTGGGCTCTGGGAGATGATCTTTTGTCCAATTCACGGTGTGTTTGCACCGGCGAACTGGCAGGCCATGCTCCCCTTGATTCCGCAGATCGTAAACTTTATCACACGAAGGGAGAAGACATGAAATTTCTAGCATGTATCTTTTTGATTGCCTGCTCCACTTTGTCGTTCTCAAGCGACCGAGTGCAAGATTTAGCGCACGCCATCGCGAGGGCTGAAGGATTTTACGTGAAAAACACGCTGCCCAAACGTCTCCACAATCCGGGTGACCTTCGCGTGGTACGCGGATACAGGTTCCCCGGACAGGTAGGAACTGATCGGCGCGGATACGCGATCTTCCGCAATGATCGGGCGGGCTTCGCCGCATTGACGCATCAGATTGACAAGATCGTGGTGGGGGATTCGGCGCACTATTCTGTCAACATGACCTTGAAAGAACTAGGCCGAAAATACGCCGAGTCCGGCGTCTGGACTCGCACTGTGTCCCGAATCTTAGGCGTGGAGCAGGGCGCGTATCTGTGGGAAGTTCTGGACGTGCCGCCAAAATTGTGCTTGACAAGCCCGCCGTCATTTGATACTATCATGACTGGAGCAATCGCATGACAGGACGTGGTAAAAAATTGAATCGGAATAAGAATGCAGGATCTGCGCGTGACTTCGCGGCGGGAAAGAAGTTTGGCCGTCCAAAGCAGGTCTGGGTATGGCATGACCTGATGGGAAATCCTAATATGCCAAAGCCTTGGGGCCATTGGGAGAAAAGGAGAGTTAAATCTAATGTTACAACAACTTGAAAAAATCACTCAAGGGCTACATCTCTTGAACACCGCTAGCATAATTGCACAGGGGCGTGCGGCATACAAGGCGGGGTTTCTAAGATCAGCCAACCCTCGCAAACTCGACAGAGACCGGGACCTTTGGGATAGCGGTTATCGAGAGGAAGAAGAGCGCTTCACCGCCATGCTAAAACGGTGGCGCGAGAGTGATCGGGGGCAGAGATGACCGTCGTATGGGATAGCGTTCATCAGGACGATATCAAGGTGTTGGGGGCGGCGATTAGGACTTCATGCCAGAAGTGCAAAGAGTTAGGCTCCAAGTCATGCCTACATCAACCCCGCCTGATCTCCATTAACCAGCGGGCGGTCGAAGAGAGAGCCGCCGCACAGATTTTACGAAATATAGTGGCAGAAAATAAAATCAGTCAATAAGGAGACAATATGTCACGAACAATCAAAGATATTCTCGCGTTATTCCCAAGCACCGTTAAGCAGGATTGGAAGCAACATGACAACGGAAATGGTTGGGTGAAAACTTCAGCCTATGTCGAGCCTTCTGCATATATAGAAGGTATTGTGTACGGCAAGGCTTGGGTGTCCGGCGATGTTCAGGTGTCCGGCGATGCCCGGGTGTACGGCAAGGCTTGGGTGTACGGCAATGCTCAGGTGTCCGGCGATGCCCGGGTGTACGGCAATGCTCAGGTGTCCGGCAATGCTTGGGTGTCCGGCGATGCTTGGGAAACCTCACCTCTGTACATCCAAGGAAGTAAGCATTGTGCCACAAACATGAAGCATGGCAGCATAGCAATAGGCTGTGAAGTCCACACTTTTGATGAATGGCTCAAAAATTACAAAATTATAGGCAAAGCCGCTGGGTATAGCCCCAAGCAGATCAAGGAGTACAAAGCAATCATTGATCTGTTTGTCAAGATTGGACGTTAATCTATGAAGCGATGCGTCGTTGAAGGCTTCTTTCCAGAACTACGCGGTAAGTGCGACTTGACTGGTCGCGGGACTGGCGGCAGCAACAGAGTCGCCATCGCCCGCGCATTCGGAGACTTGTTGAAGCAGCCGAAAGTGAAGGGGAAGTCAATAACTACGATCCGTGCGGTCTTGATTTTGTCGGAGGTCGTTAAGTGCGATCTCTGCGGGTATGAGATATGCCGGTGTTGTATGCCCGCGGAGGAGCAGGTTTAGTATCACGAGTTGCGGGGTTCATCCAAGTAGGACTTGATGGCACCACCATCGAGAATGGCGTATCAAACCGACCACCCCGCTCCAAGTTTACCGGGAGTTGAACACCGGATCACAAGTTCAACCAAGGTGGCGACCTTCACGCAGAAAGAGGTAAATAAATGAAAGAACAAATTAAGGAGTTCCTAGGGCCAACCGCCGTTAGGTCTCTGCCAACACCGAAACAATTCGATGCTCAGTCTTTGGGGGAAAAGTTACCAAATAGCACCACCAAATGCGTCTCACAGACTCGTCGGATTATCGTCACTCCGCAAATCGCTGCGGAGATGTTGATGGGTAATGAGTGGGCTTCTGACACTCGTAAGAAAGAGCCGAACAGGCGTATCAACGAAAGCCGAGTGATGGGGGAGTTGACTCTATTATTCGATCTCATGATCGAGGGAAACTTCGCCCCTCACCGTAGCACACTAGGGGTCACCGAAGATGGCCGATTGATTGAAGGGCAGGGTCGAATGTTGGCCCAACTCAAGGCGGGGCTGACATATTCGTACACGGTAGATATCGTGAAAAATGATCAGTGCAGTGTGGCTCAATATCTCGGGGCGACCCGCGGTACTACGGCTACAACTTCTTTGGCTCAATTGTGGGAGATTACTTTCGGGCTCACACCAAAGCAGGCTGTCATCGCTCAGCAGGTGTTCAATGGAGTACAGTGGCACGATGAAGGCATTCTAGGTGGAATCGAACGTACTTCTACGAAGGCTGCAATTTGTCAATTGGAAAAACTGCCAGCCGATATTCGTAGAGTCTCCGAACTATATGCATCGAGCAAAGTTCCAAAAGGGATTAGTGCTCCCGCATTGGCAACGATTGAGTTGTTGGCAATCCGCAAAGGGTACTCCGATACAAAAGTCAATGCGTTTCGGGAGGGTTTGCTGCGGGGTACCGATTTACGAGCAAGGGATGCCCGATACATCTTGCGGGAATTCTTGATAGGCCGTCGGAGTGCTCCAAAACAAAACATTCGGTATCAGGCGCAGGTCGGATACATCAAACAGGCGTTCGATAAGTTTGTTGCGGGGGCCGACACGAATCGGGTTTCAGCGCCAGCCCTTGTGAAGTTCTAATGGCTATCTCTCTTCAACAGGCTCATGAGGAGGCGAGAAATCGCTTCCTCGCGGACCCGTCTAAATGCTACCAGCGACATATACGGGAAGTGTGGGCAGAAATTGAACAATGTCCACAATTACCTTCTCTCTCTAATGCCCGCGTGGAGAGGATATCCCGCGAACAAGCAGCTTCTATTATTTTGAAGTATGAATGGTTGGCAGGTGATCCGAGAAACAAGCAGCCATTAGGGAAAGGCTCCCAAGCTTTTTACGGATTGATTTTGAACGAGGAACTTCTGGGGGCAACCTGCATCGGAAGAGTGGGTGCCGGTATCGGGAATATATGTGGGAAGTATTTGAAAAGGACTGCCTACATCTCACGAGGGGCTTGTGTGCCGCATGCTCCGAAAAATGCGGGATCATTTTTGACCCGCTACGCCTGCCGAATGGCTTCGCAAGATTTTGGTTGGAGGGTATTCTTTGCCTACTCAGATACACATGATGCGTCTGAGATTGGTACGATTTATCAGGCTTGCGGTTGGTTCTATCTTGGAGAAGGTCTGGGTAGACCTAGTGGAAGTACCCATATAGACTTTCTATCCCCTGATAAAGACGAAATCATCACTTCGTACATGTTGAACCATGGCACCTGTGATGAGCGAATAAAATCCATGGGATGGACTGGAAGAAAGGGTATGAAACGGGAAACTCTTCGCAAACTAGGCTGGACCGCGATTCTACGTTTTGGAAAGAAGAAATGGGCGTGGTTTGAAGGGACACCCTTGGAGAAAAAGAAGATGGCGGAAGCGTGTCGTATTCATCTGGGCATCAAGAAGAAAGATTGGCCATTGTCATACCCGAAGAGGCCCACATGCTGATCACACCCGGCTCCCCTGCTAGCCTTGCTCCCTTGCCCGAAGTTCTATTCCCCTTCGCGGACGGCACAGTCGAGACGCTACTTTGGGATGAAGAAAACTGGACGTGGTACTGGCTGCAGCCGGACGGCACACGTAAGCGTTTGCGCGGTTGCACGAAGACATGTCATATCATGTCAAAGG
>Ga0208689_1001090_pt1 | contig 15268 bp, 9 predicted proteins | sample June2015DPH_8_15_FD_184700 | JGI IMG/M metagenome (GOLD analysis project Ga0208689, IMG submission 184700) | Peatland microbial communities from SPRUCE experiment site at the Marcell Experimental Forest, Minnesota, USA - June2015DPH_8_150... | ecosystem: Environmental > Terrestrial > Soil >... | reverse complement strand
AAATACAATTACAAAATTTAAAGGAGAAAAAGAAAAATGCAAATTGCTAAAAACAAAACAGTAGCTATTGCGATCGCAATATTCTTGACATTTTCAATGACAGCTTCAATGATGCTTGTGCCAACTGCTAGTGCACATACACCTGCATGGAGTATTCCAACGTACGCGTACATTGTTGCGGCACCTAACCCTATAGGTGTCGGTCAACCAGCAACCATTTATATGTGGCTTGATTGTGTTTTTGGAGCGGCTGGTGGAGCAAGTGCCACTATTGGAACGAGTGGTTACACAGCCAGCGCAGCATTGCTATCAAACAACTATAGGTTCCACAACTACAATCTTACCATTACAGCGCCTGACAAAACAGTAACAACACAGATTTTTGCTATTATCTCGGACACAACATCGTCACAATACACCACATTCACTCCTTCTCAGGTTGGCAACTACACTTTCGTCTTTACTTTCCCAGGACAAGCCTACAATCAATACGACTATTACGCCAATTCAGTACTAGTTAACGACACTTATCTGCCCAGCTCTGCATCAACAACGCTTACTGTGCAGCAAACACCAATTCCTGGGGCCACAGGTAGCGCTCCGATGCCATCTGCTTATTGGACGCGCCCAATTTACGGTGAGGCCACTGACTGGTGGACGATTTCGTCAAACTGGCTAGGAACAGGTTCAGCCGTTATGTCAGCAACAGGTGCTGGCACCATTAGTGGCTTCGGCGGGCAATCAGCTATACAGAGATATCCAGGAGATGCCATAGGATCCCAAACTGCTCACGTCATGTGGACAAAGCCAATTGAGAGCGGCGGAGTTGTCGGAGGAAACGACTACTCCACTCAAGGAGTCGGCTACTTCGAGGGCTCAGCTTACCAGCAAAGATTCGGCAATCCGATAATAATAGACGGATACCTCTACTACACCGAACCAGCATCATTCACTGGCCCAACTAGCGGACCAACCGACTGCGTTGACCTTCGTACAGGACAACTCATTTGGTCTAAGAGCAATATACCACCGCTATCATTCGGCTACATATACAACCTATGGGACCCCGACCAGCACGGAGTTTATCCACCAATACTAGTTGCATCTATAGGCGGCGGATTTACCGGTTTGCCAGCGATGTGGGAGTTGTTTGATGCATACACAGGAACCGCATTGTTCAACGTAACTGGCGTTCCCACAGGCACGGTAACAATGGGTCCAAACGGTGAACAGTTAAGATACGTCTTTATGAACGGTGGCACAGCATCGAACCCAAGTTGGTATTTGGCGCAGTGGAACATGTCCAAACTATGGCAATACGACATTAATCCATACACCTTCGGTGGAAGTACCTCACCAGTCATTATAAATGCATCAGCCAACGGAGCCCTCATTCCAACCCTTCCTATTCCACTTCTAGGCGAAACTGCTACGCTGCCAAGTGGTGGCAGTCTTTTTGTTCCATATGGTTCCGCGCTGACAGTCGATGCAAGCACTACCATCGCGCAAGGTAACGCTATATCTACAGCTAATCCGCCAACCAAATATGACTGGAACGTTTCGGTATCATGGCTCAACACCATGCCTTTGCAGGCAACTTTTAACTCCGTCACAGGACAATTAAACCCAATAATTCCTGGAACAAATCCCGTAACGGTACTTGCAGCTTTCACCGGAAATATGATGCTTTGCAGAAACGGCTCCCTACCTAGTGGTTTCGAGGCAAGCAATACAGGCTACCCACAACTTCAATACACATTCTTCGCTGTCAACCTCAACGCTTCTAGGGGTGCAATTGGTTCGATAATGTGGATGAAGAACTATGACCCTCCAGCAGGCAACCTCACTCTCTCATACGGTGGGGCAGATCCAACAGCCAATGTCTTCGTTGAATCATATGGAGAAACTATGCAATGGGTAGGGTTCAGTCTGACAACAGGCGCACAGATATGGGGTCCAACGCCATCTCAAACCGCTTTTGACTATTATGGCAACCCAATGTATCCCTATTTAGTTGGTCAGGTTGCTTACGGCAATCTCTACAGCTCAGGTTTCGGAGGCATATGTTACTGTTATAACTTGGCAAATGGAAACCTAGAATGGACATACGGTAATGACGGCGCAGGCAACAGTACTAAGGCTGGCATGAACACGTTTTACGGTGAATACCCGACCTACATTAATGCTGTTGCTGACGGTGTACTATATTTGGTTACTACTGAGCACACTATCACCGACCCGATTTACAAGGGTGCAATGGCACGCGCTATTAATGCTACAACAGGACAAGAAATCTGGACGCTATCAGATTACACTGGCGAATTCGGTGCAGTAAGTTATGCTGTTGCAGATGGCTATAACATATTCTTTAACGGCCTTGACGATCAACTTTACAGTGTTGGCAGAGGACCAAGCGCTATGAGTGTTACCGCTCAATCCTTTGGTACATCCATAGTCATTAGGGGTACAGTAACTGACACTTCTGCTGGTACAAAGCAAACTGCGCAGGCAGCTGACTTTCCGAATGGTGTTCCTGTTGCTTCTGACGCTAGTATGAAGGATTGGATGGGTTATGTTTATCAGCAGAAGCCTCTTCCAACAAGCAACTTTACCGGCGTTCCAGTGACGATTGATGTTTTGGACTCTAACGGCAACTACAGAAACATAGGCACTGCAACTACTGACGCGACTGGCATGTACACGCTGACATGGACTCCTGATATTCCAGGTAATTTCACTGTTGTCGCTACTTTCCACGGCACGAACGGTTACTGGCCATCATGGTCAGAAACCAGCTTCGCTGTTCCAGAACCTGCAACCACTCCCACGCCAACACCCACACCAGTAGCATCGATGACTGACACGTATGTTTTGTATTCAGCGATCGCGATAATAATCGTGATCATCATAATCGGCGCAGTACTTATGATGATGTTGCGAAAACGACCATAAACCCACGTGAGGGAAAAACCAAATTTCCCCTTTTCTTTTGTTTCAAATATCTCCAATAAAAGTATTGCTTTATAAATAGTAGGCTCAAACCAAAAGTAGGATATATTCTAAAATTAAGTTAGACGCTAGCTTTGGCTCGCCAGAGGTTGTAGTTTATGGCTGTTCTTGCCATTATCTTGCTGTACATGTTGCCTTTCAAGTATCCTTTTAGAGCTTGGCGTAGAATATATTGTGGACTGTAGAATTTATTGTAAAAGGTCTTTCTCATTTGAGCTATCTCTTTCGCGGGCAAAAGCGGGTCCTCGAAGATGGGGTTCATTGTGTTGTATGTCTTCCAGTCTTCTGACATTTTCCATCCATGGCTTTCAACTAAGGCGCGAAGTTCCGTTCCTATATACGGCGTAGCGTGACATAGCCAAACATCGTCAGGTTCAACCTTACGAACAAAGTCAAGGCTTTCCTGCAATGTCTCCTTTGTTTCACCAGGATACCCAATTATAACTGAGACGGTGACGAATATTCCTGCTTCTTTGGCCCATTTAATCGCATTTACGCACTGGTCAGTTGTAACCCTCTTGTTTAGTAAGTCACGGATTCTTTGGCAACCAGATTCCACGCCAAACATAATTTCGTCGCATTTCGCCTTAGCCATTTTCGCGAGAAGTTCTTTTGTGACTACGTCTACTCGGGTTCCGCAACCCCAATGCAAATTCAGCTTTCTATCAATCATTCCGTCACAAATATCAAGTGCCCGTTTCTTGTCGAACGTTAATGTGTCATCTTGAAACGCTATCCCTTCTGCCTCGTACTCGTTTTTGAGCCACTCCAGCTCATCAAGAACGTTTTTTGCGCTTCTTGCTCTAAACTTTGCCCCAAACATTTGAGATGCAACGCAGAAAGAGCATTGGAAGGGGCATCCCCTGCTGGATATGACTGGAAGAAGCTTCATCCCCGTAATCTTGTATTTTTTAATTGGAATAAGCTTGTAAGCTGGCAGCGGCAGTGCATCCAGGTTTTCAATAAAAGGTCTGTTTTGCGTCTCAATTATCTGGTTATCCTTTCGGAAAGTTATGCCTTTAATCTCACTGAGCTTCTTTAGTTCAGGCGACTGCTCCACCAGTTCGAGGAGTGTTTCTTCTCCTTCGCCTCTAACAACAATATCAACATCTTTCTCATCGGTGAGGATTTGTTTGCCTGCAAAAGTTGCATGCGGACCTCCCATTACAACCTTAGCGTCAGGACAAACTTCCTTGGCAACATGCGCAGATTTGAGCGCAGACTCCACTACGGGAGTCATCGAGCCGACGCCGACCATGGTAGGCTGGTAAGACTCTAATTCAGCCTTGAGCTTTTCATGGTTCATTCCGTTTACAGGGCAATCGAAAATTTGCACTTCAAAATTGTTCTGTTCCAACACAGCAGCCATGTAAGCTAAGCCAAGCGGCGGGAAAAGTGGGTGATGCCCCGCTTCTTGGAGAAGTGGCGAATTAACTAGTGCTATCTTGGTTTTATTTGCGCTCATTATTATGCACGTTAACGGCGGATAGTTAGAATGAATTAATCATTCTCTCTTCAATATAGGTCTTAGGCAATATGCATTGGGAATTTTAAGTTTTTGCTAATTAGCTTGTTTTAACAAAATTTGTTGTCAAAGCTGTTTTAAGCATGAATTTTGTAGCCTCAAGCAGCTTATGGCTTCTGCCTTCTTTTATAAAGAGCCAATACCAAGACGACGGTTATGACTGCTGCTATTCCCAAAATAATAAGCCAAACAAGCTCAAACGCTGAAGACGCGGTCTCTTTACTTGTTAAAGAACCAAACGCATAGAACATGTGGTTGTATGAGCCCACATAAACTATGTTGTTAGCTATGGCAGGTGAAGAAACAACCATCCCTCCAGTCGCATAACTCCAAATGCAAGCGCCAGTCGTAGCGTCAAAAGCATAGACATTGCCGTCATCAGAACCCACATAAACCACTCCGTTCGCAACCGCAGGCGAAGAAGCTATCTCTCCCCCAACTGTGCAGTTCCAAATGACCTTGCCGTCAGATGCCTCAAACGCATAAACCCTGTTATCCCCTGAACCCACGTACACTATGCCATTTGCTATGGCAGGCGACGACGCTACTGTGCCGCCTGTGGTGTAAGTCCAGACAACAGAGCCATTGACGGCGTTTAAGGCGTAAATCTTATGGTCATAGGAGCCAAAATAAACCATGCCATTCGCAACCGCAGGAGTAGAGACAACGTAACCGTTTGTAGCGTATTTCCAGAGGAATGCTCCGTTAGTGGCGTTTAACGCATAGACGTTATGGTCATTTGAGCCAATGTAGACTCTGCCATCAAAGACGGTGGGAGAAGACACCACTATCTGGTCGCCTGTCGTGTATTGCCATACCAAAGCGCCAGTAACAGCATTCAAAGCATAAACATTATGGTCCTCCGAGCCCACGTAAACCAAACCACCAGCTACAGAGGGCGAAGAAACAACTGGACCAAGAGTTTTGTAACTCCAAATGCAAGCACCCGTTGAAGCGTTTAAAGCGTAAACGTTACCATCATACGAGCCTACGTAGACTACGCCGTCTGCAACCGCAGGGGAAGAAAACATAACCATGTCCCCCGTAGCGAAGCTCCAGACCACATTGTTATGAAGTTCCAAATCGTAACCAACCATGCCCGTGGAAGCATTCAAAGCGTACACTGTGCCATCATGAGAACCAACATAAACTAAACCCGCCGCTACAGTGGGCGACGAATCAATCTCGCCTCCAGTTGCAAAACTCCACAAATAGCCGCCGTCCTTAGCGTTTAAAGCGTAAAGTTTGCCATCCCACGAACCAACAAAAACCACGTCTTTAGCAACGGCAGGACGAGAAATCACCATATCGCCTGTCGAGTAGCTCCAAACAAGGTTGCCGCTTGAAGCGTTCAACGCATAAATTTTGCTATCCTCCGACCCAACGTAAACAACGCCGTTGGCAACAGTTAATGAAGATGCCACACCACCGCCAGTTATAAAATTCCAAACACTTCTCCCATTCGATGCATTCAACGCGTAAACCATGCCATCCAACGACCCGACGTAAACATAGCCGTCAGAAACAGTTGGTGAAGAATAGATTGTGCTGCCAGCAGTAAAGTTCCACACCAAAACGCCATTCGCAACGTCGAGGGCATAGACCTTGTTATCCAAAGAACCCACGTAAACCAAGCCGCCTGCAACTGAAGGAGAAGAAACAACCCTGTCACCAGTACCAAAGCTCCAAACGAGCTTGCCGTCTGTGGCGTTTAGCGCGTAAATTTTATGGTCTAATGAACCTATGTACACTATGCCATCGCTTACAGCGGCAGATGACATCATTATTTTGGCGCCCGTCGTATAGTTCCACATGTACCTGCCACTTGTCGCATTCAAAGCGTAAACATTCTTGTCTTCCGAACCAAAGTACACCACTCCATTGGCAACAGCTGGGTCAGAATCAACGTAATATCCCGTTGTGAAGTTCCACAGTTGGGTGCCGCTACTAGCGTTGAGGGCGTAAAGGTTGTGGTCCTCTGAACCAACGTAAACTACGCCATTAACCACAGCGGGACAAGAAATCACTATGCCGCCAGTAGTCGAATTCCAAATTAGCTCGCCACTAGACGCGTTAAACGCATACACCTTATGATCAAACGAGCCCACATATACTACGCCGCCGCTGACTGAGGGCGAGCCTACTTGACCGCCAGTGTTAAACTTCCAAAGTGTATCGTTCGTTTTTGGCGCTTGCGATGCGGAATAGCCCGTATGCGCAACATCACCGTGAAACATGGGCCACGAGCCAACGCTAGCCTGCGCAGCCGCGAAAGCAACGCTCACTAAAACGCCCGAGACCAAAAACAGCCCTATCAAGATAAGCGAAACAATAGCTGTTCTTTTCATTTTTACTCTAATCTATCTTCGATTCCTACACGCTTATAAGATATTTTCTTTTTATTATCTAACAATAAGAAGTATGAATGTCTGCTATTTTTTGCGAAGACTTTCAGGTACGTACGCGCATGCTGGGTCAGATTCATAAATGTCTCCTGTGTAAGCATACGCTCTGTTTCTGCAGCCTCCACAGAGTTCTCGGTATTCACAGACTCCGCATTTGCCCTTCAGAACGTTTCTATCTTGGAAGCTCTTGTAATACTTTGACTGCTGGATTTCTTTCCATGCTGTGGTTAGGCTTTTTTGTCTTATGTTTCCCAGCATCATTGGTTCGGAAGGCTGAAGGTCGGTGTAAAAGCATGGTATTAAATCGCCATTTTCGGTCACGCTTAAGTATCCGCCAAAAGCGAAATAGGTACATTTTCCATGAAACTTATGTTCATACCACTCGTCAAAATTCGGCGGATTTCTTTGTTTCACAACACGCGCATAATGCGGGCAATGGACATGGATTTCAAATTTGCCTTCATACTTTTGGGTTAAGTCCCATATGTGGTTGAGAGTCCACTCGTACTGCTCAGGCGTCGGAGTTAACTCCATTGTTTCTTTTGCTCTTCCGCTAGGAACAAGATGGTTAAACCAGACAAAGTTAGCATGGTATTGCTCAGCTAACTCTGCGACGTGGTCTAAATGCTTATAATTTAAAGTTGTAATTGCGCATGCTAAACCATTAAGGATTTTACCTTTCGATAACTTCTCAATAGCTGCAAGCGCCTTTTGGTATGATCCTTTTCCTCTTAATTGATCGTTGATTTCTTCTGGTCCGTCTATGCTTACAGACGTCCAAACTTGATTTTTAACCAAGTTATCGTAAATTTTTCCGTCCACAAAACATCCATTAGTTAATAAGCACACATTGAGACCCAGACTCTTTGCGTAACCTACAATTTCAAAAATATCTTCACGCATTAAGGGTTCGCCGCCTTTTATGCCGAACCATCTTACACCAAAATTACGAACGTCGTCCACTAAATCTAGTGCCTCTTTTGTGCTCATTTCTCTGGGGGCATGCTTACCTGTAGCGTCAACATTGCAGTACCTGCAACGGGCATTGCAGGCGCCTGTTGCCCTCCAAGAAGTCATAAGTAAAGGACCTTTACTCGCCAAAGTTAAAATCCACCCTCAAATTCTCTTTCGCTGATTCATCATTTATCTTAACGTTTCTTTTCAACTTAAAAAAGATTGTGCGCTGTTCTCTTGTTTTTATTTTTAGCGCCCTCTTAGCAATTTTCTGTTCCAATGTAACTGAAAATATGAAGGCGCAAAGTTTCCGTAAGGTTTATAGTGAAATAAATCATCATAATTATTGGTGGTAATGCATTAACTTTTTAATCTCTCCATTATAAATATTAGGGGGTAAATGGCAATTCTCAAAAAAATTTTAGTCATAGTTATTTTGGCTCTATTGCTTGTTTCATCAGTTTTTGCTTCTATTTCAACCTTTCAGGCAAATACGAGTGCTCAGGTAAACGCTAATGCAACCTCCACTAATAGCAATTTAAATCAGTATGAGTGGACGGAATTTCAAGGCGATTCTTCTTTTACACGGTTCTCAGCAGGACCAGCCCCTGACACATCAAACATACTTTGGAAAGCTAACATAACGGGAATACAACCATATATTACAGCCTTTGACGGAATGATTTTCGTCGGCACCAATACTTCCATGGTTGCAGTTGACCAAACAGGCAAGATAGTCTGGAAAACAGCAATTCCAATGAATAAAACTTGGCCGATAGCGTACAAAATCGATGATTCACACATGATTGCGGAAAGCAGTTGTCTTGACATAAGCACGGGGAAATTACTGTGGACTAGCTCCTCGTTCTGCGCCGACACCGGCATTTTCAACGCCAACGTATACAGCCCAGAAGAGAAAATGTTTTACATAAAGGTCAATTCCTTTATTGAAGCTTGGAACTTTTCTGCCCCCTCGAGCCCGCCAACCATGGCGTGGAAAACCTATATTCCAGGTGGTGGCATAACCGGCATCGGAACAACATACGGTGACGGCATGGTGTTTACAGGCTCTTTTGAAAATCAGCAATTAGCGCTCAATGCCACGACAGGTACAATCGTATGGGATACTCTCACTAAGGGACCTATGATTTTCGATGGTGCTTATTCTGATGGCAGATTCTTTAGAGGAGGAACAGATGATAATACACTGTATTGTTTCAACGCCATCAACGGGCAAATCCTGTGGACATACACGCCAGACACTAACGGATATTTCACCACAGGCCCAGCAATAGCGTATGGAATGGTTTATGAAATGAACAAAGACGGGTACCTTTATGCTATCGACATAGCAACTGGCATTCCGGTATGGAAGTACAAAGGACCAGACAATATACTTATCTGGCCAGGAATGCCCACAGTTGCAGATGGCAAAATCTATGTAACAACAGGGGAACTCGCAGAATATGGCGGCGAAACCAACACTTCATCTCAATTTGCATGTTTGAACGCTTACACTGGGCAGCCCATTTGGACGCTTCCTATAGAAGCATTACCTCCACGAGAGTCTGCCATTGTTGCATATGGCAATTTATACATCATTCCGGGCAGCGTGACAACTGCAGTTGATACAACCTCAGGAACAGAATACTCCACGGACAGCCAGCTTTGGGCAATAGGCTCTACGCCGACACCAACAACTTCGTCTACTCCAACTCCAACAGCTAAATTAACTCCAACGCCAATACCTACTTCAGGAGCCATCCCAACGCTGATTCCAAATTCAATTACTAGTAATTGGTCTATGTGGCGGGCTGACCCAACCCACTCCTCAACCGCCGCAGTTGGTCCCTCAAATCTCACTTTGGCTTGGAAATTCACAACGAAAGGATCAGTTATCTCTTCGTCAAGCATTGTTTATAACATAGTCTATGCTGGTTCACAAGACAAAAACATCTATGCTGTTGGTGCGCAGAGCGGTAAGCTTATCTGGAACTACACCACTGGCGGTCCAATTGTATCTTCACCTGCGGTTGCAGACGGCAAAGTTTATGTTCCAAGTGAAGACGGGTACGTTTACTGTCTTGATGCTAACAGTGGCAAGCTTATCTGGCATACGCCAATCAACAGCAACTTGGAGTTCACGTTTGGGGACTTGGTGCTGAAATCTTCACCAGCAGTCTCAGGTGGCATAGTGTACGTCGGTTCTTTAGACGGTTACATGTACGCGCTAAATGCTGACAGCGGTAGCGTGGTTTGGAGGACTAAAACGGCTGGTCCAATTGAGTCTTCTCCCGCGGTTGACAGTGACGCCGTATATTTCACTTCACAAGAGCCAGCAGCAGGCAACCTCTACAAGCTGGATGCTAACACGGGTAATGTGGTTTGGAACCTAACTCTTTCCTATCAAATTTCCTTTGTTGGCGGGACAGAGATGCTTGGTTCTCCATCAGTCGCAGCAGGCATGGTCTTTGCATCCTCCAATTGGGGCGCTTATTACGCTGTAAATGTTACGACAGGCGTTGTTGTATGGAAATTCATTGATACAGACGCCATTGAGTTCATAGTTTCTTCCCCAATTTATGTTAACGGTGACCTTTTCATCATCGACAAATTCAACATAGCGTGCCTTAACGCAACGAATGGTCACACCCTTTGGAGCGCCTACACAGGAGACGAGTTGTATGTTTCACCCTCGTATGCTGATGGCAAAATCTACGTTACAACTAGCCAACGGCACATATTTGTTCTGGATACCAGGAATAACGGTGTCACCATCGCAAATGCCACCACTCCCTCAAGCAGTTGGTCATCACCAAGCATAGCCAACGGAAAATTATACATTGGATGTAACGACTGGAACATTTACTGCTTCTCAGAATATACCAATAACCCTGTTTCAACTCCTACTTCATCATACGTTACCTTGGGACATAACTTAGTAATAGTGGTTGCCATTATAGCTACTGTTGTCGTCGTTATTGCACTTCTTACAGCTTACATTGCAGCCAGAAAAAAGACTAAAAAATAATCAACAGCGAATATGCTTTTAATGTGCACCAGGCTTAGGCTTAATTTTGTTGGTCTTTGCTTGGAGTACTGTGTCCACCCGGACTCTTCTTCGTATGTCTCACTTTACCTAATTGCCTAAAAGCCCATCTTGTAGCCCTGTACTTCCAAACAAGATGGTTTAGTGCCATGCGCGCCATGATTTGGCTGTGAAAGTCTCCTCTAAGTTTCTTTCTCAGATAGTACGTTGGGGTAAAGAAGCTGTCGTACACCGCTTTTTTTGCTTCCTCTAGCTTTTCAAGCGGCAATAGGGTGTTTTTGAAAACTTGCGTTTGCTCATGATACTGGTTCCAGTCCTCGGTCATTTCTAAGCCTAACTGTTTGACGTAATTGTAGAGTTCGGTGCCAGGGTAAGGAACTGCTTCGCACATGTAAACGTAATCAGGCTTTGTTCTACGAATAAAGTCCGTTGTCTGTTGCAGCATTTCTGGCGTTTCGCCTGGGTAACCGATAACCAAAGAAATAGCAACCAGAATGTCACATTCTTTTGCTAATTTTATGGCATTAGCATTTTGCTCTACTGTTGTGCCTTTCCGCATAGTATTTAGCATCTGTTGGCTGCCTGACTCCACACCGAAGTGAATAAGCTGGCAGTTTGTGCTCCTGAGTTTAGTTAATAGTTCTTTAGATACTTTGTCGACTCTTGTTCGGCAGTCCCATGGCATGTCAAATTTTCTAGCTTTCATTTCGTCGCAGATTGCTATTGCACGATTTAGGTCAAAAGTGAATGTATCATCATAGAAGGCGAAGGCTGCTGCCCCAAAAGTGTCTCTTAGCCACTCAAGCTCATCAACAACTTTGCTGGGGCTTCTCGCTCTGAAGCCTCTTCCGCACATTTTAGATGCCAAGCAGAAGGCGCAGTTGAAGGGGCATCCTCTACTAGTTATTATGGGCATGTAGATTTTGCCAGAAATTTTGTATCTGGTAACATCAAAGTGCTTGTGAGCTGGACGAGGAAGTGAATCAATATCTTGAATGAAAGGTCTGTCAGGTGTGCGGAAAACTTTACCGTTCCTTCTAAAAGTTATGCCTGCAACTTCGCTGAGGCTCTTTAGATTGCCGTCCGATACTAGGCTCGCAAGCTCGAGCATCGTTTGTTCCCCTTCGCCTCGCACAACGATATCTACATCTGCGCTCTCAGTGAAGGTTCGCTCGTCCAAAACCGTAACGTGTGGACCGCCAATCATGGTTATGCAGTTTGGAAGCGCAGCTTTTGCAGCTTTCAAAATGTCAAGCGCAGGCAAGTAAGTTACAGTGGCGGATGTCACGCCAATGATATCGGGGTTAAGACTTCTGAACTTGTCTTCCAGTTCTTTTTGGTTTGGTCTGGAAACTTGGCAATCAACCACATCTACCTCATATCCCTTTTCCTCAAGCACTGCCGCCAAGTAACTTATACCAAGAGGGATAAAGACGGCTTGCGGAACATCCTCTGGATAAGGTGGATTTGCAAGTACTACGTGAGCTTTCACGTTGTCTCCCCGACTTTTAATAATCAAAAACGGCTAAGCGAACTATTATGTGTTTTGCACATAAGCCAAAAAGCCTACTTGATACGATGTGGAGATGGCAAACACAAGGGTTTTTATGTTAAGCATTCAATAGCGAATTGTCATTGAAAGGTAACCCTGGGATAAAGTGGCAATTTGTCAGCAGATTTAGCATTAATCAACACAAACGTTAGAACCATGAACCCACGTCAGCCTGTTGCTCAAGCAGTGGCAATAAGAAAAAACAAAATCGTCAAAGTTGGAACAAACCAAGAGATAAAACAGCTAATTGACAAGGGCACAAAAATCATCAGCCTAGACGGGAAAACCGTGGTTCCAGGCTTGATCGACACTCATATTCACGTGGCAGACTTTGGCAGATGCCTGTTATGGCTCGACTTAACCAGCGCAAAATCCATCAAAGAACTGCAAAACATGCTAAAGAATAAGGTCAAGCAAACGCCTGCTAACAAGTGGATTATCGGTAGTGGATGGAATGAGAACCGCTTCAAAGAAAAACGTTTGCCTAACCTCTCTGACCTAAACGAGGCTGCACCAGACAACCCAGTGATTCTGTACCGTGAAGCGGCAATGATATGCGCCGTAAACAGCAAAGCCTTAGCCTTAGCCAAAGTGTCAAGAAAAACATCGGTGCCTTCGGGTGGAACAATTGATAAAAATCTGCAGACAGGTGAACTCACGGGTATTTTACGGGACACCGCCACAAACCTAGTTTGGCAAGTGGTTCCTAAACCAACTATCGATGAGCTTTCAGAGGCAACAGCAGTAGCTTGCCAAAAAATCGTTGAAGCAGGAATTACGAGCGTTCATTGGATAGTGCTCTCGGAGAATGAGATTCCGATTATACAGCGACTTCACGCGGAGGGAAAGCTTCCTATCAGGATTAACGTCATTATTCCTGATACGCTCCTAAAAGGCAATACCGCTTTCAAGTCAACTGACAGTTTAATGCTGCATCTTGGCAGCGTTTTTATTGCAACAGATGGGTATTTAGATTCTAAAACAGCGGCATTGTCACAGCCCTATAGTGATGATTCAAAGAACAACGGCAAAATGCTCTGCACTAAGCAAGCGTTAATGGCTTTAGTCATGAGAGTCTTATCTGCGGGTCTTCAGCCAGTTATACATGCCATGGGTGATAAAGCAATTGACATGGCGCTAAATGTCATTGAGCAAACTGAACAAACATCTGACAAAATACCTTTCCGCATAGAACAAGCTGCGGTTTTAAACAAAGAATTAATCAAGCGCCTGAAAAAGCAGAATGTTGTCATTTCGGTTCAGCCTAAGGTTATTACTACAGAATTCGTCGTTTGGTCAGCCACAGAGCGCCTCGGTATTGAAAGAGCTAGGTGGCTGCATCCGCTTAAAACCCTGCTAAAAGAGGGCGTGAAGGTTGCTGGCGGTTCAGACTGCCCCATGGAACCGCTGAATCCATTGCTTGGGATGCAAGAAGCTGTGCTGAGAGAGCATTTTCCTGAGCAGCGCTTAAGCGTTGAGGAAGCCTTGGGCATGTACACGTTAGACGCCGCCTACTGTTCAGGCGAGGAAAAAGTTAAGGGCTCAATTGAAACTGGCAAGCTGGCGGATTTAACAATTTTATCAAACGACCCATTGACTATTCAAACGAATGAAATTAAAGATATTAGCATAGAAATGACGATCATAGACGGAAACATAGTTTATTCCAAGCACTGAGCCAACTTATTTTTGCTGTTCTTTTTGGAGAACACTCTGTTCCTTGGGGAGAGCTAAAAGAATCTTTGCAATAGCATCTAGCACGGGCTTAAACATGAATAAAACGGTTTGGGGGCTCCTCTTTGTTTCGCTCTTTTCCGTTTCGCTAGTATTTGGCGCTCATGTTGTTAGTGCAGATTCCACTGGTGGTATATTTTTTGATTCAGGCGTATATCTTATCTGCCCGGTTAATCAAACGTACACTTGTAATCATATACCCTTATACTTCACTTTTGACTGTGTCGCTGGCGGTATCGATTACAACTTAACTTATGACCTCGACGGCCAATACAGCGGTCCTGTACCATTAGTGATGAACGGCTCTGCAACACATGCACCTAAAGCCTTTCTATCCGAAGCGATTGGTTCTGTCAATTTGCCACCGCTGTCAAATGGTGAACACCGCTTAACAATTTACGTTGTAGCCAATGTCTACCATGCTAATGCGGGTGGAGCGTTTAAACCAAAAATCAGCTCTAACGGGACAGTTTATTATTCAGCATCCTACGCTGACGCAGTCAACTTTTACATAAATGCAACTACTCCTCCAAGTATATCGATTCTTTCTCCACAAAACCAAACTTACATCAGCAACAGCCAAACAGCGAACTTCTCCATAACCAACCAAACACCAACACCTTACTCTCCAGCACAGCCCTCTCAACCCATTACTATTGTCATAGTTATTTTGGTGGTGGTTGATTTAGGCTTAGGAATGCTAGCTTATCTGAAAAAACGTAAGATTGTATAACAATCAATGTGTTGCTTTGTTTTGTTCAGACTTTATCAGTTCAACGGCTAATCTCCACATGAGGAATCCAAGGGCGCTTGCAATGAAGGACAAGATAGTGAAAGTGTCCGTTCTCAGCCAAGGAAAAAGATGCGAAACAGGTGCTGCCAGCCACATTGGATTAACAACTTGTATCACTACTCCGTCGAGCCATGCAAGCAAACCGTACAAGAACAATAGTTCACCAGCAACTTTGGCGACAAGAATTTTTCTTTCGACTGCCCTCTTCATGTCTTGTTAAGAAATGAGAACATTATTTATAAAACTT
>Ga0208689_1001089_pt1 | contig 15273 bp, 18 predicted proteins | sample June2015DPH_8_15_FD_184700 | JGI IMG/M metagenome (GOLD analysis project Ga0208689, IMG submission 184700) | Peatland microbial communities from SPRUCE experiment site at the Marcell Experimental Forest, Minnesota, USA - June2015DPH_8_150... | ecosystem: Environmental > Terrestrial > Soil >... | reverse complement strand
ATATGTCCACTTGGTAGGCGGCGGAGGCCTTCCTGTTGAAATGCTTCGCCCCAATGCCGATCCGTCGGCGGCTCGACCATTGTCGTACGAAAGTCTGCGCCAGCAGATCCTGCGTCGCGACGGCTGGCGGTGTCAATCATGCGACACGTCCGCTGATTTGAAAACAGGCCGACGCGATTGACGTAAGTAGCCCTTTCACGCGCATCCGAACCAAGAAAACTTCGACATCGTTGCAGCGCTGGGCTGCGTTCACGAGGTCCATGGGTTGAATACTGAGACTCCCGTAATCGCCACGTCCCGGGTGTTGCGTGTGACCAGAGTAAGGTTGTGCTGCAGGGCGGTAGCAGCAAGAAGGCCGTCAATCACGGGGAGCGGGGACTTCGCGGCGAGTGCCTTTGCCGTAATCTCGCCCCAGCGATCGGCGACCGCTTGATCAATGGCCAGAATGCGGCCCGCAAAACGCAGAGCGAGCTCATGGTCTAGCCATGTTTCCAAAGAGACACGGCGAGAAGACACATCAGGCAGGGAAGCAATGCCCTTGCGAATCTCGCCGAAGGTGAGGACGCTCAGGCAGAGGAGGTTTTCATCAGTGGCATCGATCCACTTCGTAACTGCGGGCTCAGGCCTGGGCTTCACGAGCTCGGAAACAACGTTGGTGTCAAGCAGGAATCCACTCACAAGTCAACCAGGCGGCCGTAGTCCGGCGTCCTCTCCAGATCGATTGGCACCTTTGCCAGAGGTGATTCGGCAAAGAACTTGGCGAGGCTCCGTGGCTGTTTGTCACGTCCAGTGAGGCGTTCGAATTCCTCCGCGGGTAGCATGACAACCGCCTCTCGGTCCTGGCGCGTGATCCACTGCGGGCCCTCGGAACGGGCACGGCGGAAGACTTCGCTGAAGCGGGCTTTTGCGGTTTGCAGTTGCCAACGCGGTGCCGGTGGCTTATCTGCCGTCTTAGCGCGGCGCGGTTTCTTCGGCGTTGTTCTCTGTTTCGACATATCGTTCCAGTCCTGGCACTAGTCTGACTAGTCAGACTATAGTATAGTTCGTAAAGAACTGCAAGCACCATCGCCACGGTGATGTTGAACGATTCATCCGGGAGCTTGGTCATTTCCAGATAGCAAAGTGTCTCCAGTTAGCTGGCCGGGCGGGTTACCGGAGATACAGGGATTCTGGGGGAAAACAGGCGGAAATATAACTAAGTGTGTTATATTACTGATAGCACTTCAAGAGGTAAAGCTACCGCCATGGATGGAGCGACCTTGAGGGAAGCACGTCTGAGGAAGAACTGGACACAAGTGCAAGCCGCAGTGGCGCTTGATGTCACACAGGCCTACCTGTCGATGCTTGAAAAGGGGCGTCGCGTTACCTCAGAACCATTCGTTCGCAAGGCTCTCAAGGTGCTGGATCTGCCACCCACCGCGCTGCCGCTGCAATCGGAACAAGCAGCAATGCGGAGATCTTTGCAGCAGCGCGATTTCAGTGCGGAGCTGGGCGCACTCGGTTATCCAGGGTTGTCCTATCTTCGAGCGAGAAGGCGACGCAACCCTGCGCAAGTCTTGCTGGAGGCGCTGAGCGAGCCAAACCTCGATGCGCGGGTTGCCGAAGGATTGCCGTGGTTGGCACTCACCTACGTTGACATGGACTGGGACTGGTTGGTTCGGAACGCGAAATTGCAAGACCGGCAGAACCGATTGGGATTTGCAGTATCTCTGGCAAATGAAGTGGCAGAAGGCAAGAACGACAGCGAGCGGGCGAGAAAGCTTCGGCAGTCTTTGGAAGTCTTGGAGAGTGCGCGGCTTGTGCGCGAAGATACCTTTTGCCACGACTCAATGACTCAAGTTGAACGAGCGTGGCTTCGCGAACATCGCTCAACCGTCGCTGCCCACTGGAATCTCCTCACGGACATGAAGGGAGAAGATCTTGCCTACGCGTCTCAATAAAGAAGCACCGGAACCTTGGCTCTCGTTCCTGCGCGAGCTGGATTCGGCGGTGCGCGAGGAAGTCCGGTTGGATTGCATGGGTGGATTTGTCATCACCATGGTGTACGGCTTTTCACGCCCAACCGGAGATCTCGACGTGCTGGAGATTACGCCAAGGGAAGCCCGCCGACGCATGCTAGAGCTGGGTATGCAGGGCGGTCTGCTTCACAAGAAATACAAAATCTACCTTGACCATGTCGGCGTGGCTCATGTGCCGGAAAACTACGAAGATCGGCTCATCGAGATGTTTCCTCGAGCATTCAAGCATCTTCGACTCTTTGCCCTTGACCCCTACGACCTTGCATTGTCAAAACTGGAACGAAACATCCAGCGTGACCGAGATGATGTAAAGCACTTGGCGCGAACTGTCCCCCTTGATCTCGAAGTGTTAAGAGACCGGTATCAGAAAGAGTTGCGCTGGCAGCTTGGCAATCCCGAGCGCGAAGACCTCACTCTCCGTCTGTGGATTGAGGCCCTTGAAGAGGAGAGACCGTAGTGCAGTGACAACTGTTGGCCGTTTTTCAAGTGATCACTGAGGCTTGGTCCACCTGGCGGAAAATGGCGAGAATCGGATTCTCATGTCGCCGTTTACCAACGCGCTCTTCCAACCCCGCGGTGGAAATGGAGAGCGACGTCTATCCCGCCCAGATCATGGGTGTTTGACCCTGGCCTTCTGCTTGGCGACTAGGCGCTGCATGACCTTGGGCCCATCCTTCTTGTAGGCCTCGACCCCTTCGTGCAGCAGCATTTCACTCACTTGGATTCGGTTGGTCGTCGCTGTGCAACCGGGTTACACAAACTTGGGGCTCGGTACGCTCTTCCGCTCAAGACCAGTGTCGACGACAAGGGCCGCATTGGTTAGGGAGCCACGCTCGGGTAAAGGTTCAATCCAAATCGAGTATGGCAGCCAGTTGCGCACGCTTCCATAATAGGGGAACATAAGGCGAAAGTCAATAGCGCGGCCCGCAGAAAAACCACGCAAGGTTCTGATCGCTCTGCGCCTTGAAGAAAGCACGGTCGAGGCGTACAAGGCCGGTGGCCGCGGTTATCAGACCCGCATGGCCGCCGTGCTGGAAGAGCACGCGAAATAATTCCCGCCCAACGCAACGGCTACCCGGACCAGACGCACCCAGGCCCCGGTCCGGTAAAAAGAAGTTTCCCGGAGTACAAATGGTCCATCTTGGGAAGGGATTTCGCGGCGATCAGGGTTTGTCTTGCAGGTCCACTGCTGGGCTCTTTCCCGAATGGGCAGATGATGAAAGAGTCTCCGACGAAAGGGCGGATTGAAAACAAAGCACCTACTGGCTTTGTTTCGTAGTTTTCCCGCCCACCCTTTCCTTTGTTCCCGTCCATCTCGGTTCCTCCGCGGTTTCGCCTCGGATCTAGTAGGGAGCAGACCCATGGGGCGGCTCTTGGCTTTGTTTCGTAGTTTTCGTCTTCCGGCCCAATGGCCTGGGTCTCGGTGCGCGGGCATGAGACCCGATCTGTTAAGCACTAGAGCGCGGCGACCTCCGCTGAGGCCGACGAGGTGGTCGTGCAATCGAGCGTCCCATCGCCTTTGGCAGGGTAGCCTTCGCTCCGGCAGTTTCTTCTTTCGGTTCTAAGTATTTAGCCGCGCGGCGAATGAACCCTTCCAGTCGGTGCAGTTCTGGCACCTCCTCTACCCTCATGTGGGCTTTAACGCCTTCAGACAGAGCTTCGTTGATCCGTTTCAAAAGCTCTTTCATGGTCAGTGGAACTTCCCGCGCTGGTCGCTGCGCGTTCAAAATCGCTGCGTACCATTCCGGAACAGCCAGCAGACCATCCACCAAACGCTCAATTTTCTTTTTTGGCGACATGCTATTCATCTGTGCGTGGATTCCACGCCGGGCTCTTCTCCCTTCCCCTCCTGTGCTCTCTGGGGAGGCTTGTGTTAAACATCCGACGCCTGTTCCCCGGTACTTTTCCAGGATCGGTCCACTAGCTCCATAAATTTTTGGATCTGACGATCGCACAAACTCTCACATTTAATGCTCCTGTCCAGAACATCGTCTGAGGGGAAAGCGGCCGCAATTCGTGCCGACTCGCGAATGGACGGATCGGCCGTCTCCACGTTTTCCCGTGAATTGAATGTCGCGATCCGTGTGTGTGCACTCCCGTAGGCAAGCACTTGTTGTTTGCGTATGAATGCGGCAGCAACGCTATCAGCGACGATGAAGAGCAGACCATCCGTTCGATCTAAGTTTTCTTGTAGCCCGCCGACCATGCTGTCACAGCGTTTCTGAAAGTCTGGATCGTCCACTGCGCTTGCGGCTGCTTTCCACAACTCACCATCTGTTCGCAGATCCCACTTACGTTCTTTATCGGACATAGCTCCTCCTTTTTCGTTGCGTAGAATATGAAGATCACAAATCAGTTCTCTTAGCTGTCGGTTTAGGGAACCTGCGTACCGGTGCAGTGTCCGCCAACGATCGGCCGACCCAGGCGTCGACAGCAGCGAGCCTTGAACACGGATGCAGCGCCCTAATTTCCAAATCAGGACCGCCGCGTTGCTTACCAATCGCTCTTCGGCCTCATTTTTTGGTCCGATCCAGCTCCGCAGTTTTGACCGCCAGTTCTCGAATTGGTCCAATTCTTCTTGTGACAGCACGACAACTGGGTGAGAGAGCAGTCCGTGCGTGACTGCATTCTGCCGGACGGCCTGCTTCCCTTGCGGGGTTCTTGGCCCCGTTGAGCGGAGTGAGTTCTGTCGGTTTGCGATTAGCTTTTTCTGTGACACAGGCTGGCAAGCCTTGACGGTTCGATTCGGCGGCTGATCCAAATTCGGACTTCCAGGGGGGGCACACGCACAAATCTCGCGCTCAACGAGGGGAATAAGCTCTCGCCGAAGAGCGTCCAGCGTGGCTACGGGACAGTTTGAAAATCGCCAATTGTAGTTTTCCAGCAGCTGACACAGATTTGCCGAAAAAGAACGCACATCTTGCAGAACAGCTGCTGGAATAACGGTCCGGCGCTGCAACATGTCGAGAATCGCCTGCAATGTTGATACAAACTTGCCTTCTGACATATAGAAGAAACCTGTACAGATCACGTCGAGGATTTTGTTTTGGCCGCCTAGCTGTCCAGCCGGCGTAATCTTCATAGCGAGGAGTCTGACGCAAACCGCATGCCGCGACCAGGACAAAACGAAGCGAATTCTTAGGTCTGATTTTGTCTGAAGTAATAATCAATCAGACGCTCCCGGTCCCCATTCGGAATCAATTTACGGAGCGGTTCCCGGAACCGGCTTAGTCTCCTAGCCTGGCTCTCATAATTGACTTCCCTTGGGATGCCAGAGGCTGCGTAGGCCGCCGCTAACAGGTCCGCAAGATCACCGTCAACGGATTTTTTGCCGGCACAATTCTTCAACTCCTTCTGCACTGCGAGCAGCAAGGATTCAGGGCCAAATATGTAAGGTGCGTTGAACAGCCTGTACAGCTGACGCAAGCACTCCATGTACTCGGCATTTTCCCTCAAGAAGCGCGGTAGATTTTCAAAATTGCGCACGTTTTCCTTCAACGAATCTTGTAAACGTAAATGAGTGCCCAGCATGTTTTGTTTGCCGTACAAGTTCTTGGAGCACAGGCTTTCGACTTCGTCGGCACAACTCAACAACTTTCCACGAATTCGCCGCACCTCGTTCCGGTATGCGTTAGAGTCTTTCCTCAGTTTTTTTCTTTGCGGTAGTCGAATGTTGGAATACTGAAACAAAAGCTTGGCAATATATCCGAGATCGCATTTGAGTTCTTCCAAATGGGACAAAGTGGCTGGCGTATTCTTTTGAAGGTGCATCGTGAACCTGCCCGTCCACGATCGGAATTGTTCTTTCAATTTGTCTTCGTTAGTCGACATGCTTACCCCCTGATGGTTCTGTGAAATGTTCACTCGAGACCGGTGGAATATCGCGCATAATCAGTCCGGGTCAAAGTTGATCAGCAACTGCATGCACTCTCGATCTGGGCGCTCGTTCGATACCTGACGACCAGTCGAGAAATGTCGAAACGAAAGAAGCACTTGGGACGTGTTCGCTGAGAGTATCTTGCGGAATGAAGCCGCCAACGCAGTGGACGATCAAGAACTTTCGAAACGGCTGTACAAGCTCGAGGTGTGCACCTTGCTGACGACGGATCCCTGCTTCAATTATTCGCTCAAAACGATTGCACCGACACAATTGCCGTGGTCGCAGCGGTCATTTCTCCGCCTCGCTCATTGCATCGCCGTTGTAATCGCCCCATCCGTTGTCGATTGCTTCTTGTTCAAGCTCTCGGGCCAGTTTGATCGATGGGATTCGAGCTTGCCCCCTAGCTGCCTGGAGGCTATTGTCCTCACGCCTCCAGATAAATCGGTACCCGTGTTCCAACCCACCGTCATCATAGAAATACCGGCACCACTGGAAACAAAGCTTGTACCTTCCAACGTCCCGTGCTGCTTCTCTTACGACTTGGACTCTCGCGATAAGAACACTCCTTCCAAGCAACTGCAGAAAGTCCAATATATCACAATTTCACAAATGCAATTAAAAATAAAATCTATTCCCAATCGAATATGCGCCGATCTTGGATTTTCGAGATTTCCTGAAAGGGCTCTTCCAAGGTGCTCGACTGCCAGCGAGAACTTCGGTAGGTACGCATCACATCTGCTCGGTCGAGGAGATTGGTTCCTTCGCTGGTCATGGGGAATCCGGTCGAAGGCGAACGTGATTCCGCTCTGAAGCCGAACACGATTCCGTTGTGATTCCGAACAGCATTCCGGTCTGAAGGTGAACGCCGATTCCGGTGGGAAGGCGAACAGTTTTTCTCACCTAGCGGAATGGCGTTCGGCTTGGAGCGGAATGTTTTCCACAGACGAACAGCAGGAGGTACAGCGACGCTGGACAATCACCCGGCATTGAAACTCCATCAATCAAGGAGGACAGGGTGCCGGCCAGGAGAAAGTCCATGCGGAAAACGAAGGAAGTCCTACGGTTGAGGTTCGAGTTGGGGTTGGGGCAGCGCCAGATCGCACGCAGTTGCGGAATGGGGCTGGGCACGGTTCACGAGTACCTGGAACGGGCGGTGGCAGCCGGGATCGGTTGGCCGTTGCCGGGAGGCTTGGGCGAGGAAGAACTGGAAGCCAAGCTATTTGGGAACCAGCCGGTGCAGGGCGGAACGATACGACAGCGGCCAGAGCCAGACTGGAATACTATCCATCAACAACTGCGGCAACATCGTCATCTGACCCTGCAGTTGGTGTGGGAAGAATACCGGCAAGCAAATCCTGAAGGGTATCGCTACAGTTGGTTTTGCGAGCGCTATCAGCGGTGGCGGCGGCACTTGGATGTGGTGCTGCGTCAGGAACACAAGGCCGGGGAAAAGATGTTCGTGGACTGGGCGGGGGCAACGATCCCTGTCTATGACGCCACGACTGGGCAAGCCTGGCCAGCATCGCTGTTTGTTTCTGTGTTGGGCGCCAGTTCCTACACCTACGCGGAAGCGACTCGGGATCAGCAGTTGGAAGCCTGGATCCAGGCGCACATCCACGCGCTGGAGTTTTTCGGTGGGGTGCCGACTTTGGCGGTACCCGATAACACCAAAACCGCCGTCACCCGAGCCTGTCGCTACGATCCGGATCTGAATCCCACTTATCAAGAGTTCGCGGTGCACTATGGGATGGGAGTCGTGCCCGCACGTCCGTACAAACCGCGGGACAAGGATCAGGCTTCATACTGCACCTCGTTGGACATGTTCGATGCGAGTTGAGGATAACGGCGTCGATCCCGGAAGCGCTTTCCGGGCTGGGCTTGAGGCAAGGGACCGACGACTGGCTCGAACAGCACACGTCCCGTGTCATCAGCGCGAACAGCGCGCAGCACACCTTCAACGGCGAAGCGTTTGGCGGTGCTTGAGTGTACTCCCATCTGCGCAGCAACCTCTGGTACCGTGAGCCAACCGTTGCTGCGAAGATGTTGGACGTAGGATGGAATGTCATATGCGTTGCGAATGTGCCGGACGATCAGCCGTGTAAAGGAGTGCTTCCTGCCAGTACGGAGCCAACGCGCGTTGAGAGTCCGTGCAATCTGAGCATCGGTTTGTTCGGTGGCTAGAACACGGACGAGTTCGACGATGTCCGCAGGGGTACGAACCAGATCCGGGGCGCTCAGAGGCAACGGTCGTTCCATCGATGTCGTTGCCCCGGCTTTCCAGCGGATGTGAATATGGATTTTCTGATTCTTCACGAGTGTGACGTCTTCGATAAGAAGCCGTAGCATCCGCTTGCGATCTCGAGCTGGAGTACGCGGATCGTTCCACACACGCGGAAGATCGGAAGCCAGCGCATGGACGCGGTCCCGATCTTCATCCGTGAGTGCTGATGGTTGCGACTTGCTCATCCGAGAGTACTCTTCCTCGGCTTGAGACAAGCTGGTGAGCTTTTCATTCCACTGCCGCTCCAGATTATCCACGACCAAGCGGTTTTCCGGACGAGCCAGCAAGTATTGGCGCTGAGCCAGTTCGGCCTCTTCGCGAGCACGTTCCACCTGGGCCCGCCGCAAACGATCGACTTCAGCCTGTCGTGCCCGCAACTCTTCAAAAACCTCCAACGCCACATCCAACGAAGCTGGATTGACGGCTTTCAGGACGAGTTCGGTGACGGCCTGATCGATCTGGCCGCCGGGCAGATGTTGGCATATCGGCTCGGCGGTTTGGATTCCGCGTCGTTGGCAAACATATTCCGGCATCAGATGACCATGGTCGGTGTGATATCTCACCGTCATGCGTAGACCACACACGCCACATATGACAAGACCTTGCAGCAGGGCGGCGCCTTCGCGAGGCGGGCTCTTGCGCCGGTCCTCACCATAGCCGTTCGCATTGGCGAGCAGTTTCGTTTGGTTGGATTCAAACTCTTCCCAGGAGATGTATCCCGGATGCATATTGGGCAAGAACACCGACCATTCCTCGCGCTTCAGGCGTCGGTAGCGAAGCTGTCCGGCAATGATAACCTTGCGCTGGCGAGTTCGGCCATAGACGAATGCTCCCGTGTAGCGCGGATTGTGCAGAATGCCTAACACACGGCTGTGCTCCAATGGTCCAAAAAACAGTTCACCCGCGCGCACGCCTGAGGTGATGCGTCTGGGCCAGAGGACACCTTCGGTCTTGAAGTGATGGACGACGCGCAGGGCCGAACCTGTCTGGCGAAAAGTCTCAAACAATAAGCGCACGCCTCGTTGAACCTGCTGGTCGGGATCGAACACGACCCGCCCGCTGCTGTCATACACAAAACCGATCGGCGGCTTCATCCACAGATCGCCTCGCCGGGCTTTGTTGAGCTGGCCACCAATCAGTCTGGCCCGCAGCAAGTGCAGCTCGGCTTCGCTCATCGTCCCTTTCAAACCCAATAACAGGCGGTCGTTGAAGTGGCCCGGGTCGTAGATTCCATCCTCATCGAGAATAAGGGTATCCGCCAAAGCGCAGATCTCTAACAACCGGTGCCAGTCCGTCGAACTGCGCGCCAAACGTGACACCTCCAACCCCATCACCAGACCAACCCGGCCCAGTCCGACCTCGGCAACCAGGCGTTGGAAACCATTGCGGTTGTCCGCAGTGGCTCCGGATAAGCCCAGGTCTTCATCGATCACGACGATCTGATCGGCAGCCCATCCCAGCACCTGCGCCCGTCGCTTCAGATCGTACTGACGTGCCGTGCTCTCGCGGTTCTCGTGCACTTGCCGGAGTGTAGACTGGCGAACATATAGATATGCCAACCGTCGCAAATGCTCGGCGGTAACTTTATTGGATGTGTTCATGCGCCCCTCTTCTCATGCAAGACAAAACCATGTTGGTCAATAACGTGGTCAGATCGGGCCGCAGGACCAACGGAAGATCGAACGATTCCTGCGGTGCAGTTTGCGCGATCGGATGTGACCTCAGTGCCGTCAAAGCTTCCAGCCAAGCCATCATTCCGTGTGACAGAAACAGTGCCAGACCATGACCACGGCGAGAGTCCGCCTGAAGCGCCTCCCGACGCAGGTTTTCGTACTCTTGCTTCCAGTCGATCAGCTGATCCAGGGTCTTCACTGGAAGAGCCCCCTCATCGTTTTTTTTTCCGTCGTGCCAGCGCGCGTTCGATCGAACGCGGATTAATCGAAACGCCAAAACGTTTCTGGATGGCCTCGGTGACGTCCTTCTCCGCCGGCGAATCCGCACGCCACTGTCCGACAAAATCGAGGATCTCGGCGGTGCACTTGTGAGCACGCTTGGGACCTCTCCGGCGAGGAAGTAAACCGGAGATACCCCTCTCCTCAAACGCGGCCTCCGCCGTGTAGAACGCCTGCCGGCTCACCCCGAATGCGACTGCAGCCTCGGTCACCGCTTGTCCGTCGACTTGGTGACGTCGCAGCATCTCATAACGCACTTGCACGAGATCGCGGGAGTCGAAGAACTCACCCTGGCGGAACGCTTCGTCGCGCACGGTATCGGGATGTGGATGGAGTGCTCCCTGTCGGAGGAGCGCCTCGGCTTTGGCATCAACGGCACGGCTAGGTTTGCTTGCTCCCGGTCGTTTCATGGCTGTCAAGCTTATTATGTCCATATCAATACAACTGTCAAGATAATTACGTGGGGTTGTCACCTCGCAATACACTATTGACTGTACAATGTTGCGTTCATGCTCTTGAGTCGACGCCACTGCTGATGGGATCATGTACATAATAAGCATGACATAATGGACGTAATTTACATGACACTTCGAAATCGCCGTCATCGCCTCCGCCTCAAAGCCATCAGGTCTGCTAAAGCCATCAAGTCTTCCACGCGAAACTGAGATCGACCACCGCCCACACTCACATACGCATCTGCAGGAATCACATCAGTCCAACTCACAGGCACGGAAAACGGTGATCCATCCGCAAGCTGAATCGTCACCCGGTCATCGCCCCAGAGTTTCTTTGAAACAACAAAACGGAAGGACTGACCGCAAAGCGGGTGGAAGGGATGAATGATTCGAACCTGTTGCGAATCGATCAGATCATGTGTAGTTGACGGCTTTGGGCAAGGCAAAGGCGGAAAGTGCAGTCCAGGTCGTTGAACGCTGGATCGTAGCGGCACTGCGAAACCGGAAGTTCTTTAGCCTGCCGGAACTCAACCAAGCGATCCGCGAACTGCTGGCGCGACTGAACGAGCGTCCTTTTCGCAAACGGGACGGATCGCGGTCAAGTCTGTTTCACAGCCTTGAGAAACCAGCTCTGGCAATGTTACCGGCCGAGCGTTTCGACATGAGCCAGTGGTCGCGGGCCACCGTCAACATCGATTATCACATCGCCTTTGATGGGAACTTCTACAGTGTGCCGTACACTCTGGTGCAGCAGGTCGTGGAAGTCCGCTCCACGCCGACCACAGTAGAGATCTTTCATAACGGCAACCGGATCACTTCCCACCTTCGCAGTCGCGGGCGTGGTCAAGCCATCACCCAGAACGAGCACCGCCCCAGGAGTCATCAAGCCCATCTGGAGTGGCCGCCATCCCGGATGGTGAATTGGGCACGCAGCATCGGTCCGAACACGGCGCAGTTGTTCGAACGAATCCTGAACGAGAAGCCGCACCCGGAGATGGGCTACCGCTCCTGTCTGGGCATCATTCGCTTGGCGCAGCAGTATTCGGCACAACGCATGGAAGCCGCGGCGGAGCGGGCACTACTCGCCCAGGCTTGTCGCTACCAGAGCGTGAAGTCGATCTTGAAGAACTCGCTCGACGCTGTTCCCTTATCTCCACTACAACCCGGCTCTCCACCTCTGACCCATGACAATGTCCGCGGTGCCGAGTACTTCGACCAAGGGGGGCGGACCTCATGCTGAACCAACCGATGATGGAAAAACTGCTAGCCATGCGACTGCAAGGCATGGTCGAGGGTCTGAAGGCGCAGGAGCAAGATCGAACGATCAACGAACTGAGTTTCCTCGAACGACTCTCTCTGCTGGTCGATCAACAATGGACTTGGCGCGAAAACCAGGCGCTTGCTCGCAGGTTGAAAGCGGCCAAACTGCGTGGTCCGGCCTGCGTGGAGGACATCGATTACCGGGCTGCGCGTGGCCTGGACAAGACGGTGGTGCGTGCTCTGGCAAAAGACTCTGCCTGGGTCCGCAACCACGAGAACATTTTCGTGTTGGGTCCGACTGGTGTGGGCAAGAGCTTCATCGCTTCGGCTCTGGCGCAGAAAGCCTGCCGCGACGGGTACTCGGCTCTCTATCTGCGAGCTGCCGCCTTGCTTCGGGAGTTGGCCTTAGCCCGAGCGGATGGCAGCTTGCGTAACTTCCTGGCACGACTAGGCCGCATTGATGTTCTGGTGATCGATGACTGGGCCATGGCGCCGCTGAATGAAAACGAGCGCCGCGAGGTCTGGGAGATCTGCGAAGATCGCTACCAGACCCGTTCCACCGTTCTTACTTCCCAACTGCCGGTCTCGCGCTGGCACGAGCAGATCGGCGATCCCACCATCGCCGATGGCATCCTGGACCGTCTGGTTCACAACGCCCACCGCATCGAAATGCGCGGCGAGTCCATGCGCAAGAAACGCAATTCGCCACAGGACGAGAAGAAGGAATGAACCAAAGCAAGTTTCGGTAAGATATCTGAGTTATGGCACCAACTTCCCAGAAGCCGACTTCGGGCCCGTGTCGTTGGGAATCTGCCGTAGCCCATGACTTCTGAGTTGCCCGCCATCGCGACTTAGACGTAACTTTCATACGCGGTGGGCGTATTATACGATTCGGTGGATATGTAAGGGCGCCGATCGGCGGATACGAAGAGAGTCATGCGAGCAGCTTTTTTGGCACCTATAGGAGCTTTCCTCTTTCCTGCTAAAGTCTCCGACGGCGGAACGCAGCAGCCGTATCGAGGCCATCCGCTGCTGCTCTGGGCGGTTGCAGGTCTCGGCTTCTCGGCCTTAGGCTGGATCGTGGGCGGATTCGTGGGCTCGTGGGCTCCACGCACTGCCTGTGCGGTTGGGGCCACTGCGATCGCCCTGGGCTTGTTGAATCGCCAGCCGCGCGCGGCACTCGTGGGTGCGGTCAGCGCTGCTATGGTCAGCCTGGCTGCAGTCCAGGTTGGTCAGTCCTTTTTCTCGCCGCTGCTTGCATGGCCCGTGGCCGGCTTGGTCATCGGCGTGGTGGGCGCTTTCGCGTTTCGCCGACGTCGCGCTAGGATCGCCTTCATCGTTGCCGCACCGTTGTTGGGCTCCGTCGGCGTCGTCGCTGGCATGCTGGTCATCTTCCTAACCGCGATGGGACTGAACGATTCGCGAGTGGCGGCTCAGATCATGCTCGGCGGGGCAGTCGGCTTCGGATTGCTCTTGATGGCTGGTGCCGCGATCGTCGGCCGCTGGCTGGATGCCAGTCGAACGGCAGGAGGGGCGTCATGAGCGCTTCATCCATTTCCGGGCTGCTCGATCGCAGGGGCTTTCTTCGCCTGGGTGCCGGCGCCCTCGCGACGGCATTGGCAGCATTCAAGTGGGGGCGTAGCCTCACAACGCGCGCGTGGAAGTCGACACCGCCCAATCCGTTTGTCGCCGCTGGCAAACCCCTGCTCGTCGTCGTGGAAGGCGAAGATCTGGGTGCCATGCTGCGTGCAGGGATCGAGGCCTTGGGAGGGCTGGACCCGCTAACGAAGTTGGGCCGCGAGGTGATCTTTCGCGGCAACTACGTTATGTCGCAGCCCTATCCGGTGACGACCGCCCCCGAATTCGTCCTGGCTGTGGCCGCCGAGTTGAAGCGCGTCGGCGTGAGTAAGACCAGCCTCTTTGACTCTTCTGGGACCCGACTGAGCGCGGCCATACCGCCTGAACACATCCTGCGGCGCCTGGGCGTTCTGGACAAGCTTACGCAGGGCGGCGTGCCCGTTCTCGCCCGGGATTTTTCGGATCCGGACGAGTTCGTCTTTGTCCAGAATCCCGCTTGGCCGATCGCAAAGCCGGTGGCTGTTGCCCGTCTTCTGCACGAGGCGCCGATCGTCGTCAGCCTGCCTGTTGTCAAGCGCCATCAGTGGGTGAACTTCACTTGCGCTCTCAAGATGCATTTCGGCTCAGTTGCCATGGCTGACCGGATGCTCGTTCACACGAAGGACGCCGAGGGCCGGTCCGGACTGATGCACCAGCGCTTGGTCCATTTTGCCGACGCGGTCAGGCCGCAGCTCAACGTCGTGGACGCCCGCGCGATACTGGCGCGCAGTGGTCCGGGGTTGGGCGGAGGCGCCGAGGTCGTCCCGGGCGTCAACAAGCTCATCCTGAGCGGCGACATGGTGGCGGTCGACGCCTATTGCGCTCGCCTCATGGCCCAGCACGACGAGACGTTCACACTCGACATGGTTGCCCCGCAGCTCAGGCACGCGGCCGCTCTCGGTCTGGGCAAAGCTGACCTGGACGCCGTCAAGGTTGTGGAGGTCCGCGCATGAGACGTGTTGGCGGCGCCGCAGTAGCGTGCACGCTAGCGCTCGGCCTTTGGGCATGCAGCCGTGGGGCCGGTCCTTTGCCTCCCGGCGCGGCGCTCGGCGGTCTTGCAGACATCGAACAACCGGAGAGCTACTCGGGTGCGACACTGTACACATACATGGATGGCGGGGCGGACTTCTACGTGAAGCAAGGCTTCTCCGCGCTCTACGTCCGACGGTACGGCCGGGGCAACGAGCGCTTCATCGTGGAGCTCTTCGAGATGAAAGATGCCTCGGCCGCGTCGCACGTCTACCAGAGCAGCCGCCGCCTCAATGCCGAGAATGAACTCGCCAGCGGTTGCCTCGCCAGTGTCACCCCAACCGAGATACAGGCCGCCAGGGGCCGCTACTATCTCGACGGTCGCAATGAGGATCCACTAGCGAGCCGAAGCGACGCGCTAATCGAGCTGTGCCGGAACGTGCTGAACAGACTCCCAGGGCCATGCGCGTTCGCCGCGAAGAAGTGAACTCTTCAGTGCGCGAGTCAGCGTCAGGCCGGAGAAGACTGCCGTCCTCAAATAGAGGTGAACGCCCTGACTGCCTCGGTGAATCCTTCTTGTGAGGTTGCCTTGCAGTTATCTTACTGTTGACGGAATGTCCGAGTCCATGGACCGAAGCCACCCTAGCCCTAATTTCTCAACAAAAAAATAAAAAGGCTGTCGTTTCGTGGCATAACAGCTATAGCGAGTAGTAGTTAGGCCAACGAAGGGAGACAGCCCTATGACAACAGAGTGTAACCAAGAACCGTTTCCATTTCATCCCCTAAATCAGCGAGAAGTCCGCGGGCAGTTTGACGGCGGAGCCATCACCAGTGACGCTGG
>Ga0208689_1001086_pt1 | contig 15309 bp, 6 predicted proteins | sample June2015DPH_8_15_FD_184700 | JGI IMG/M metagenome (GOLD analysis project Ga0208689, IMG submission 184700) | Peatland microbial communities from SPRUCE experiment site at the Marcell Experimental Forest, Minnesota, USA - June2015DPH_8_150... | ecosystem: Environmental > Terrestrial > Soil >... | reverse complement strand
TGGCGTGGCCAACTTCGGGTTTGACGCGTTCCGGGTGGCGGGGAATTGGTCGGTGGATTGGTCCTGGTGGGGCAAGGATGTCCGGGAAAGGCAGTTGAGCGACCGGTTGCAGGCGTTTTTTGAATCGAAAGGGATGACGAATTACGGATGCCAGTTCACGCTGGACGGTCGGCAACTGGACAACCGGCACGCGCAGGGACTGGCGGCGGTGAACGCCGTGGCCAGCCTCGCGGCAACGAATCCGCGTTCAAAGGAATTCGTGGAAGCCCTGTGGAACATGCCGATCCCGGATGGAATCGAGCGTTACTACGAAGGTTTGCTGTACATGATGGCCCTGCTGCATTGCAGCGGCGAGTTCCGCATCTGGTCGCCGCAATAACGGCGGCAACCAACCGGTCGGCCACCGCGATGTGTTCGATGGGAAAAAATCAAAATTGGTCCATGTCAATTGCCGAGGAGTTGCAGCAGGTGGCAAAACGGATAAAGTCCGGGCTGGGTTCAATCCTGGCCTTTTTTTCAACCGGATGCCGGAGTCTTCAAAACTCCGGGATTGGCGCGTTTGCGAGCGGACGTTACCGCAATCTCTTTGTCGAGGCCGGTCATTCGCCGCAGGAAGTGACCGCCAAAACTGAAGCCGCCTTCCAACAATTATTTCATGGTGCCCCCGACACCCAGGCGGTTTGTTTTCCCGCCGGAACCAATGCCAACGGCCCGCTGGCCTGCATCCACGATATCGGCAGCGAGGACGTGCGTTCCGAGGGCATGTCCTACGGGATGATGATCGCGGTGCAGTTGAACCGGAAAGCCGAGTTCGACGCGATTTGGAATTGGGCCAGGACGTACATGTATCACAGCTTGCCGAATCATCCTGCCAGCGGTTTTTTTTCATGGTCAGTGAAAATCAACGGCACGCCCAACGACAAGATGCCCGCGCCGGACGGCGAGGAATACTTTGTCACAGCGCTGTACTTCGCCGCCAATCGCTGGGGCATTGGCCCCGGCATTTACAATTACCGGGCTGAGGCCGATCGGCTGCTCACCGACATGCGGCACCGGGCGCTCATTACCGGCCAGACGGCCAAAGGACCGGTGACGGCGGGCGCATTGTTTGAACCGGAGCACAAAATGGTTCGCTTCACCCCTGTCATAGGCAATTTGAACCATACCGATCCGTCGTATCATTTGCCCGCTTTTTACGAACTGTGGGCGCTTTGGGGGCCGGCCAACGACCGGGCTTTTTGGGCGGAAGCAGCGGCGGCGAGCCGCGATTTCTTCCAACGGGCGGCGCATCCGGTCACGGGCCTCACGCCGGATTATGCCAACTTCGATGGCACACCCTGTGCCAGCGACTGGAACCCGCACAGTGCTGATTTCCGGTTCGATGCCTGGCGCACCGCAATGAATTGGGCTGTGGATTGGTCGTGGTGGGGCAGGGATGTCCGGGAAAGGCAGTTGAGCGATCGCCTGCAGGCATTCTTCGAGTCCCAGGGCATGTCCACCTATGGAAACCAGTTCCGGCTGGACGGCCATCAGTTGAGCAGGGATCACTCACCCGGATTGGTGGCGATGAATGCCGTGGCTGGTCTGGCGGCGACCCATCCCCGCTCACGACAATTCGTCGAGGCTTTGTGGAAGACGCCGATACCGACGGGGCGACACCGTTATTATGACGGCCTGTTGTATCTGCTGGCCCGGTTGCATTGCAGCGGCGAATTCCGCATCTGGACTCCGCAATTGCCGTCGAAAATGCCGCTGCAAATTTTGCGGGCAAAAATTAGCGCAGCCTGGCTTTGGTTCGCCTTGGTGGACTGTCATGGGAGCGCATCCGGCACGGGATTTGGTTGAGTTTGGTTTCAAAGTGCGCAGAGATTGACGTTGCCCTTTCGCTGGCATACGATGCCGCAAGTCGAACACATATTTATTCCCATGATTATCATTGAGTCGCTCCCTTTCGCGATGCACTCCTCGCTCGCTCATGGCCGCAGACAAAGGTCGCCTTTGGCGGCAACAACTTTGGGCTGGGCCATCCCGCTGATTGCCCTTTGCCTCTTGGGTTTTCCGCTTTGCGCCCGTGCTCTCGGCCAGCCGCAATACGTCGAGAACGTTTCCCGTCCGGGCAGTTTTCCCATCGTTCAGGATGGCACCACCGCGGCCATTTATGTGGATACAAATGATTGGGCTGGCGTCATCCGTGCCGCCGGCGATCTGCAGGCGGACGTGGCGCGGGTCACAGGCCTTTCTCCGGCAATCGGGCACGAGATAAAGAATCCCGGAAAGAATGTCATCATCGTGGGGACCATCGGCAAAAATGAGACTATTGACGGGTTGATCCACGAGAAAAAAATTGATGTCTCTCAAATCGCCGGCAAGTGGGAATCGTTTCTCATCCAGGTCGTGCCGGATCCTTTACCCGGAGTCGCGAACGGACTGGTCATTGTCGGCAGCGACAAGCGGGGAACCATTTACGGCATTTACGATCTGTCCGAGGAGATGGGCGTGTCCCCGTGGTATTGGTGGGCGGACGTGCCGGTCCGGCATCAGGACGCCCTATTTGTAAAGGCGGGCAAATACGAGCAGGGGCCGCCGGCAGTCAAATATCGCGGCATCTTTATCAATGATGAGGCGCCGGACCTCACCGGCTGGGTCAAGGAAAAATTCGGCGATTACAACCACACATTTTACACGAATGTCTTCGAACTGCTGCTCCGACTGAAAGCCAACTACCTCTGGCCGGCCATGTGGAACAACTGTTTCAATGAAGACGATCCGTTGAATCCCAAACTCGCCGACGAATACGGCATCGTCATGGGCACTTCCCACGTCGAACCGATGATGCGGGCGGACAAGGAATGGAACCGGCTGGGGTACACGGCCGAGGAATGGAATTATCTGACCCATTCGAACCTCCTCGACTCGTTCTGGAAAGATGGCGTTGAACGGAGCAAAAATTACGAGAACGTCATTACCATCGCCATGCGCGGCAAGATTGACACGCCCATGTCAGAAACCGCCAACATCTCTTTGCTGGAGGAAATCGTGGCCGCCCAGCGCAACATCATCGCGGAGGTTTATCATACCAACGCGGCCGCTGTGCCGCAGGATTGGGCGCTCTACAAGGAAGTCCAGGAATACTACGAAAAGGGCATGCGCGTGCCCGATGACGTCACGCTGCTTTGGTGCGACGATAACTGGGGTGACATCCGCCGTTTGCCATCGGCGGAAAGCCGGAAACGCGCCGGTGGCGCCGGGATTTATTATCATTTCGATTACGTCGGCGGGCCGCGCAATTACAAATGGCTCAACACGAACCCGACCACCAAGATTTGGGAACAGATGGATCTGGCCTACCATTACGACGCCAACCAGATCTGGATTGTGAATGTGGGTCACCTCAAGGGTTACGAGCTCCCCATCGATTTTTTCCTCAGTCTCGCCTGGAATCCGGAACAGTGGCCGAAAGAGAAAATTTCTGAATTCACCCGCCTGTGGGCCGAATGCCAGTTTGGCCCCGAATACGCGTCACCAATTGCGGATATCCTGTCCAAGTACACGAAATATAATGGCCGGCGGAAGCCGGAACTTCTGGATCCAAACACTTTCAGTCTGGTTCACTATCAAGAGGCGGACAAAGTGCTCGCCGATTGGAAAGCGATCACCGCCCAGGCGGAGGGAATTTACCAGTATCTGCCGGAGAACGAACGTAGCGCGTTCTTTGAACTCGTGCTTTACCCGACCAAGGCCTGCGAACAAGTCAACGACCTTTACATCACTACGGCGAAAAATCGTTTGTGTGCCAGCCAGGGCCGCGCGAGCGCGAATGACCTGGCCGCGCAGGCGCGCGCGCTGTTCAACGCCGATGCGGGTTTGTCAGACAACTACGACCATACCTTGGAGAACGGCAGGTGGGACCACATGATGGATCAGACGCACATCGGTTACACGTCCTGGCAGGAGCCGCGCCGAAACATAATGCCCAAGGTTACTGAAACCGAAATCCCGACAAATGCCGATATGGGCGTTGCCATTGAAGGATCCTCTTCTGCCTGGCCCGGTGCCGCCAGTGAACCCGTTTTGCCGGTGTTTGATGTCTTCAATCAACCGCACCGGTTCATTGACATATTCAACAAAGGACAAACGCCGTTTGAATTTTCAGCCGCTGCCGGCGCTCCGTGGATCGAGTTAAGCTCAACCCACGGAACCGTTAAAAAAGAACAGCGTCTTTGGGTCAGTGTGGATTGGAGCAAGGCGCCGAACGATTCGGCAAACAGCGTTGTGACCATTACCGGTCCCGGCACGAACGTGGTCACCGTAAAAGTGGACGCATTCAATCCACCGGAACCAACCCGGAATTCTCTGAAGGGCTTTGTCGAGGCCGGCGGCTGCGTTTCCATCGAGGCGGCGCATTATACGAAAAAAACCGACGCCGGTCCGGTCCAATGGGACGAGATTCCCAATTTGGGACGAACCTTGTCGGCCATGACCATTTTTCCCGTCACCGCCGCCAGCGTGACGCCGCCGGAAAATTCCCCCTGCCTGGAATATCAGATGTATTTGTTTCACCCGGGAGAGGTTGAGGTTGAGGCGATCATTGACCCGACGTTAAATTTTGTTCAAGGTCGCGGCCTCCGCTTTGCCCTGTCATTCGACGAGCAACCGCTCCAAATCGTCACGGCCGTGCCCGAAAATTACACTGCCAGGGACGGAAACCGGGATTGGGAAACCACCGTGAAAGACAGCGTCCGCAAGGTTAAAACGACTTTCACGCTGGCGAATCCCGGTTATCACACGTTGAAATTCTGGATGGTGGATCCGGGCGTTGTGCTCCAAAAAATCGTGGTCAACACGGGAGGCGTCAAACCCAGCTATCTCGGTCCGCCGGAAAGTTATCGCGGCGGCGGTCCGGGTTAAAAGACGTTGCGGTTTGGTCAAAAAATGCGCGCACCACCGGAAGTCGGAGCTTGACATCGGCCAAGCCAGAGCTTACTGGTATTAACGTATCCAATTTGTAATTAGAGCCTTCTAAAAAGTCGTATCTTCTCCATGAAAACAGTATGCGCGTCTCATTCACCCGTCCTTTCGTGTTTGATTTTTCTGGCGTTGCCCGCCGCGTTGCTCTTGCCGCGTTCCACGCAAGGCCAGGCACGAGATTTGGTTGGCGGAAACCTGATTCAATTCAACGACAACGGCGCGTGGACCTGGTATTCGGACGAGCGGGCCATCGTTGATCCAACCGGCGGCAAGCTGGTGGTTGGTTCGGACGCTACCCCGGCCGGTTTAGGCGGTACCACTCGCAATGGATCGATTGAAGCGACCCTGTTCGATCTTCCGAGCGGGACATCACAGCGGGCCGCTTTGATAGCAACTATGCCGGGGGGTCCCGACGATCACAACGGACCAGCGTTCCTGGTGCGGCCGGACGGCAAATACCTGGCACAGTGGACCGGTCACAACGCCAATTATTTAAGCTATTTCCGTATCTACGATGGAACCAATTGGGGCTCGCAAACGACGTTCGACTGGACCACCGTGGGTGCTTCCCAGCAAAATGAGCTGGCCAGTTATTCGAACCCCCATTACCTCTCGGCGGGGAAAAGAACCTATACTTTCGTTCGATGCATGGATAACCATAGTCCGTGGATTTTGATGTCAACCAATTACGGCGACACCTGGTCCTTTTATGGGAAATTGGTCAGGTCATTTCCTGGCGCCGGCTACAACCCCGGCTATTTCAGATATTCCGACAATGGCTCCAGCCGGATTGATTTCATCTGCACCGAAGCGCATCCGCGTGACTATCTTACCAGCATTTACCATGGTTACGTCAGCAACGGAATGAGTTTTAAGACCGATGGAACCGTCGTGGATAGCGATCTTGCCAATACCAATAATTCCAATGTTCCTTTTTCTTACAATTTCACGCCGGTTTTCACCAATGGCACCATCATGCCGCCGGGCATGACAAACTTTCGCTGTTGGAACGATGACGTGCAGTGCTACGTCGACGGCACAATCGAATGCATCATCAGCGCGCGGATCAACCAAAGTCTTTCGGGATCATACCCTTTCGACACCAACATCAATCCAAACCACGCCTTTATTTTCTGCCGGTACGACCGTACCAATTGGACGTCCACCTATTTGTGCCAGGCCGGGTATAAGATGTATTCCTTCGAAGCCGACTATGTCGGTTTGGGATGCCTGAGTCCCAACGACCCGAATACCATCTACGTTTCAACGGCGTTTGATCCCCGCGCGGTCGTGCCCGGGCTAACTGACACCAATCCGCAATATTCGACGAATCGTGAAATCTGGCAAGGTGTCACCACCAACCACGGCGCGAGCTTTACCTGGAGGCCCATCACGCAGAATTCGGTTCGTGACAATTTTCGACCGCTTGTGCCGGCGTGGACAAAGAACGACACGGCTTTGATTTGGTTCCGGGGAACCTATTTGAGTGCGCAGAGTTATGATGCAGCCCCGGTCGGGATCGTGGAACACCGTTCGGAAGTCGTCGGGCAAATGCACTACGTGGATGCCACAGCCGGAGCCGGGGGCAATACCACTTTGACGAACGGTTCGACATTGGTCTTGAGTTCCGGAGCCAACCAATGGCACCTGCAAACAGGTGTCGGCAACGGCGGGACTGTAATCAGTTCAGCGGATTCTGCCGCCGAAAATGCGACCAACCTCATGACGCAGGCAACAGTCCCCGGACCCGGTACTTACGACGTGTGGGTCAATTTCTGGGGGATGACGTCGACGAACGAAGCCGACTGGCGGATCAAAGCCGGCCTCACCGTGGGTAGCATGCAGACGTATCGGTCGGAGAAATGCGAAGAGGTCCAGCCTTGGACGCAGGACACCAGCCTCGTGCTGACCAACACCAGTCCGACGACTAATTATCTCTATCAAGCTTATGTCGGCCGGGTCGTGGTTTCGAATAATTATACCATCAACGTGCTCGTGGATGATAACGCGATCCAGACTGGCGGTGACGGCAGCACTCTTGTCGGCAACACCAATCGCACGTGGTATGATGGCATCAGTTACGCCAAAGTGGAACCATTCCAAATCCAGAAGGTTTACCGCAGCGGGCCATCGGCGATGACGCTCGTGTGGAATTCGCCTCCACCGGAGATGTCGTTGACGACACCGACTTACACGGTGCAGAAGACCAGTTCTTTGGTTCCTCCGATATCGTGGACCAATGTGGTGACGGGAATTCCAGCCACGTCCAAGGCATACGCCACCACCAACGTTGACAATTCCGCCACCGACAGTGCGGCATTTTATCGCGTTACCTGGCCGTAAGTTGAGTTGCTGCCGATAAAGCCCGGATTCGGATCTTATTGGGAAATCACTCCGGCGCCAGCGTGAGGACCAGCACGTCGTTTTCGCGCAACGGCAATGTTTCGTCAAAGCGCCCGTCCGCGCCGATTTTCACACGCCGCGTAAATTCCGGTTTGCCCGAGGCGGCATCACGCAATTGTTGTTCCTGCGCACGGGACAATTGCGCGGGTGAACCCATTTTCAAGTAGGCCGAGTAGGCGTCGTTTTTCTCAAAGCCCACCTGCCAAAGGGTGAGCCGGTATTTTCCGCGCGGCACGTTGGTTAGACTCACGCGGACGTTGCCTTTGGATTTTGGGGGATTCAATTTGCGGAAAATGGCCTGGTTGGGAACCGTTTGGTCGGCTGGACGCGTAAGGTCCCACAACAAAATCTGCGCGCCGCCCTGCTTGTCGCGGCAAACCCATGAAGCCGCGTCGTCATTCTTCAGTTCCGTCGGGCCGAGTTGATTCAAAAATTGATACGCGAAGTAAGCCGGTTTTTTGATGCCCTGCACGGTGAGCAGACCAAAACCGCCATGGAATGGCGTCATTGGTGGGCCGGCTTCCTCAAAAATATCGGTGAAAACCCAATACGACATCGAGGCCACGCCCCGTTCGCTGTGCTTGAACTGCTCCAAAATATATGGCGCGGAAAAATACGCGTCGTGCACCGGGTCACGCGGCGAATACGACGTGCTCCATTCGGTGATATGAATTGGCAGACCGGGCCGCGCGGACGCGTCAATCGCCGGGCGCTCTCTGGTCGCGTTATTGGCGGACGCGCGCAGGTCCGAACTGAGATAATGCAATTGCTCCCCGTATTCGTCCAAGCCGCTGGGACCGCCGCCCAATCCGTAGGAATGAAAGCTGATGAAATCCAACGGCACGTTGTTCGACCGGCTGAATTCGATGAGCGGCAGCACCCAACCCGTGGTCGAACCAGACGGTCCGCCGACGCGATACACCGGGTTCACACTTTTAACATCGTCGGCGGTGTGCGCATAAAGCTCAAAATATTCTTCACGCCGGCGATTCGGATCGCGCGGCCCGAAGAAGGCGGGATAATCCGCCTCGTTCCAGATTTCGAAATACCATTGTTTCACCTCATCCGCCCCGTACCGGTCCGTCCAATGTTGGACCAGGTCTTTAATCAGGTCGTCCCAGCGGTCATAGGATTTAGGCGGCGTCACGTTCGCGCGCCACCAGAAAATAGTCTTGTTTCCGCTGGCGAGCCCCGAAGGCATGAAGCTGATTTCAACGAACGGACGGATGCGCATCGCCAGCAGCGCGTCGTAGAGCTGGTCAACGTATTGCCAGTTATGACGCGGTTTGCCATCCGGGGTTTCGCCATAGACACCCATGTCATCGCACAAGAGGCCGTGAAAACGAATGTATTTGAAGCCCACGTCGTCCTGGCACATCTTCAACTGGCGTTGCCATTCGGCGCGCAGACCCTCCGCCGCCCGGCCAGCCCCGATGCACTCGTGGAACATGTCCGAGTGCGGCCCTTTCACGTTTTGCCAGTCCGCCGCGATTACCCGGACAGGCGGTGGCGCATTTTCACTGGCACGGACGATTTTCATTTCCGACGACCATGTGATGATGGTCAACAGGGAGACAGTGACGATTTGCACGGATTTTATCGGGTGGCGCATACGGGAAAAATAAGAAAATGTGGCCGCGTTGGCTACACAATGATGATTGGTAGACATGAATGGGTCACATTTTGGCGGCATGTGGCTCAAATGGAGTATTGTGGGGCGAGCGCCTGTCGCGCCGTAGCCTGGCGAAGGCTGATCCTCGCGAGCCGTCTCGTCGGCAGGTTCATTCCACCTTGTATCCCAGTTCGCGGAATCGTTGGAGCTTGTAGAGCAGCGCGCGGCGGCTGATGCCCAGCGCCTTGGCCGTTTCGGTGCGATTGAAATCGTGCTGCCGCAACGCCTGCAAAATGGCCTGCCGTTCGATTTCCGCCAGCCGTTCCACGTCACCGGTTTCCAGCGGTGGTGATTTCTCCTCAGCGGCATGCACTTTCGCGGGGAAATGTTCGGGGAAAATCAATTCGCCTTGGGCCAGCAGGGCGGCCCGTTCCACCGCGTTGCGCAACTCGCGCACGTTGCCCGGCCAGGAGTAACGTGTCAGGCAATCGGCCACCGGCGCTGCAAATCGCGCCCTGCCCTTGGTAAGTTCCGCAATAAAGGCGCTGGCCAGCGGCATAATGTCCTCGCGCCGCTCGCGCAACGGCGGAATGTTCAACTCCACCACGTTCAGCCGGTAAAACAAATCCTCCCGGAAACGGCTGTTTTGGACCTCGTCTTCCAAATTCTTGTTGGTGGCGGCCAGAATGCGGGCGTCGGTGTGCCGGTCTGTGTTGGAGCCCACGCGGTTGAAAAGCCCGGCCTGGGTCACGCGCAGCAATTTGGCCTGAAGCGCTGGCGTCATGTCCGCGACTTCATCCAGGAAAATGGTCCCGCCGTTCGCCAGCTCGAAACGCCCCACCCGTTTCGCGGACGCGCCCGTGAATGCGCCTTTCTCGTGTCCGAACAACTCGCTTTCCAGAAGTGTTTCGGGGATGGCAGCGCAATTGACTTTGACCATGGGACCCGCCGCGCGCGGGCTCCACGCGTGGATGACGTCGGCCACCACTTCCTTGCCCACGCCGCTTTCGCCGGTGATCAACACGCGGGTTTCGGACGGCGCAATCAACGAGGCATCCCGAAAAACGGCCTGCATGAGCGGACTGCGGGCGACGACATAATCCGGCAACTTTTTCTCCTCGCCGTATTGCAATGGTGCGGATTTTGAAATGCCGATGGCCTGCCGCACCGAATTGAGCAACTCATCCAAGTCAATCGGTTTGGCCAGATAATTGACGGCGCCGTCGCGCATCGCGGCTACGGCATCGCGGATGTCGGTAAAGGCGGTGACGAGCAGGACGGGCAGGGTGGCGTGTTCCTGGCGCGCGCGCCGCAGCGTTTCCAGACCGGACAATCCCGGCATCCGCACGTCGGAAATCATCATGGCGAATTTCCCGGAGCGGAGCATTTCCAGGGCGCGTTCGCCGGAATCCGCCAGCGCGGTTTCAAAACCCTGGCTGCGGAGAAACGAATTGAGCAGGCTGCGCTGACCGGGGTCGTCGTCCACAATCAGGATGCGCGACGTTTCCACGGGTCGGTTGCGCAGTTCGGTTGCCACGCTGCCAATCTAACGGAACGCGACCGTCGCCAAAAGAGATTTTCAAAACGTTCCAAAATAGCGAAACCATTTGCCCACACGGTGCCGCAGGCTTAATCTTGGCGCGTTCGGAAAACTCAACGGACGACGACAAAACGTAACTTAACAAAATCAATTTCGCGCTCGGCTATTTCATAAATCCAATTCAATTTCGATGGCTAAATCATCCAACATCCGCCTGCACGAGGTTGCATTTTGCGCAGAGGTAAAGTCGTGGGCAGATGCACTTTTTGGGCAACACCCTGAATGGCCATTCACTAGGGCGGCTATCGAGGAATACGGTACGGGAAACTACAAGCGTCAAGACATCCGAATTTATCGCGAGGGGAGCAACACGCCGGTGCTGACCGGGGAAGTGAAAATGCCGGGTACGCCGGAGGGGCGCAGTCCGTACGATAGTGCTTTAATGCAGGACGCATTCAACAAGGCCGACAATGTGCAGGCACCGTATTTCTTCACTTGGAACGTTAATACTTTCGTGCTCTTTGACCGCAGCAGGTACAACCTACCGATGATTGAGCGGCGAGTCCACGACTGGCATCTTGACTTGGGCCTTACCTCACCTGAAGACTGCAAGCGCACCGACGTGCAGGCATACATCCGGGACAATTTCCTGCCGGATTTCTTTTCGCAGCTTGCTGAGATCGTGCTCGGGAAAGCGGGTGAATGGGGCAAGCCGCCTGACGAAATTTTCATCCATTCGTTGGAAAGTAACTTGGATTGGCCAGTTATTGGCACGCGCGATTATCTTGCGACGGCCTGCCAGCGGGATTCAGAGTTCGCGCAGAAACTTCAGTTGTGGATGTCGGAGGAAATGAACTGGACGTTCGACCCCGGCAACGCCGACAACTGGCGCAAAGCCTTGGATAACGCTGCGCGGACTCTCTGCTACGTCTTCTCCAACCGCGCCATCTTCTATGAGGCCATTCGCGCTCGGTATCCGAAACACTTGCCAGAATTGAGGATGCCTCGGCGTGGGCCAAAAGGCCAACGAGGCATTTACGATCACTTCCGCGCCCGCTTTCAGCAGGCCATGCTCGAAACGGGTGACTACGAACCAATCTTTTATCCACAAGTCGGTGATTGGGCGGGCGCACTGGTTTTCGCCTCTGACATTGCGTGCCAAGGTTGGAAAGGCGTGCTGGCGCATCTCGCCGAGTACGACTTTCGCAAGATTCCCTACGACATCATCGGCCACATCTTCCAGCGCCTAATTTCACCCGAGGAACGCCAGAAATTTGGCCAGTTTTTCACCAAGGAAGACATTGTGGACATCATCAATTCATTCTGCATCCGGCGTGCGGGAGACTATGTCCTTGATCCGGCTTGCGGTTCGGGCAGCTTTCTGGTTCGGGCCTACCACCGCAAAGCGTGGCTTTCCGAACAACGCGGCGGCAGAAGAACCCAGGACGCCCACAAGCCGCACCAGGAGTTGCTCAGGGAGATTTTCGGCTGCGACATCGCGGTGTTCGCCGCGCATCTGGCAACGCTCAACCTCGCCGCCAGACACATCGAAGATGAGGAAAATTACCCATACATCGCCCGCAACAATTTCTTTGCGATCCCAGAGCAGCGCGATGAATTCTGTGTTGTCCCCGGTCTTCGTTCGCGCGGTGGCGAGAGGGATAAAATTCTCGTGCCATTACCCCACCTCGACACAATCGTGGGAAATCCGCCTTATGTCCGACAAGAACACATTCCTAGGCGCAAGGAACTCAAACGTCTCCATGGTGAGACGAAGGATGCTTACGACGCGCGCGTTAAGACGACGAAGGAGTTTTTGCATGAACTGTGCAAGGACCTATGGCCGGGGCTGAAGCTTTCAGGACGAAGCGACCTGCACTGCTACTTCTGGCCCGTGGCTGCCAGTTTGTTGAAGGAGAACGGCCATTTCGGATTTCTCACATCATCAAGTTGGCTCGATGTCGAATATGGCTTCGCCCTGCAAGGCTGGATTTTGCAGAATTTCAAACTGCTAGCGGTGATTGAAAGCTTGGATGAGCCTTGGTTTCAGGACGCACGCATTAAGACGGCCATCACGATTTTGCAGCGATGCGATGATGAAGAGGACCGCAAGGCCAACGTCGTGAAATTCGTGCGTTTCTTGAAGCCTGTGGCTGAAATTCTCGGCGCACGGCCGCATGGCGATGAAGCGGCCCGCGAAAAAGCTGTCGAAGCGCTCCGGCGTTTGATTCTCCAGACCGCCAAGCCATTTGCGGATGACAAGCTCCGCATCATTCCCGTCCCGCAGGCGCAGTTGTGGGAAGAAGGCCTCCGCGCCAGCCAGTTGCTCCGGGAAGCACCGGTGGATGGGCCAGAGGAAGAAGAAAACGGTGAAGGAGAACCGGACGAACTCAAAGAGGCCGCGGCCATGTATCGGATAGGCCAGAGCTACGCTGCCGGTAAATGGGGACGTTTTCTTCGCGCGCCTGACCTCTATTTCCGGTTGATCCGCGAATACGGCAGCCGCTTCGTCAGGCTCGGTGAGATTGCCGACGTCCGATTTGGCATCAAGAGCGGCTGCGATGCGTTTTTCATGCCGCGCGACGTGACGGATGAAGTCTTGAAACAGGCAAATGAAGGTTTGCCATGGAATGACATCGGACTGATGACGCCCTGCAAACGAGGTGAAGTGGAAAGCGGCAAAGTGCGTATCGTGCGGGCTGGCGACAACACGTTGCATCCCATCGAAAAGGAGTATCTGCGACCCGAAGTCCATAGCCTGATGGAAGTGGTTCGCCCCGTCATTCACGCCAACGAGCTTGATCGCGTGGTGCTATGGGTGGATCAACCTCTCGCCAAACTGGCGCACACCTATGCCGGCAAATATATCCGCTGGGGCGCGAAGCAAACCTTCGAGTCGAAAAAATCAAAGGCGGTAACTGTGCCTGAACGCTCAACTTGCGCTTCGAGGGCGGTGTGGTACGACTTAACCAATGACATCAACGGGCTCGCATTTTGGCCGATGACCCAGAAGTATCGCCATATCGTCGCTGCAAATCCGGACCGCTTGCTCTGCAATCATCGTCTTTTCTATGTTGCCCCTCGTAAGTTAAGCGAGCAGGCTGCTGCGGCTTTACCCGCCATCCTCAATTCCACAATTGTCGCTTTGATAAAGCATTTCTACGGGCGCTATGCAGGATCGGAAGGAACTTTGGACACTGAAATCATTGATTGTCTGCTGTTGGAAGTTCCCGACCCGAGGAACATCACTGAATCGTTATTTAGACGACTGCAAGAAAACTTTGGGGAAATCTGCAAGCGCGAGGTCACGCACCTCGTGGATCAGGTCATGCTCGATTGCCATTCGGAAGAACTGATGCGTGAAATTCTGCGCGAGCCGCCAAAACTTCCGCTCGAGCTGCAGCAGCCTGACCGGCGGGAACTGGACAATTGCGTGCTCGAACTCATCGGCGTTGCCAACGCTAAAGAACGGGAAAAGCTTTTGGATGAACTCTACTTGGAGACGACGAAGTATTACCGTTACCAACGCACGCAGGACATTCAGGCGATGGAGGATCGCGCCGGTAACAATGGTCGTCGTCTGGGTGCGCATGACTTGGCCGAAAGCATCTGGCACTCGCTTACCGACGCAGAGAGAGGCGTGAATATCCCGGAATGGATAGCATCTGTGTTCAAGCAAGTCAGGCCCGTCGAAATTCCGGACGGCACGCCGCACGCGCTGGGCGCGAGCGATATGTTCCACCCCGATGCGGTGATCTTCAAATGGGGTAAAGAAACGAGGCAGGTCGAATATACCAGCCCGGAACAAGGTGCCTTGGTCGCTGAAATCGCCCGACTCGGAATCTATGGTGAAATCCGCGTGCCGGAAAGCGCGGATGATTGTCGCAGGTGTCTTGCACAACTTCAAAACCGTTTGGCTCAAGCAAGTGAGTTGTTCGGAAGATTGGCAGCGTCTCGAACGGGCACTCAAACTCTGCAAGAAAAGACGACGGCACTGCTTCTTCACTGGTATACCCAAGGCGAAGCTTCGGGTTAGGCCGCGAGTTTCAAGTGAGTGATGCGGAAAACCGCGCCCTTGGGTTCGTTGGCGAGGCATTCGATTTCCCAACCGTGCGCCAGCACGATTTGTTGCACGACGGCCAGACCCAGGCCAGTGCCTTTTTCATTGGTGGTGAAATACGGCTTGAAAATTTCCTGGCGGCGGTCGGGCGGCACGCCGGGACCGTCATCGCGCACTTCGAGCGACGCCTCAGTGCCGTTGACGTGCCGCGCCAGAATTTGAATCTGGCCGCCCGCGTCCACCGCCTGGATGGCGTTGAGCAACAGGTTGAACAGGACCTGGCGCAGCAGTTGTTCGTCGGCTTCGATGGCAATGGATTCGCCGCCGGTCGCGACGTGCAGTTTCTTTTCTTCGATGTCGTGGGTCAGCGTGCGCACGACTTCGTTCACGGCGGAGTTGAGCGCGATTTTTGAGCGGCGGACTTCGCGCGGACGCGAGTAGTTGATGAATTCGTTCAACTGCGCAGTCACCTTGTCGGTTTCGTCCACGATGGCACGCGATTTTTCGCGAAGCTCCGCCGGCGCGTCAGTTTGTTTGGAAATCATCTGGGCGAGGCCGCGGATGATGTTGAGCGGGTTGCGGGTTTCGTGCGCGAGGCCGGCAGCGGCCAGGTTCATTTCCCGGAGGTGCGAGTTCATCTCGCTGGCGCGGACGAGGCGGATTTGCAGGTCCGACGTTTGGGATATGTTCCGCCACGCCAGCCCCGAACCGACAACCGAGATCGTG
>Ga0208689_1001050_pt1 | contig 15562 bp, 26 predicted proteins | sample June2015DPH_8_15_FD_184700 | JGI IMG/M metagenome (GOLD analysis project Ga0208689, IMG submission 184700) | Peatland microbial communities from SPRUCE experiment site at the Marcell Experimental Forest, Minnesota, USA - June2015DPH_8_150... | ecosystem: Environmental > Terrestrial > Soil >... | reverse complement strand
GGAAGTATTGTCATAGCGCCTGCGAATACTGGAGGAAATATTTCACAAGCGGTGAGGGGTAGATCTAGGGTACGGTTACTGAGGCAGCCGGCTCGAGGTGTCGGCCGGGAACGAGAAAAGTGCCCCCTCTTGTCCAGCTTTGCCAGAGGGGGCGGTGGCCGGTAGCTCGACCTCGTACCGGTGAGGGTGTTCTACCGAAGCGCTAGGGCTGGTTAGCTCGCGAAGCCATGAGTCTAGTTCAGAACCGCCCCGGGGTCTTCACCGTGCGGGCTTGAGGTGACTCTTCGAACGGCTCGCCCTCGTCCCTGAGCGCCTCGAGGGCCGGCACCTGATAGTCGGCCAGCTCGTCTCCTCGGCGCCGTAGGGCCGTCTTCGACCACGGGAGGAGCACGGTCTCGCCGGCGGGCGACACCTCGCACGACACCGGCACTGTCTCTCCTGTGCGGAGTACCCAGCGCCGGCAGTAGTGCTCCCGCAGCACCATCTCCTTCGGGGGCCTCAAGTACTCGCCGGGCATCGAGTGCTCTATCTGCCAGCGGAGCCCGGGCCAGTCCGACCAGGCGAAGGACTCCTCGTCGCCTACACTGGCGTCGCGGGGTACGCCGGCGAACCTCCGCTCGTGGGGTGACCGTACGTGGTTCGGCCCGACCACGACGAGCTCGTTCTCCAGGGCCCGTCTCGTGACCGTGTAGGGCCAGGGGACGTTCGGCATCTGCCAGGCGGCCGCCCGTACGGCCTTCTGCTCCCACCAGCCGTCCGTGTTGACCTGGAGCAGCTTGGCGGGGCTCCGGGTGTCGAGGAGCTCGGCCAGGGCTCTCCTGGCGTAGCCCTCCACGAACGCCAGCACGGCGGGGGATGAGTCCGGGCCGGGGGTGTCCTTGCGGTAGGTGTACTCGACTCCGTTGAAGGAGATGACCTCGAGGGCGTCCTTGGTGTCCAGGTCGTGGCCGGTCTCGACATGCCAGCCGAGGTGCATGGCCGGCCGCTCGCCGATCAGCGAGGACTTCCTCAGTGCGAACCGCCCTAGGACCGAGCGCCCCCAGCCCTTCGCCACCCGCTTCACTACCGCCGGGGTGCTGCCGCTGTAGTCGCCGAGCAGGTGGATGATCCACCCGGCCCAGTCGGCCAGGGCGTAGGAGAGCCGGTAAGCTTGCCCGTGGTGGAGTTCCACATCACTGGCGACCCGGCGCACGTACTCGAGCTCCGGGCTCGCCAGTGATGTCCGGAAGCGCCCCACGGGCCACCAGACCTCCTCCTCGATCTTCACCGGGCAGCACGGCCGGTCCGTCGTCACCGTGCAACTGACGATGGCCCCCTCGAGCGGCGAGAGGACGTCCAGGTCGCGCCAGGTGGTCTTCGGCCAGTACTCGCCGGGGGCCTTCGGGAGCGGCCAGCCGGCGGCCGTGACGGCGTAGGCGGCCTGGAAGTCGTAGTCGGCGATCCATGTCCCGTGAATCGTCCCGACGTGGTAGACCTCCTTCCGCCCCCCGAAGATGGCGGAGCGCTCGAAGTCCGTCCGGAACGGCTCGGGGCCGACGAGGAGGGACTTCTCGGCGACGATCTGGCGCATGGCGCGCCAGCCGCAGGCCGGCCCGGTGATCCCGAAGGAGCCGAGCTGCTGCGACTCCCACCAGTCCATGAGCCCGGCGAGGAGCTTGTCCAGGATGACGACGTCGCGCTTGCAGCGTCGGTGCCAGGCCTCGAGGCTGTCGTCGTTGGCCGGGAGCTTGACCTTGTGGGTGCGCACGTCCTTGGCGGCCTCGTCGAGCGAGCACCGCAGCCAGCTCCACGAGTCGGTCAGCAGGAGCTTTCGCTTGGTGGAGGTGGTGGCCGTGCCGGATTTGCCACTCTCGGGCCCACGACTCTTACCTAGTGGACGACCACCTCTCTCGAAGGCGAATATACACGTCTCGTCCCCCAGGTTGAGGAACTTGAGCTCCCAGCCCCGGGCGGCCAGCACCACCGGCAACGAAGTCACTGTCAAATCGAATCCCAAGTTGTGGGCGAGCGCCCAGCACTCGGGGACCGTCTCGGCGCAGTCTTCGAGGAGGTCGGCGAGCTCGGCGGCCGTCTCGCCCTGGTAGAAGTCGATCGGGGGCGTCTTGGAGCTCGAGCCGGTGCGGTCCCGGACGACGGCGTCCCAGCACCGGAGCCGGTGGACCTCGCCGTGATCGGTCGCTACCGATACCGTCTCACAGTCGAACGAGACGACCAGCGGCGGCGTCTTGGTCTTGCCTCCCGGCGGGAGCCAGTGGGGCGGCACTAGACCAGATCACGGAGAGCTTGTCGTGCCCAGATGTCAGGCGTGCCTATCTTGGGATAGCACCAGACATCCGTTTCCGGCGCGTCTGGGTCGTCGTCGAACAAGACGACCTCGTACTCTGATCGCGTGGCGAACACACGCACCCGAGTGCCATTTATCACTTCGTCAAACTTCGGTGTTCTCTTTGTCATTGCTCCTTCTTCCTCCCTATATCTGCTCGATCTCGTAGCTCACGGCCTGGGGGGTGGCCGACTGAGTGAGCTGCACCCAGTAGTCATCCCTCTGCGCCAGGCTGAGGGCCTGGCCCAGGGCGTTGTTCACGCTCGATACCGGCCCGGTGAGCTCGTAGGCGGCCCACTTACTGGTCGCCTCCTCGCCCTCCGGGGTCCACTCCCAGTTGACCCGGATGCGGTAGCGGTCGGGCACGCCGGCGGCCGTCGTCGTCGCCCAGGGCGGGGTGAAGATCGCCTCGCCCGGGATCTGGTCGGCGGGATTCAGGGCCATGAGGTTGGCCTTGGCCTGCGCCCAGTTGCCCGCCACCTGCCTGTAGGTGTTGACGTTGAAGATGGTGACGCCCTGCTCGTGGAGGAGCGAGGCGCCCGTCGACTCGAGGACGGAGGTCGACGCCGGCAGCGGGAGGCCGTTCGCCCCGTACCACCAGGAGGCCGCCGCCTGTCTGAGCGAGGACCATAGCGAAGCCGTATCTGCGCCGGCGGCCGCCCCCTCCTGGAAGGTGCCGAAGAGGCCACTTAAGAGCGGGTTTGTCTGGTCGCCGAACGGTCCGCCGGGCACTCCCGGCGCGGCTTACGTGGCTGGGGTCGCGCTGGCGGCCTCAGCTGGTGTCTCGTCTTGCTCGCCGGCGCCGTCCGTGGGTGCTACGGACGACACGGCCCGCATACGGCCACGCAGCGGCGTCGGTGGCGTAGGGTCCTGATGGGCCTCACCGTCCTCGATCTCCGGGCCGGGCTCCGGCGGCTCTCCCAGGTCGATCGGCGGCGGTAATGGCTCCTCGGAGATGGCCTTTATGAAGGGGGCGGGGTCGACGCCGGTCATGGTCTCCACCATCGAGGCGCAGAAATAGACGAGGTGCTCGTCGCACAGGGCGACGGACTCGCCGTTGGTGAGGAACGTGCCGACGAATACGGCCTTGTTGCCGTCGTCGGCCATGCATTCAGGCATTGGCAGTCACTTCCTCCTGGTAGAGCTCTTTCAGACACCACTCACATAACCACTTCCGGCGTGAGCCTGCACGATCCTTGTTCACACAACTAGTGACCGGTCCGTCGCGGAAGCCGCAGCCGTCGCACTTCGGCCAGGCGGGATAGCGCCACTTGCGGCCGGAAGCATCGGCGCCCCCCTCTTCGGTGGTCCCCTGCGAAGGCGTCCCGAAGAGGAGGGCGTCGACATCGGCGCCGGTCAGGCGAGTTGGCGTTTGGCGTTCCAACTGCGGCCGAAGTCAGGTAGCTTGACGACTACGGTCTCACCGCTCGCGTCGTAGGTCCACATGCCGCCGCACTTCTGCGGGTTACATTCATGCGGTCCATCGTGTCCCGTCGACAACGTGCAATGGCACCACTCCAGCTTGTCGCCACATACGATTACCGCCGGGGCGTCCATCAGATCACAGCCGCTCGAAGTTGAGGGCGGTCTGCCCGTTGGCCGTCTTCTTCCCCACGATCTTGGCGTCGAAGGGGATGGCCCCGATGAGCTCGGCCCGGCGGATGAACATGGTGAGCACGCCGCCGGTGGTGGCGAACTCGGTCTCCTCGCCGGTCGCGAGGTCGGTGACCTGGCAGACGGCGAGGGGGACGACGCCCCGGTCACTCATGTAGGGCGCCCACTGGACCGAGCTAATGCGGACCTTGTGGCCGACGAGGGACCGGGAAAGGTTGCCCTCGAGGGCGTCGAAGAGGCCATCCAGGGTCTCGGCCTTCTGGAAGCGCGCGGCGAAGCGGGCCATCACGTCGCCGGGGTCGGCGGACAACAGCTCGGGGAAGAGCTTGTCGTCGTAGGCCAGGACTTCTGCGTCTGACATGGTTACTACCTCCTTGGTTGGTTGGTTGGTTGCGGGGTGTCTTTTCATTGCGGCAGCGCTCCGACTATGCGCCGGTGCTCGGCGATTCCCTCCTTGGCCTCTGTCTCGGCTGCGCCGTAGCTGTCGGCCTCGGCCTCCCAGCTGTATCCACACGAGCACCGAGCGACGCAGCGGTACTGACGGACCGGCACGTGTTCGACGGGCAGAGCGTCGTGGATGGCCATCACGGCAGCAGCCGCTCGTAGCCGGCCTTGGCCGCCTCGTAGCCGGCGGTCCAGGCCGCCTCCTCCAGCTCGAGGAGGGCCTCGTAATGCGGGTCGGAGGGCTTGAGGCCGAGCGTCTCCAGGCAGTTGTGCATCGCCTCCAGGGTGTCGGCGGAACTAGTCACTGTAAGTCACCGGCCCGTCGGCGGCGTGTTTTCCCCACTTCACGTCGTGGTCCTCGGACTGCAGCACGGCGCCCAGCTCGTGCCAGAGGCCCCGGGCCTGCCCGATCGTCAGGTGGATCGCGGACGTCTCGTCCATCTTGATGACGACCTGATAGGTGCTGTCGCTGCTGTAGCCCTCTCGGACGCCGATTTTCTCGGGAAACATGCTTGCGTGGATGTCCATCGTTGCTTCCTCCTTGTTCGCAGGCCCCCAGCATACCACAAACCGTAGGGTAGGTCTACCCCACGGTTTTGTGATCGCAGAAGGCCCCCCGGACTTGAACCGGCCCCCGCACGTCCTTCGGAGGGCAAGGGGCGGGGGCCGGTCGGTTAGGGAGGAAGCACTCCGCCGCCCAGTCTACGCCGTGGCGTCCTTGCCGGGCACGTACTGGCCGAGCCAGGCCCACGAGCAGGGCTCCGGCACCTTCACGACGTCGCCCGTCACCGAGAAGGTGTTCAGTACGTTCAGGGTCTCCGGGTCGGGGATGTGCACGGCCACCCCGCCGGCGAGGGTGAACCAGGACTTGTCCCCGTAGGGACTGTCGTTGCACTCGATGAGGTACATCACGTCGGTCTCCTTTGCTATGAGGGCGGCGGGGTCGGTGAAGCCCCAGAAGTCCATAGGCCCGATGGTCGGCGTCGTCGAGAAGGTGTCGTAGCGCACGACCTGGCCGGTGTAGGGGGCGTCGATCATCTGTCCCGGGCCGGTGACGATCCCCACGTGGCCGGGCCGGGAGGTCTCGCCGGGGGCGCCGTAGAAGAAGGCGAGGCAGCCGGGCGGGGCGAGGTCTCCTGCGACACGAGGGCCGCTAGACGTGAACTGAGCAGATGAACCTCGCGGGACAGCGACTCCAGCCCGAGCACAAGCCCACTGAGCGAGTCCACTACAGTCGAGACCCACTCCGGGGGTCGTTCCACCGTAGACATAGGGCACTCCCAACTGGGACTTGGCGGCGGCCACGATCCTGGCCCGGACGGCCGAGATGTCGGCCATTACCACTGTTCCATGACCTGCCGGCCCTGTGTGGGTGAGTAGTACAGCCGGTAGAGCCGGTCAAACGCTCTGATGGCCAGCAACCAACAATCGCCCCCGACAAACTGACACGAGGTGGGTGTTATCAAGATACCTCCTAGCTTCCTTCCTGCACCGGCGGCTGAGGCTGAGACTCCCGGCCGACCGCATCGTAGACCTCCGAGAGGTGCTGCAGGTGGTTCGCGACCACGTCCTGCGACCAGAGGTTGCCGGCATGGATGCCGGCCAGGTGCTCCTTCATGGTCCTCACCCGCTTGCGGTGGGTGGCGTTCTCGTCAACCATCAGTGCATCTCCAAGACCAACAAGGGCTCGTCGGACGCGTAGCGCACTTTATACGTCCACCCATAGGCCTTGATGGTCAAAAACCAGTATCTTTCGCCGACCTTCTCGGCCTCTATAAACGTGGGCATAGTCGTATTTCCTCCTCAGACGACCGGCTTAGGCGAGCCCGACTGCGCCGGCAGTGGCTTGATCTGCTGCTCCGACTCGCCCGAGAGGACGATGGCGGCGTCGTAGGGCGTGTAGCCGAGCGTCTCGAGCTTCTCGAGGGCCTCGCCGACAGACAGCGTCCCGTACTGGACGGCCTTGGAGATCTGGCCGACCGTGGGGATGCGGACCGGGGCGACACGGTCAACCGACCATATCTCGAGCAGCCCCGCGATCTGGTCGGTCGGCACGCCGAGGGCGCCGAGGCGGTTCTCGGCCTCCACCTCGGTGATCTTGTAGTGCATGTAGTAGCCGCCGATGCGGTTCACCTCGGCGTTGAGCGCCTTGAGCTCGCGGCGGAAGTCGGAGACGTCGAGCATGTACGTCGCCACCTGGCCCGAGTAGCCCAAGAGGTGGAGGAGCTCGGTGGCCGTCGTCCTGTCGATGATGCGGTCGAAGTAGGCGCTCAAGGTCTCGCCCTTGGCAAGGTTCTTCTCGAGCACCGTGGCCTGTTGGGTGGCCTCGTAGACGTAGGCGTCGACGAGCTCTGCCGGGACGCCACCCATCTTCCAGTAGGTGCGGGCCTGGTCCTCAGTGATGCCCCCCTTCTCGAGGAGCCCGCCGATCATGCGGGGAGGGGGCACGTAGGCCTGGAGAGCCCGGAGGGCGGCCGTGTACTTCGTCTTGACGTCGCTCTCTGCAACCACCTGTTGGAAGCTGACCGACGAGGCGCCCGTCCCCGTCCAGTCGATGATCCCGCGGTTGGCCATCCTGCCGGCCTCTTCCGGACCGGGCGGCCGGCCGGCGATGTGGAAGGCGAGGTCGAACATGGATTGGCCGCCGCCGACGTCGGTGGTGGTGTCGAGGCCGGTCTTGTGCGCCCAGTCTTCGGCCTCGGCGTAGGTGAGCTGGTCCTGGACGGCGGCCCGCACGAAGTCGAGGGGCGTGAGCCAGGTGTAGGCGAGCTTCTGGAAGCTGGCGATCCACTCGTCGCGGGTGTCGCCCTCCTTCAAGCCGGTGGCGATGTCGTCCATCGTGATGATCCCGCGGCGGTACATCTCGAAGAGGTCCTGCGGCGAGGGCGGCATGCCGGTGATGTCGGTGAGGAACTGCATGTCCTCGTCGCTGACACCGGAGTAGTTGGCCTCGGTGTTTATCTCGGTCGGGTAGTGGGTGATCGCCGGGCCCCCCGGCACGATCCCCCGTACGGCCCCTGTGGCGAGGTCTGCGGGGCTCAAGGGCCGCCGGGGCCTGGATGCCCACAGCTCGTTCAAGAGGGGCTGGAAGAAGACCTGGCCGGTCTGAGAGACGGCCGCCAGGCACATGCCGGCGAAGCCGAGGATGTTTATGAAGGCGTCGTTTAGGACCGACTCGGGGGACATGAAGAGGTCGAAGAATTGCTTGAGGGGATCGTCGTCGGGGAGGGCCGCGACCATCGGGCCGAAGGCGGCGTGCATGGCGGGTTTGAGGTCGTTGCGGAGGCTCTCGGCCACGGCCGCCATGGCGGCGGCCCGGCGCTCGGTCTCTGCCTGCGCTCCCTTGGCGGCGGCCTGGGCGATGTGATGGGCGACCTTCTGGCCCACCTTGTCGGCGACGGTCACGGCCGGGTGGACCGGCGTCTCCTCGTCACTCATCGGGGTAGACCTTGTCGAGCTCTGACACGAGACCGTCGAAGCCGCCGAGCACGGTCGTGCCTTTCTCCTCGAGGACGGAGGTGGTGAGTGACGGGAGGAGCTTGGCGGGCAGCTCTTCGAGCGCCCTGATCGGATTGACCGCCACCCACTCGAGGAAGTCCCAGCACTTCTCGACGAGGTGGACGGCGTCCATGCCGCCGTGGTCGATCCAGTAGATCGCCTTGCTGGCGGCGACATGGGCCTCCGAGGCGTCGTGGACGACAGGAGCGATCGCCTGGGGGACGAATGTCTGCCACACCCAGGCGGAGACCTTCTGGGCGTCGTCAAGGGCCGTATTGATGTCGTTCACGGCCGGTGTGAGCACGTCGCGGTGGAAGTCCGAGACGGCCGTGTCGGCGTAGTGCTCGGCGTCGTGGAACCACGGCCGCACGACTGTCCAGATGTCGCCGCCGATCGCCACGGCGTCATGGATGGCGTCGCCGATCCACCCCTCCACGTCCGACTTGGCTGCCTTCCAGAAGCCGTCCAGAGCACCCCCGACTGATGCCAGCAGATCGTTTATCTGGCCGGCGAGGTGGCTGATGGTGTTCTCCACTCCGCCGAAGCGCGAGGCCAGGTAGCCGTAGACGGCGTCGATGTCGGTCTCGATCAACGAGCCGAGCTTGACGATCTGTTTGATTATCCAACGGATCGGCACGCTCACCGGCTCGGTCAGGTCGGACAGGGCGGACTCGGCCCAGCTGATCGGGTTCCAGTTCGTAGAGGGCTGGTTGACCGGGGCGAGGAAGGTCCCCAGCGCCCCCACGGGGTACCAGCGACCGTCCGCCGCCTGCCAGCAGTTGCCGGCGCCGTTGTAGAGCTCGCAGGCTATCTCCGACTCGTAGGCGTCGCCGAACGACCCGAGCTCGCCCGCCGGGGTGGACACGGTCTAGCCGAGCGCGGTCGGGCCGGGCACGTTGCCCTGAGCGGCGTGGCCGATGTTGTCGATCTGGTCGGCGGCGCCCTGGATGATCGCGTTTATGTCGTCGGGGTTGTACTTGTCGGCCGTGACGGTCACGTTGGCGAAGGCGCCGCCCTCTGTCTGAAAGCCGATGATCATCGCCGGCACGTAGGTCACGCCGTCCGACACCGTCGTCTGGCGCTGCTTGGTCACTCTCCAGCCTGTAGCCATTCTGCACCTCCTCTCGAAGATTAGACCCTGTGAAGGACCATCAGGCGGGAGCGATGACCATCGCCCCACCACAGGCCCAGTTTGTTACAGCCTGCATCCAGCTGGCATGTTGGGGCGAGCCAACGGGCGGGGCGAGATAGGTGGCGATGCCGAGCGTGACGGCCGCGATCATCGTCTGTGACTCGTCCACCCACGGCGATGACTCCGTGGTCGTGAAGAGGCCGTTGCCGAGAGCGCAGGCGATGATGCCTGACCCGGCCCTGATGGGCGTGACCGTCGTCGAGACGGCCGGGTTCACGTTGACGGAACCGTTCGCCAGCAGGTGGGCGTCGAGCAGGTTGTTGGCGTTCACGCACGGGAAGGCGACCATCGCCATGCCGCGGGCACCGGGCGGGGAGTCGACCGTCACCGTGACATCGCCGGAGGTGCCCGCCCCGCCCGTTCCCCAGAACATCTGCATCACGTAGTTAGTCGGATGACCCGGTTCCACGAAGCCGAACGATGCCCACGAGTAGGGCGTGGAGAAGGTGTCGGCGACCGTCATGGGGGTGTTGTAGGCGAGAGTGGCAGAGATGATGGCGATCGGCTGACCCGAGACGACCCCGGTGAGGCTGACGGTGACCGCGACATCGGTCACCGTGTTGCCGACGGGCGTGCCGAAGCCGAAACCCGGGCAGAGCGACGACCCGCCCGGTCCGACCGCGACCTGCTGCCAGTCGGGGGCGTCCCCGTGGACAGAGGGGACGAGCAGGAGGGTCGTCTGCCAGTCGGGCGAGTCAGCGGTCGACATGACGCCGGCCTTCACGGTCAGCTGGAAATCCGGGCTGTCGGCGGTCATTCATGGCACCAGGACGTTGCCGGTGAGGGGCTCGCCGGCGTTGGGGAAGCTGATCGTCTGGAGGAGGCCCAGATCCTCGAGCGTCGTGGTCTCCTCCTGGGTGAGCGGGTTGACGAGGAAGCGCAGATAGACCGTGTGGTCGTAGTCGCCCGTGTTGTAGCCGTGGAACTGCCAGTCACCGGCCACGGGGAGCTCGTCCAGCTCCCAGGTGTTGCGCTCGTTGTCGGTGATGATCCACCCGCCGTTCTGCGGCACGACGATGGCGCCCGAGTACCAGAGCTGCCAGCCGAGATTGCCCTGCGGCCCCGGGGGCACCACCCATTGGAGCAGCTGCACCTCGTACTGCGGGAGAGTGAGGTCCTTGGTGTAGGGCGACGACTCGGCCGTGCCTGAGGGCGTCGTGGGCTGGAATTCGAAGACGAGCTGGGAGCCCGTGGGGGACTTCGTCGTCGCCGTCGCCACGGCCGATGAACCTAGCCGGTCAGCTTGTCGGCGCGCTCGGAGTCGTGTCGGTCGACGTCGACGTGATCGTCACGCCATTCGATCTGGACCCGGAAGAAGCGGGAACGGTTACGGTCGTTTGTGAGGGCACCGGCGAGGATGCGGCCGACGATGCCACCCCACCCCCCACGGAGACGCCGGCCACGGCGGCGATGATGGTCACGGCGAGGTCGCCCGAGATGGTCCCCATGACGGCGAGGACCGCCATCGCGGCGATCACCGCCAGGGTGATGAGCACGTGGGTCAGGTTCTGGAACAGGTTCTGCAAGGGTTTCCTTTCTCGTTGGTCATGAGATCCCCTGCCAGAAGGGATATTGAGCGGGGATGAGGTTTGCGGGTGTGATCGACGGCAGCGTTGCGGTACTGGAGACACCAAAAGCACCATAACGAGTGCGCGCGGTGGTCGTGCCGGCGCTCGAATGCACGTTGGTACCGTTGATCGCCAAGTTGAAGGCAGGAGCGGTCACGGCGGTCCCTATGTAAAAGGCCGCCCACAGGAAGTCATTTGCGGCCAGCGGTGTGCAGACATAGGGTCCGCCCGCAAGAGGAATGGTCTTTATCCCCGTCGCCCCCAGTGCTCCCCAGGCTGTTGATTGGTCCGTCGACTGACCGATGAGCGCCCCGTTGCTATTGTAGAGACCGACATAACTGTTGACCAGCGTGAGCCCGAGAGTCTCCAACAAGAGCCAGACGTTCGTGACCGTCATCGGTGCTGGGAGGGGGATGCGCCCAAAGTAGATATAGCCCGCGGTAGGCAAGGGAAAGACGCTGATATTGTTCATCGCCGGGTCATGCGTCCAGCCCAAGAGGTCGTTATACTCCAGCGCCGGGTTGACCGGGTTCGACCATTCCAGCCCGGACGGGTCGGCGCCCCCGACCGTGAGCACCTGCCCGGCCGAGCCCACGGCGAGCTTCTCGCCCGTGCCGACTCCGGTCCCGGCGAAGAGCTGCCCTGCTGCGCCGAACTGGGAGTTGAGCGTCGTGCCGAAGTCGATGAGCTCGCCGGTCCCGCTCCCCGTCCCCTTGAAGATCTGGTTGGCGGCGGTGAAGAGGCCCTCTATCTGGGAGAGCTGAGGCGGGCCGAGGCCCGGCTCGCCCGACGTGCGCGGCATCTCGCGGCCTCCCCGCTCAGCCGCTCAACGCCGACAGCAGCGACAGCTCGGCGATCATCTTCTGGTACTCCTCCATCGAGTCGCAGGCGTGCACCGTCACCGCCCCCTCGATCGTCCCCGAGGCGAGGTTGTAGTAGAGGGACTTGGTGTAGAAGAGGAGGCGGCGGCCGATGTACTCGGAGGTGGACTGGCCGGCCACCGTCGACCCGTCGAGGAGCAGCTGGCCGTTGGCGTCCTGGCCGTCGTAGAGCTGGAAGACCGAGCCGGAGCTCGCCGTCGTGTCGCGGACAGACCAGTAGACGATGTAGCCCGAGCCCGTGATGAGCTTGCCCGACGAGCTCGGGATTGTGCACGGTACGGGACGCAAGACGACCTCCTAGCTAAGACCCGTGACCTCTGCGGAGAGGCTGACGCCGTTGACCGTGGAGGTGGCCGCGCCGGAGCCGACCGTCACCGTGAGGCTGTACTGGAGCCCCTGGCCCGCCGCCGGCAGGTCGTAGCCCTCGAAGTAGAACTGGTACCGCGAGGCGGCCACGACCGTGAACGGCCCCCAGGTGTTGCCGTTGGTGACCCCGGTTCCGCTCGTCGTCGACCCCCGCTTGAGCTTGAGGGTGATCGTCACGCCCGACGTGCCGATGGTGATGTCTATGGTCCCGCTGAGCAGGACCGCGTACTGGGGGACGTCGACTATGACCCCGCCCACGGTACAGACGACCGTTTCGGAGCCCGCGGCCGGCGACGCCGCGACCGTGAACGACGGCGCCGGCTGGTTGATTGGCGTGGGCACTTGCCTGGCCTCCTTAAGGCGTCACGGCCTCCGTGGTCGCCGCCGGGACGTCGATGCTGCCGAGCACCAGATTGGCCGGGTCCGGCATGATCGGCGTGTCCAGCACGACGTCGTAGGTCTGCCCGGCGACGTAGCGGGCGTCGTCCGACAGCTTGACTGTGATCTTTCCGAGAACGGTCATGACTCTTTCTCCATTTCCTCGATCAACTGGCCGAGCTGTCCCCAGAACGACTTGACGTGTCCCAGGTCTTCAGTCACCTCGTTCTTGATAGGGCCATAGGTGGTCCGTACCACGATCCGCTTGGCTGTCGACTCTGGGGTGTTCGGGTGACGTGGCTCCCGTTCCGCTGTGAGCGTCATCAGGTCAGGTTCCTTGCTAGTTCGGCGAGGTGGAGCGTGACGAGCACGGTTCCGCTGGAGGCGGCGTCGATGATCGACACGAACGTGTTGCCGTAGTTCGCGCTGTTGATCACCGGGATGGCCGGGAGGCCCGTCTTCTCGCCGACCCGCATGAAGTAGTTCGGCGTGAAGGGGGAGAGCGTGATGCCCGGCCCGCCGTAGCGGAAGTTGCTCGTGTCGGCGCCCTTGAGGGCGACACCGCCGCACTCGACGTTCACCGTCCAGCCGAGGACGGCGTGGTCGATGTTCGCCTTGAGGAGCGACTCGGTCGTGCTGAGGGCGAAGTCCGTCCAGGCGACCGGCGTCGACGGGATGGTCGTGGAGACCTCGACGTCGTAGAGGTGGACGATGAGCGGCGCGATCGTGCCCCAGCTGTAGAGACGCTGGGCGGACCCGGCGAAGTTGGAGTAGTAGCGCGTCAGGAGGACGACCTCGTACTCCGTGCCGCCGGTGCCCTCGATGATGAGGGTGTCCTGGCTCTGCAGCTGCTCCACGTTCATCGCCGGCAGAGCGAAGATCGTCTGCGTGGCGGCGCTGTAGATGTGGATGCCCTTGACGTTGTCGTACAGGAGCGGCGACCGCACCCGGAAGAGCCCGGCCGTGGCGCCCTCCCGCTCGAAGGCGATGATGCTCGCCGTCCCCGGCGCCTGGAAGAAGCGGTTCACCAGGCTGTCGCCCGAGACGGCCGTGAAGGCCGTGGTCGTGCCGCCCGGCGAGCTGCAGTAGAACGCCTGCGTCTCGAATAATGCACCCATCTGGACTCCTTTCTAAGTCTCAGCAGTAGTGCGTGGACTTAAAGGGAGCTCAGAAGTTGCCCTTGAGGGCGTGCAACGCCTGGGCGTAGCTCGTGAAACGGGCGATGTTCTGGTCGTAGGTGCCCCGTGCCGGGAGCGAGCCGACGATGGAGGTCAACTGCGGGATGAAGGCGGTGGCGAACGCCTGGTACTTCGGAGCGCCCTTGGTGGCGCCCGAGCCGAGGCGCTGGGAGCCGGTCGTCGTGGACGCCGTCTTCCAGTCCGGCAGACTGACGGCGGCAACCTTGGCCGCCCATATACCGGCATTCGCCTGCACGCCGGCCAAGTAAGCGTTCTTCTGGGCGGCGGCGAGCTGCCCGGGAGCTACCGTGACGGCGTTGATACCGGCGGCGTACTTTGTTCCGGCGGCCGCGAAACCTGCACTCCAGGCCTGAGCCGCCCCGGCGGCGGTTGCTTTGACTGACACTTGCCCGACCTCCTTGAGTCGTCTAACCGCGGGCAAGCGGCAGCCCTGTCACGGGAAGATTACCACCACCAGGACCGGCGCGGCTACACCCCCCGGGGGTAAGGTGAGGCTCGGCCGGCTCCCGGGGCGAAATAAGCGGCCGATCCGGGGGCCGGCCTTGTCATGCCTGGCGGGCGAGGACGTAGTAGAGCCCGAGGAAGCAGAAGAGCACCATGAGGACGAAGGCGAACACAGCGGCTAGGCCTCCTGGCCGACTCGTAGGCGAGGGTAGAAGAACTCCGGCTCTGTCTCCAGCCTCGCCCGCTCCTCGGTGGTCATGGCGCGATCCGACCGCCAGGTGGTGTGGCGCTTGTGGCTCCTCTCGCGAGAGGCGGCCTTACAGTCGTCGCACCGACAACCGTGCTCGTAGGTGGCTACCTTGCCGTGAGTGCGGGTCAAGTGGTCACCCCTTCGGCGGCGTGTAACGGCCGTTGTGCGGGGCCAGGGCCAGGGCGACGAGGAGCGAGATCATCTGTGACCCCGTCCTGTCGCCGTGTGGCGGTTACGAGATCGCCTCATAGGTCGCTGTCGGTGGTAGACATCGGCTGGTCCGATATCACGGTCAGGGTGGCGCAACTGCCACTCGTACCACACCGTCTCGGTGTGCTGTCGCACGAAAAGGGCCTTGAACTTGGCGAACAGGTCCATCTACTTCGGCCTCGTGTAGCGGCCGTTCGACTCGGGGGGCGGCCTGAGCAGCGTCGCCTGGCGCATCTGCTTGCCGAGCTCGCCGAGCGCTTCATTCACCCACCGCTCGTGCACGAGCTTGATCTGCTGCAGGTCGTCGCCCACGAGGTGCTCGAGGAGGTGCAGGAGGTAGACCTCCCGGAACTGGGGTATCAGCTGCGCCCGCACCGGGTGATGCTTGAGGGCCTCGGCGTTGGCGGCGATCAGGCCGGCCAGCTCGAGCTCGTCACGGCCGTCGATGTCAGACACGCTCGACGAACCTCCGACAGCTGCACAGCTCAGTCACGGCGTCACGGTCGTTCAGCTGTTCATAGCCCCTAGCGTTGATCGTCCAGTGGATCGTGCGAATCACACATTCCTCCCGGGACATGAAATGGGCAAACTGGCTGTGACCGCACTCGCACGGCCCCTCTCGCCCCGTCACCGGGCCAGCTGCCTCCACTTCGTCACGCCCTTTGACACTCATCTGTGATCCCAACTAGCTCAGCCTCCCTATGCCATTTCCGGAGTTGCCCCCGGACAACCTTCTCCCAGTACACGCCTTGCTTGAGGTGCCCCTGAGCAGCGATCGCCATCACTTTGGCGATACGGCAGTCGTGACACTGGTGCATCCTGCGACCACCGGCCCGGATGAAGACCTTGCCACAGCTCTCGCACGTCTCCTCTTTGTCTGCGAACGGAGAATAGGGCACGTAGATAGTGTACCCGACAACCGCCCGGTAGATCTACCCCCCAGTTAAAACCGTACCCTAGATCTACCCCACACCGCTTGTGAAATATTTCCTCCAGTATTCGCAGGCGCTATGACAATACTTCCATAGAGCCAAATCACCATCTAACTAACTGGCGCATACACGACAATATTTACCTGTATGGGGACTTTCGCTATATCTCAGGCGTTTCTCAAAGCTTCTACATACGCCCCGGCCCCGGACGGACCCCCCAAGGAGCGCAGGGCCCGGAACGGCAGCCAGGCCAGGCCCCCAGC
>Ga0208689_1001045_pt1 | contig 15586 bp, 8 predicted proteins | sample June2015DPH_8_15_FD_184700 | JGI IMG/M metagenome (GOLD analysis project Ga0208689, IMG submission 184700) | Peatland microbial communities from SPRUCE experiment site at the Marcell Experimental Forest, Minnesota, USA - June2015DPH_8_150... | ecosystem: Environmental > Terrestrial > Soil >... | reverse complement strand
GATCTGCGCTCGGCCCAATTGGGCACGGTAATTGGTGCGTTCTTCAAAATGATGGTTCCCCTTATCGTCATTCTGCCCGGCTTGCTGGCACTCGCCGTGTTGCCCTTTCACCTGGTTCCGGAAAACCAGGGCGGCCTGCCGAACGCTCACACATACAACGAAGCTCTTCCTCTGATGCTGGCGCGCTACTGCAGCCCCGGACTACTGGGACTGGGAGTGACGGCCCTAGTTGCGGGCTTCATGTCGGGAATGGCCGGCAATGTAACGGCTTTCACGACCGTGTGGACTTATGACATCTACAAGCCTTTCATTCGAAAAGACGCGGCAGACTCACATTATGTGTCGATGGGTCGGTGGTGTTCGCTTCTTGGAGTATTCGTGAGCATCGGGACGGCATACCTGGTCATGAATTTCTCCAGCATCATCGTCTATGCGCAAGCAGTCTTCGTGTTCTTCATTGTTCCAATGTTCGGCACGGTGATCTTGGGTATGCTCTGGAAACGAACCACGCCCGCTGCCGGATTTTGGGGGCTCCTGGCTGGCATCCTGACGTCCTTCGCGTTGTGGGCCTGGGTAAGGATGGATCCGAACGCATTGCGTCATGTCGCCTTCTCGGAACACGCAAAGGATATGGCTGAAAACGTTTATCGAGCTATGTGGTCCCTGATTGTCAATGTTGTCGTCACTGTGGCGGTTAGCTTGTTCACAAAACCGAAGCCCGAGCACGAACTCAAGGGGTTGGTCTATGGATTGACCGAATTGGCTCCCGAAGGTCATTTTCCAGTGTTTCGGCGGCCGATCACGTGGGCGGCCGCGGTGGCCGTTGGATTTGTTCTGCTGAACGTCTTGTTCTGGTGAGAGGTGCGCGGTGGGAAAGCACTTTATACCGATCTGGTTTTTCATCGGATCACTACTTACGATTTACGGTGTCTTGATTCTCGGATCTGGAATTTACGGATTGTTTGTGCCCCCGAGTAATCCAGTTACGATGTCCCACCTACACATCGGAATTTGGTGGGGTGCCGGAATGTTCCTGCTTGGTTTGGCATATGTGGTCCGCTTTCGGCCAAACCGCAAAGATATGTGAACCAGTTTTATATTTCATGAGGAGGTAAGCCATGCAGCAAAAAGAAATCATCCTGATCGCGAGTGGCGACTTGCGCATCTCAGCCAACCAAACGTGTTGGCCCGCGCAGGCGCAGGTGGAGGAGGCGGTGACGGCGGCAATTCGCGGCTATGGACACTCCGTCCGTCGAGGCCATGCCTACGATCCCGTCCAGAAGCACGGTTTTATTCATAGTCAGCGTCATGGCATCGAAGTGTTTCACCAAATTCCGCCGGAGGCTCCGCTGGTCGTAGTTGAGGCCGTCTGGCAATACAGTCATCACGTCCTTCCGGGCCTCATAACTCATCGAGGTCCAATACTTACGATCGCGAACTGGTCGGGACAATGGCCTGGGCTGGTTGGTATGCTCAATCTCAATGCATCGATGGCTAAGGCCGGAGTCAAGTACAGCACTCTTTGGAGTGTGGATTTTAACGATGACTACTTCCTCCAAGGGCTTTCCCGCTGGTTGAATGGCGAACCAGTAACCCACGATACCAGCCACGTCCGGCCGCTGGCATCGTCCCAGCTTCCTCCTTCTGAGGAAGCCCTCGGCCGTGATCTTGGTCGCCAGCTCAAACGTGAGAAAGCGATCATGGGTGTGTTCGACGAAGGTTGCATGGGTATGTACAACGCCATCATCCCCGATGAGTTGCTCCATGCGTGTGGCGTGTACAAGGAGCGGTTGAGTCAATCGGCTCTCTATGCCGAGATGCGACGCGTCTCCGACCATGATGCGCGCGAGGTTCGAGCCTGGCTGGACCGAAAGGGCATGCAGTTCCAAACAGGCCCTGATCCTGCGAACGATCTTACTGATGCCCAGATTCTCGAACAATGCCGGATGTACATTGCCGCGCTGCGCATGGCGGACGAATTCGGTTGTGATGCGATCGGAATTCAATATCAGCAGGGGCTGAAGGATATATGCCCTGCTTCCGACTTGGCGGAAGGACTGTTGAATAACGTGGATCGTCCTCCGGTGAAGGACGTGGCCGGGAAACGCATCCTATTCGAAAATCTCGCACTTCCTCATTTCAACGAAGTGGACGAATGCGCCGGGCTTGATGCCTTGATCACGAACCGAGCGTGGCGGACATTGGGCATTGCACCTGAAACGACGCTTCACGACGTTCGTTACGGCGAGTGCTTTCCCGTAGATGGTCGGGACGAATTTGTCTGGCTGTTTGAAATCTCAGGTTCGGTGCCTCCGAATCACTTCGCCAATGGATATGCGGACGCAGTCAGCGAACGCCAGCCCCCCATGTACTTCCCGCTTGGCGGGGGCACGATCAAGGGCCTCAGCAAATCGGGCGAAATCGTCTGGAGCAGGGTGTTCGTCGAGAACGGGAAACTGAACGCCGATATGGGACGAGCCAGGTCCGTTGCTCTTCCGGCCTCGGAAACCGAGCGTCGCTGGGCGCTTACCACGCCCCAGTGGCCGATGATGAACGCAGTCCTCTACGGCATAAGCCGCAATCAATTCATGGCTCGTCACAAATCGAACCACATCCAGGTAGGATACGCCCCGGACCCGGAGCATGCGCGGTTGGCGCTAGCTGTCAAAGCGGCGATGATGGCGGAACTTGGGATTAAGGTGAACTTGTGCGGCGATTGTGAGTCGTAAGCGAGAACTGCGATGAGTTGGTCGTTCACAGAATTCCTCGCAGTATGTATTCCGACTCTCGCACCTCCGTCATAATGGGCCAAGGGTAATTTTCTGCGAAGAAAAAGGAGAGAGCCGCTATGTAGAAACGATACTAGATCTATCAACAACGCGCGGTGCAGCGGTTCCGGCAGCTGGCCTGCGAACAGAATCCCAACATCCAGATGATCTTTCCCATGGCCGAGGTCGTGGGTCTGCTGCAAGAAGGAGTTGGCCACCTGCTACGCGAGGCGACGTTGGCCTTGATGAACCTGGTGATGGAGGAAGAAGTGCGGCATCGGGCCGGAGAACGTCATCAACAGCACCCGGAGCGCCGCGCCCCCCGCTGGGGAAAAGAAGACGGCTACTGTGTGGTGGACGGGCAGAAGGTGCCCATTCGCTTAACCCGTTTGCGCAGCCCGGAAAATCGCGAGCAACGGCTGGACAGTTACGAGCTGTTCCAGCGCAGCGCGCCGCTGGAGCAATCGGGCTGGGACAAGATGATGCGCGGCCTGTCGACGCGCAACTACGGGGCGTTAGGCATGGAAGAAACGCTCACGGTGCATCGTCTGCGGGTGGCGGCCAAGCTGCGGCGTACCCAATTCCATTAGACTATGGTTTTGGATATGAATTTTCCTCTGTCTACAGCTCAGTTGCCCCAGTGATTATCAATCATTTTGATGAAGGGACCTGCTCTGACCGTTTTTCAATTCCCTGCGAACCCGGATCTGGTGCTTTTATACCCCAAGTTGAGGGCGATTTTCGTAACTACTAAAGTCTTAGCCCGTGCTCTACCTTCTTGATTCCGGCGATTACGGACGTAATTCCAGAGGCTTCCGGCTCATAGCCGGCACAGTTGCTTGCACGATAGAATCGATTCATTTGCGAAGATTCGAATCTGCTATACTGTAATCTAGCTTGGGCCGCGACACTCGAATCCACAGCTCGATCGAAGGATGAAATTCGGTCGGAGGGCGAACCTTGTACACCATCCGTGACATTGCCCGACTCGCCGCAGTTTCCGTCGCTACCGTGTCCGGCGTTCTCAACAATAAGCCCACGGTGAAACCTGCCTTGGTTGACCGGGTGAAGAAGGCAATGGACGCATTGGATTACCACCCGGACCAAGTGGCTCGTAGCTTGCGAGTGCGCCGCACCTGTACGGTGGGCATGGTGATTGCAGATGTTACGAATCCCTTTTTCACGGATGTCATACGCGGCGTCGAGAAAGAGGCGCAAAGCAATGGGTATTCCGTCATCCTGTGCGATTCGAACGAAGACCCTACTTTAGAACGGAATTATCTGAGCATGCTCTTTTCTCGACGGGTGGACGGTGTCTTGTTGGTGCCAACCAGTTCTACCTCTGCTCAGGAGTCACGCATTCATAAACGTTTCCCGATTGTTCTGATTGATCGTGTGCCGCTTGGATTTACCGGGGATGCTATAATGACGGACAACTTCAGCGCGGCCTATGATGGGACGCGTCATTTGATTGACCTTGGCCATCGCCAGATCGGGATCATCACCGGACATTTGAACCTTTCGAATGGCCTGGATCGTTTGGAGGGATTTCGGAAAGCATTGCAGGAGGAAAATGTTGCTCTTCCCGACAAGTATCTTCAGCAGGGTGACTTCCAGCTGGAAAGTGGATACCGATGCGGCCTGAAGCTCATGCAGCTTCCCATACCTCCTACCGCGATTTTTTCATGCAACAACAAGATGACCCTGGGGCTAATGCGGGCTCTGGGAGAGCTTCACGTGCATTGTCCGGAAGCGGTCAGCATTCTCGGTTTCGATGATTTCGAGTGGTCTGCGTACTTCACCCCTCGCCTGACCACGATCGCGCAACCCACGTATGAAATGGGCAGGCAGGCGATGCAGATCTTGTTACGGAAATTGCAGTCGACAAAGAACGACGGCCTCAGCGAAGGAAGTCGAGTAACAGTAGTGAAACTTAAAGCTGAACTAAGAGTTAGAGACTCCACGACCTCACCTGCCACTCGACGCGACATGCAGAAGGAAAACGCCGCGATTGAGATCATAAATTAACTGACAGGTGTGTCAATTCTTTTGTGCAAACGGCCAATGATGAAACCACCGCTAGAAGCGGTAAATTGAGAGGCACAGGTGAAGAATCACAGGTGTGAAATTTCGGACCGAACTGCCAAGTCACTGAAAGATATGGTGGCCAGGGACGGAGTTGAACCGCCGACGCCAGCCTTTTCAGCCTCTTACCGAATCGGCGAAGTGGTTTGGAATCAGCAGATGTAACTGACAATGAAGAGCTTACGCCATCGGTGATTTAGGATGGCATAGGATGGTTTGGGCTGTTTTCGGTTGCTCGATGTTCGCGTATAGTTCCCATGCTGGCAAGTCCGCAGTCGAGTCGAAGCCGTTCATAGCTTCCGAGTGGCCCAGAACCGCACAGAATCGCTAGCGAACGTTGTGGAAACGCTTCCTTCTTCCCTATACCTCGATTTCTGTGGATTCTTACTTGACAGCGGTCGCGATTTTGGAGACGACACGTGGCAGCGGTGGCGCAGCATCGGGCGCAGCTTGGCGAAAATCTTTACCGAGAAACTCCGCTACCGTCGCGGCTATCTCAGCTTGGGTAACCGCGCTCGCGTTCGCGCGTTCGCCCAGCGCCTCCGTATCCGGGCCCATGACGGCGATCCAGATGTTCTCAGAACCCTTCTGGTCAACTCCGTGCTCTTTCCACTCTTCGAGCCCGTTGCCTCGGCCATGATCGGTGGTGATGATGAACGTTGTTTGATCGCGGTATTCCGGCATCGCCTGCATGGTTTCCCATAGTTGTTGTACGAACTTGTCGACGTTGTGGGCGCTCTCCAGCACCAGGTCATAGCGTCCGGAATGAGCCCAGTTGTCGGTTTCTCCATAACCAACAAAAAGCAAGCGTGGATGCGCGGACTTCACATAGTCAAGCAGTGGTACCTGTAGAAAGGAATCCCAAACGTCTTCGTTGTCGAGTTTTGTCGTAGTCCGATATAACTCGTTCAGCAGTTCTTGCCGGGGTGTGAGATTGCCTTTTTCAGGCAGATCCCATCCCGCCTGCATCACGAGCTGACTGCGAGGTTCATTGAATATATTCTTGAAAGTATCCCAGGTAGCGTACACGGCAACTTGCCCGTGGAACTCGGGGAAATGATTCATCCACTCAAAGACGGTCGTGTTTGGATTGGGCCCAAATTCGTTGCTGTTGACGCGCGCATCGGGATGGCCGGTCAGCATCTCGTTGTATCCCGGATACGAAAATGCCAGTCCGTTGGTGACGCGCGCGATGCTGCCCTTGTTCTGGTTGCCGAAAATCTGGCCCTGCTTGGCTACGACGCCCCAGAGAAACGGAAACAGCATCTTTCTGCGTTCTGTGGGATCGTCATTCCAAAACTTGCGGCGCAATTCTTCAGGGCTGGCCCAGATGCCGCCGTGTTCCTCATTCAGCAAAGTGGGATCGGCGCCGACAAATACTTCCTGCCAGCGCAGTCCATCGCTCACGATCAGAACCACGTTTCGAGTCTTGAGCTGTGCCCAGGAGGATGGGGCCGCCAAGGCAAGAGACAAAACGCCGACAACAAGAAATCGCAATTTACCCTTCAATCGTCCTCCGCCTTAAAAGCTGTAGCGCAATCCAAATTGCATTACTCGCGGCTTGGTCAGCGTTTGAGTAAAGTCTCCCAGAGTCGTCCCATAGAGCAGGTCAAACCACTCCTAGAACTCATCTCTAAAACTTGCCAGAATATTTAGCTGGCATTTTTCTTGTGGCAGGATGTGCGGATAGAGCAACCGCGCGCCCGAGCTTCGATCAAGCGGCGCACGCCTTCCACTTTGTGGGCCGAGAGATTGTCCACAACCACCAGTTATCCGGGTTGCAGCCCCAGACACAACACCTGTTCCAGATAAGCCCGGAACACCTCGCCGTCGGTGGCGGATTCGATGGTCATCGGCATCTGTAAGCCTTTGGCGGTCAGCACCGGCAACATGGTGAGCGTGCGGCAGTGACCCTGGGGCATCCCTTCCCGCACCCGTTCTCCACGCGGAGCCCGACCACAGTTTTCGGGTCATCTGGGTCGGAGCCTCGCTCTCATCCAGAAATACTAGCCGTGCCGGGTCCAGTTCCTGCCACGCTTGCCGACGCTGCTGCGCTTCGGGCATGTCTTGTTCGCTTGTTCTTGGGCGTAGAGGGATTTTTTCTAAGCCTCAGCCCCACCTGCCGCAAGGCCAGCCACCACCGCTCGATGCTCAACCACAGACCCTTCGCTGCTTCCAGTTGTTGCAGAAATAGGGGACGTGCCGATCACTTCGCAGTGCTCGATGTCGTGCTAGCACCGGAAACAGAGTCATAGAGAATTAAGGTTCCGAAGAACTTGCAATCACGCCAGTACAGGTCATTCATTCCAGACCAGTGCAACTGTTGTTTCAGAGGCCCCTTCCCTTCATCGTTGTCATTGATTGCCACATCAAAACCGATAGCATGGCCGCCATCATAAATCGGTTTCATTTGCGCACCCGGGAGGGCCATCCGTACTTCCAGGTTGTAGCCGTCAGGGGTCCGCTTGAACGCGAATTTTCCGTAATAAGGCGGGCCAGCAAACGACTGCGTAATTTCGTTCTTGGCCATCACTTCATCTGGATAGGCCAAAGGCTCTTTCTTGCCATCCGGAAGAGTAAACATTGGCTGCGGTGCTCCAGCCTGGTACTTCCAGAAATTGTCGAAAACAAGAGGATGTGTAGCACTGTAGACGAAGTGAAACTCGTGATGTAACGGATCGCCGATGTAGTAACGCGCCATGTTTGAGCCATCGTTATCGAACATTAGTTCGACTCCGTCGTCGTCCCATGAACCGGTGTCCATCCCACTCACTAATGAGCCGAAAGGCTCGTTGACTTTGTCGTCCACAACATGGACCGCAACATAAATGTATTGGTCGTCCCAAACGACTTTGAAGGTAGCTGAAAGATCTTTCGGACCAGTCCACTTCTTGGAAGACATACCCTGGCCAACGAAGAAGAATTTTTCCTGGTCCATGGTAAAGCCCTTGACGGAGTCCCACTCGGAAAGATCTCCGTCAATGGTGATCGTGGCGGTTCGCCTGGGAGCATAGTAGGTGGCCCAGGAATACGGAGACGAAGCGAAAGAGCATTTCGTAGCCGTCATCAGTGCGAGGAGTACGAAGGCAGCCGTCGCATAGCGGCGAACTTTACGCACGGGCAATTCTCTTACGGCAACAATCTCATCACCCATCAAGCTCAGCATGTTTGCCTCAGTATTTGGCAACCAGATTCACCGTCCCCGACATACCGGCAGGAATGGTGATTGTTTCATCCGCGACGCTGAACTGCGTCCAAGTCTTACCGTTCAAGCTTACCGACTTCAGTTTCGCCTCACCTGGGGTACGCAAACGTAGATTCGTGACTGCGGGAAACGAAGATGGCAGCTCGACTTTAGCAATGATCGTATTCTCTTTTAAATGAGAGGTGATGGAAAATCCCACTCGTCCCCATCGAGTTGGCGCCTCGGAAACCGCCGTGGTTTTGCCGTCTTCCAGCCATTTTCTGGGGACAGCTTTCCCCAACCAGAGTGTTTCCGATTGCGGGTCTTCGAACACAAGCAGCCAGCGCGTCATCAGGGCAACCACCAACTGTGCAGGCGTGCAGTAGGGAGCAGCGGGGCGGTCGATCAGAACATTTCGAGTTTCGGGAGCGGTCCACGTGCCTCGCGTGTATTGGTGCGCCATTACTCCGTACATCATGAGTAAGGCCTCACGGATCATGTCGTGCTGAATCAGACCGTACCCATGACCGTAGGAAAGAAATCCGGCCAATTCAGTGGTCTTATATCCGTAGGCAGTGGGTACACCAAGAATTACGTCATGATGATTGTTACGATAATCTATAACCATTTTTGCCTGCTCTTTGGTCAGGCTTCCGGAGTAGAGCATCTCCATGTAAGCCCGGTATGAGCGAAATTGCGGATCCGTCTCATCCCGCGGCACAACAATGTGGAAAGGTTCTTTTACTCCGGCGATCGAAGGCAGCAGTGGTTTGCCCTCGGATTGAATGACCGATCGCGAGATCGCAGTTTGAATATCTTTCTGCAGCTCCTCGGATTCACGAAATAGGCGTTGCCCCCAGGTGATCAATTCGGTGTTGCCGGTTTGCTTTCCGATCTTCTGCCACACCCGCCCCAGGTCACGGAAGCCGCGGGCCGCTTCCGTGCTATTGGAAAAATAGGGCTGCATGTAGCGCGGCGGATCGGGATCGAGACAAGCATCGGCTTCACTCCAGCCAGCGATCATCCCGTAGGCAGCGTCGCTTATGGGCAGTGTTTTGGCCTTCTCGCGAAGCGTCAGTAACAGGTTGGTTACACCGTCAATACGGCTGCGGCGGTTGAGAAGAACTGCCGGGTCGCCTCCAAAATCTACGTACTCTGCCACCAGCGTGAGCATGCGCCCATACTGCCCAGTTTCAGGTCCCCGATAGAGAATCGATCCATCATCTCTGACAAACTTCCCGAAATAGTTATCGATATAACGTCCCGCAGTATCGACCAAGCCCCAGGCCAACATGGCTGCCGTATCAACTGTGAAAGTGTCCGGGAATCCGTCGTGTTCGCTGCCGGCATAGTCCTTGTCGAAAGCTCCATAGTGCGGATAGTCCTTCACTCGCGTCATCAGGTCGCACACCAGCGAGAAGCGCGCCATATTGGCGATCCTTTCGTCGGGAACGTCAATTTTCATGCTCGGCTGCAACATCTGCTTCCAACCGTCGTTCAGGTTTGCCAGGTCTCTGTAGAAGGCTTTGGGATCGTAGTCCGTGCGTGGTGGGAAGGGATGGTAGGAATCGATGTAGCGCACCCACTTCAGCAAACCGCCCTCAATTCTCACGACCCGATACCACACCGGCTGAATTCGATCGTTTCCGTTCGAGATACGCAACGGCGCGAAGGCAATCATCTCGGTCCAGTCACCTTCTGATTGCGGATATACAAAGCGGAGAATCGGCAGATACCCACCCACCAAGCCGTCCCACACCTTCCCTTGCTCGCGAATTTTATTGATCGGGGGGTAGTACGGGGCGGGGTCAAAATCGGGAGTTCGACCGCCGTAAACGAATCCAACCTTATCGACGGTGTCAGGAGTGCCCACGAAGCTGTAGGTCTTGATCTTCTGTATAGGCGGGAAAACCCGCGCTACTTCTTCATAGTCGGGATCACCAGGTTTGGCCAGAATTTGATTGCCTAAGAGATCCGGTGCGCTGTTGTTTATCTCGTCGGGGGTGTGTCCACCATACAGAGTCGACGGGTCCGCCGACGTTGGTTCGGACGATTTTGGCAAATCAATCTGAACCCCCTGCGAATCGACGAACACTAGATGGCCGTCCTGATGAGCGAAATCTTCCAGAACCGCGTAGGGCGGAGTCCTGCTCGCCGGATCATTGATGACCTCAACCAGGGTCCACTGGCCCACGCGCTCGCCGACGTGAAGCGTGACTCTCTGCTGGCCGGAAGTTACCTCGACCAAAGAAGTTTCCAAGAAGCGGGAAACTTTGAGGTCAGGTGCATTGGCATTGAACGGAGCGGCGTAAGCAGGAATCATGAGTACTGAAAGCAGAATCAGTTGCAAAAAAGTGATCACATGCTCTTTCATCCGAACATCATCCCCCGAAACATCGATTTCCATCGGAACGTTACGACATAAACCCCAGCCGACCCCCCGGCAAAAATCATTCTATACTCGTTCCGCGGGAAAACAAAAAGTCACTTCTGGCCCACTCAACGCAAAAAGAAACAAGTTGACAACAAACGCAACATCCCGGAAAAGTGTCGGCAGTTGTCTGTGATCTTACGATTCGAACATTCAGGGGCTTGCGGGGCTTTTTGTCCCACGTTTGTTTGCCAGCATGAACGGAGTTGGATTGCAATCTTGCGGATGCGACGCTTGGCGAGTATACCCCCTCTTTTACCTCCACTGTTTACGGTCCTAGTCCAAACGGCGCCATCAGCAGAGTGGTGAACGGTGTAAAACTGCATGGTGTAAAACTGCATTAAGAGACGAACTGATCTGGGCCAATAAACGCATCGCCACGCTAGTGGCCTGTCGCAGTGAGTTCGTTACTACGGATGCGGCGGGTGGGGTCGGAGTATTTCCACTGGATCGGCTGCGCGTGAGCGGAGTAGGCGTTGATGTAGCGGCGGAGTTTGCGAGCTAAGTCGGAAACCGAGGTGAAGATGCCGCGCGCGATCACGTCGCGTTCGATTTTGGCGAACCAGATCTCGACTTGGTTGAGCCAGGACGAGTAGGTGGGGGTGAAGTGAAAGCGGACTCGCGGATGCTGCCGCAGGAAGTCGTGCACCGCCTGGGTCTTGTGCGCGGAGAGGTTGTCCAGGATGATGTGAACCTGTTGCCGGGGCGGACACAGGGCGAGCACCTCGTTTAGAAAAGAGACGAACTCGCGGCTGGTGTGGCGGGCGGCGGTTTTGCCGTGAACGCGGCCGGTGGCGGTATTGAGGGCCGCATACAAGGAGAGCGTGCCGTGGCGGTAGTACTCGAAGCCGTGGCGTTCGGCGCGTCCCGGCGAGAGCGGCAGGACGGGATCGAGACGATCCAAGGCTTGAATGGCGGTCTTCTCATCGATGCAGAACACGGCCGCGTGCTGCGGCGGGTGCAAGTAGAGACCGAGGATGTCGGCGGCTTTGCTTTCGAAATCGGGATCGTCGCTGGCCATATAGCGTTCCAAACGATGCGGCTTCAGACCCGCTTCTTGCCAAACGCGATGCACGGCGTCTTTGCTGACGCCCAGCGCGGAGGCCAGCTTGCGGCAACTCCAGTGGGTGGATCCGTCGCTGGGCTTTCTCCGCGTGGCGGACAGAATGCGGGCGCGCAGAGCCGGAGTCAGCACTCTGGGCTTTTGGCCGGGATGATAGGTGTCCAGTCCCTCGAGTCCGTGTTGCCGGAAGCGCTGCTTCCAGCGAATGATCGTCGGCGCCGTGGTTTGCAGCCGTTGCTTGATGGTATTGAAGGACGCGCCTTCCGCCAGCATCAAGATCAACTTGGCGCGAAACACGTACCCGGCGGGCAGAGACCGGGATTGGGCGATGCTGCTTAGGTCGGAATGCTGTTGCGGGGTAAGCAAGATTTCGCTGCCAGAGGCCATGACAGCTTTGATGCTAATCGTCTAGTAATGGTTACTCTGCGACAGGCCACTAGTCGGGCACCTGGGAGCCTGGCCGGGCTTCTTATCGGCGCCTGCAGACAATCCGAATCAGGTCTACATGGAAGGAACCTGACTTTCCTTCTTCGCTCCCGAGCCGGAAAAATAGTTGATTCTCCCCGGTTTCAAGGGGCACATTTCCCAATTCCACTGCGTCGGCTCTTGTCACGGAAGAGGCTGCGAAGCTGGCTGCATTGCCGATAAGTTCATTGTTGAACATTAACTGCACAGTCCCCTGCAAGGGGCCGCGAAGCGCTTCGACCGATACACTGTAATCGCCTGCCTTCGGAATTTGCACAGTGAAAGCGATGTAGTGCGGCCCGAACTTCTCCTCGCCCTGAGCTTCGATCGAGAGAACCCGCACGTCACCGCCTTCCATTTTCATTTCTTGTTTACGCAGCGACATGTTCTCGAACGAAAAAGCATAGATTGGCTCATTCCACCCGGGTACAAACACCAAACATTCAGGATCGGTAACAGCGCGGCTACTGGCGTTTGCAAGGCCAGGAGAACTCAACGGAGGGCGCTGGAGATAAAAGAACGACATCGCGGTGTAATCCGCCGGCACTCGATTTCCTTCGGGTCCATGCTCAATTGTGAGTTTGAGACTCTTGCGGAATGCGTAAGCATCCGCGAGCATGAGGCGGTAACCACCCGTGCGTCCCATTGCCTTTTGATAATCCAACGCACCACTCAGTGGCAGAGACAATCGTCCGTTCCAGCGCCCTGGTATGTCATACCACCCGCCATTGAAAAAATCCTCGGAGCCGGTACCGTGGATACTGAGTTCTCCGTCGATCGTCGCTTCATCGTTGCCTTCAAAGAAATAAGTCTGGCCCGGCTCGACACCCTGTGCTTGTAAAGCAACGCCAACCAAGTGACCTTTTCCTTCCACATCCACGAACGTAAATGGTTGACCCAGCGCCACGGGGTTCTCGCGACTCCAACGAGCATAAAAGCGGCATTCATCTTCTGTGCGCGCTTCTGAGGTCGAGATCACTTCTGATGCAAAGTGGACAGGCGGCCCGGATTCCCGCTCCGACACGATCTCAATCCGCGCCGAGCGATCGAAAGGCATGGGAAAGTATGCATAAGCAGTGTCGCCTTCCGTACCGACGAGCAGAGAGCGCGCACTGGGATTCCCGAAACTGTAGCCGAAGAAGTCGCCGACCGGAGCCAGGATGGCCGGTTTAGAATCGCCGTCCCAAGTTGCTCTGAGTACCAAACGCCGGTCCGGTCCGGCAAATGCCGACGCAGGAGTGAGCCGGATCGCTACCACGCGCCCTCCTTGTGCGGATTCAAACAAGGTTGCGCTTTTCCCTGCCACTAATATCTGCTCCTGGCGGTGTATCTGGCTGCCCTGAGGCGCAGTGTACCCCGCAGCTGAACTCCAAACCCGCTGAACCTTGGCGATCTCATCGCGCAGGGCACCATCAGCGGGATCGAAAGTGGCAACCCTCTCGCCCGGTTCGTAAAGCCCGTAGTTGATTTGGAAGAACTGCATCTTCGGTCCGCGCAACCGTATTTTGCATGAACGCTGGAACGGCAGCGGCACGTAGCTGTAAAATCCGCCGCCGCCCGAACCGGCCAGCGGCGCAAGAAAGGGCATGTGATTACCCCGGAAGATATCGCGAAATGGCAGGACCAAGCGCGGAACCTTCTCATTATCAAAGAAGAATTCCAAAGGAGAATCATTCGGTGTTGCCGTCCAGATGCGAGTGATGACGCCAGGGCCCTGCAACTCCGCGATAACTAGCGCATCTCCCTCCTTACGAATAAACGAATACTTGCCCGAGAAACCGTCATCGTTTCCGCCCGTGCGGTCATAACTCGAAAAAGAACCCACCTTCACGAACGTGCGCAGGCGGGGTAAATGGTCTATCCGATACAGGTCTTCTATCGAGAAGCCGTTTTGCGCCAGGGCAAAGGGCCCGCTGCAGAGCAGCACGCCAATAGTCAGAAGCATTGAGTAGAGGACCGGAAGCCGCCCGGATTTCGATCTGCGGGGCGACAAACCGCACTCCGCTTTCGGAGAACTGCTTTCGACACTGCGCCGCGCCACGGAATATTGGACATCCATGAGTTCCTTTTCTCTTGCGCCTGTGGTCATAAAACGCCTCTTGCCATCATATGAGTGCCCTCAGTCGAAACAAAACAAAATAATTGACATATATTCGTAATACTGATAGAAAAAGTGAGCGACCGATTGCCTGCTCCAGAAAAACCCGTTCGAATTCCGCACAGTGAAATATGAGCTTTTTGCGACCGACACGAGCTGGATTGCGATCCTCAGCAGATATTACGCTCATACCGAGAACAGGCTTTTGGTTCCGGTCTGGCCGAACCCACTATGACCGCACCTAGAATTGCTGCGTTTATGGTAGCGTGCGCTATCGGCTTTACACGACCAACCGCCGCCGGGCAGGAGCTCGTTGTCGATTCTGCTCCGTCGCACGTGGTGAACGTCTTCAGCCCCCCGCGTACCTTCGGGGGCGCGGTTGACCGCATCGAAATGAAAGCCGCGGACAACGCGCTGCAGCAGCCCATGCTCAACGAGATTCTGAATGCCGGCTGGCAGATGGTATCTTACCGGCAGAATACGGAACTCGAGGCGGAAGCCTGGCACTGGAACCCTGCAGGAAGATGGAGCGACCCGTCCGGAAAGGGCTACTTCGTAGGCCAGTCAACACCATCTACCGAGAGTATCGACCATTCTTTTGGATACGCGCTACCGCATCGGGGCTTCACCATGGACAGCCAAGAGCAAGGCTTTCACTACTCCCGCATCACCGATGGTGACAGCGAAAGCTATTGGAAAAGCAACCCTTATTTGACTCGCCACTTTACCGGAGAGGATGATGCGCTTCTGCCGCAGTGGATCATTCTCGACCTCGGCCGGATCCAGAAGGTGAACGCGATTCGAATCGAATGGGGCGAGCCCTATGCTTCACGCTACCGGGTTCAATTCTGGACCGCCGGCGAAGATGACCCCCGAAAATCTGCCACTCACGGCATCTGGCAAACATTTCAGAATGGCATCGTGATTGACGGTCACGGAGGGACGGTAATGCTGCCCTTGACCGCTGTGGCCGTTTCCGCGCGATACCTTCGCGTCTGGATGACCGACTCCTCCAACACCTGTGATTCCCACGGTCCGGCTGATGTTCGCAACTGCGTGGGTTATGCCATCCGCGAGCTCTATGCTGGAATCGTTTCAGAGAGCGGGAGTTTTAGCGACTGGGTCGTGCATGCCGCGGGTCCGGGACAGAGCAAAACGATTTGCTCGTCCGTCGATCCGTGGCATGAGTCATCGGATATTGTCCAGAATGGCCGTGAGCATGTGGGCTTTGATCGCTTCTTCAACAGCGGCATAACGCGTGGCCTTCCCGCGATGGTGCCCATCGCGATGATCTACAACACTCCAGAAGATGCGGCGGCCCAGATCGCCTATCTGGAGAAGCGTCACTATCCGATCTCCTACGTTGAGATGGGCGAGGAACCTGACGGACAGCATATGCAGCCTGAGGATTATGCGGCTTTGTATCTGCAATTCGCGGCTGCCTTGCATAAAGTAGACCCAAGTCTGAAGCTGGGGGGGCCCTCGTTCGAGG
>Ga0208689_1001025_pt1 | contig 15950 bp, 24 predicted proteins | sample June2015DPH_8_15_FD_184700 | JGI IMG/M metagenome (GOLD analysis project Ga0208689, IMG submission 184700) | Peatland microbial communities from SPRUCE experiment site at the Marcell Experimental Forest, Minnesota, USA - June2015DPH_8_150... | ecosystem: Environmental > Terrestrial > Soil >... | reverse complement strand
TTCAGACTGTGTGGAAAACCCCCTACTGTGTTCCAAAGTAAATGCTCAGGGAACTATTAACGTTCTTGAAGCTGCTCGTTTATCCTCTTCGCCACGAGTAGTGCTCAGCAGCTCTAGTATAGTGTACGGCTCCAACTCCCCTTACAAAGTCTCCAAAGAAATAGGAGAGTTATGGGGAAAGCTGTACAATGATATGTACAACGTCAGCAATATCAGCTTGCGCTACTCTAATGTGTATGGTCCCCGCCAATCAGAAGAAGGTGCATACCCCAACGTCTTAGCTGCATTCAAGCGTAGCAAGCGGGAAAAAGGGTACATTGAAATCACCGGGGACGGGAAACAAAGTAGAAACTTCACACACGTAAAAGACATCGTAAAAGGGCAGATATTGGCCATGAATTCTACATACACAGGAGAGCCTATAGACTTGTGTAACGAAGACGCATGGACTATAAATAACATTGCTCCCCTACTTGGTTGCTTCGAAAAGTATGGCACTATAAAATACGTGAGTGATCGCATAGGTGACACTAAGCATATCCTGCAAGATGCTAGCAGAGCACAACAAATACTGGGATGGAAAGCAGACGTAAAACTACAGGATGGCATCAAGGATTATCTATGAGAACTATCATTGCTATCACAAGCTGCGTGAGTGCAGAAGCAAGGGGCTTTAACGACCCCGCACGAAATACGTGGCTTCCCGGCACTGACTATAAATTCTTCTTGGAGCCCGGAGAGGAAAAGAAGCATCTACTTGACAAGTTCAAGACAAAACTGAAGTATGCCATAGAAAATGACTACGATTATGTCTTTGCTTGCTTTGAAGATTGCTATGCTAGACCCGAGAGGTTTCCCTACGGTTACGACTACATAGGCAGCGTCTACACACATGAAACATTTGGCACCTACTGCCAGGGTGGTGCTGGGGTACTTCTGAGTCGTAGAGCCTGTGAAATATTGGCCACGAGTAATCATCGTCTACAGCACAGGGATGGCACAGACCCACAACCTAATGACGCTGGATCAGATGATGCCTGGACGGGACAAGTACTACGACAACATAATATATTGCCCACACATAATCCGGGGTTCAAAGTGTGGCTTAGTGAAGAAGGCCCTCGTCAGAACAACACAGTGATTGCTTCTCACCTATCCTACTCAGGATTACCTGATGGATACCGTCCAGAGTACATGTATCAGAAGCACAGAGAATTCTTAGGAGACCCACAATGGATGCCAGCAACGATCTGATTCTGTCTGCTATGAAGGGACCATATGAATGGTCCGCTTTGACGACCTTCGTTAATTCGGTGCGCCACTCTGGGTTCCGTGGTAAAAAGGTAATGTTAGTTTCTGGTGTAACCCAAACAGTAAAAGAAAACCTTATTCTATCGGGGTGGGACATTGTAAATTACACCATCCCTCCTGGGACCAAACCCTTTGGTTCATACTGTTCTGAACGCTTCTGGCCTGCCAATGATTTCCTTAAGGAACATGCTCAGGAATACCGCTTTATCATCTGGGCCGATTGGAAAGACTTGGTAGTGCAGACTGACCCTTCAGTATGGCTGTATGAAAACATGAGTGTAGACAGTGTCATTGGCTGCAGTGAAGGAATGTTGATAAAGGAAGAGTTTTACAACAATGGATGGCTGAAACAAGCAGCTCCTAATGATGCTGTATACAATACTGCTAGGGAACATCCTATTCTTTGCGCCGGTACACTGGCCGGCAGTGCATTAGTCATGAGGCGTGTACTCTGTGCGGTATATGATGTCCTAAGTACATCACCAGACAAGCCAGACTACAACGGTGGGGTGACCCCACTCATCGACCAGGGAATCCTAAACTACATCCTACGCATCAGCCCCTTCGATGCCCTCATCAGAGTACCAGAGTGGTCAGAGGGCTTCTGTGCTACTGTGAATTGGTATATTGTACATCGTTGGACTAATCGCCCCGTGCCTGAGGTACGAGATGGAGTGTTCTATCCTCAGGGTAAATCGGAACCGTTCGCAATAGTACATCAGTATGATCGTGACCATACGTGGAAAGCAGTGGTGGAAAAGAGGTATCAATGAGGGTTCTAATCGCTATCTCCAGTCTTAAGCAGTACGAGGAGAACCATCAAGCCATGCGTATCACGTGGCTCGGTGATGCTATCAAAGCAGGCATGGACTATCACTTCTTCTTGTCGGATACCATTTCAATGACCGACAAATTGAAACAGAAAATGAGCTTTGCATTGGAACAAGGGTTTTACGATTACATATTCTCGTGCTTCCCTGACACCTATGCTCGTCCCGAGAGACTGCTCCTGAGTGGCTTCGAGAACTTCGATTACTTCGGCTCGGTGTTCAAACATCCTAGTCCTGGTGCTACTTTGTATTGCCACGGGGGAGCCGGGTACTTCCTAAGCAGGAAAGCAATGGAGATCGCAACCAGTAACCCTACCAGCTACCTGAATGATGACTGTTGGCTCGGAGATGTACTCAGCCGAGAAGATGTCTCTCTGGGTCATACAGAAGACTTCCGGCAGTACGCAGGGAGCCCCCTGCGGTCGAACAACGTGGTTACTAGTCACCTGTCAGATTCATCACACTCCCAAAGAAGGCTTGACTTAGGCATAGCAGGGTGTATACTGGATGAACAAAAGAACTGGAATGCCTCCGAGGGCAGCACACCTTACAAGCCCACGTATAGAGCCATAGAAGAAGTCAGAAGTATGCCACCTGTACAGGCAGTGTTGCAAGCTAAACTAGACCCCCATGTGCCTCAGACTATCGGAGACGATCTGTACAGACCCTTAAGGAGAAAACGATGAAGATATTAGTCACAGGTGGCGCTGGATTTATTGGGACCACCCTTGTTCCAATGCTTCTGGACAAAGGCCACGAGGTCACAATATTTGATTCCCTTATATACCGTGGGGACGTACTGCTACCGTTCTTTCGTAAGCCTGGGTTCAAATTCGTAAAGGGCGATGTTAGAGATTTGAGAACCATAGGACCAGAAGTAGGAAGAAACGACGTTACTATACATCTGGCCGCAATTGTGGGCCTACCGGCATGCCGTGAGAACCCAGAGCTGGCATGGGATGTAAACTACGAGGGCACTAAGAACGTTATCCGTGGCCTGGGAAGAGATCAATACCTCCTCTTTGGGTCTACGGGTTCGAACTATGGAGAAGTAAAGGGAATCTGCACGGAAGAGACACCCTTGAACCCCCTCAGTGTATACGGTGAATCCAAGACCCGTGCAGAAGCAGTTGTAATGAATTCCTTCCGGGGCACCGCTTTTAGGTTCGCTACAGCCTTTGGATTATCTCCTAGACTCCGACTGGACCTGATGGTTAACGACTTCGTGTACACCTCAATAAAGCAGAAGTACATGATAGTGTATGAAAGCTGGTTCATGCGAACCTTCATCCACGTGCAGGACATGGCTCGGTCCTTCATCTTCGCAATCGAAAATCAAAACGAGATGGTCAACAACGTGTATAACGTTGGCAATGACACCATGAACCTAAGCAAAAAAGACGTGTGCGAGATCATCAAGAAACACACTGGAGCATACTTCCATTATGCCGACGTAGGAGAAGACGGGGATAAGCGTAATTACGTAGTGTCCTACGACAAGATCAAGGCTCTCGGATTTACTACTACAGTTACGGTAGAAGAGGGAGTGAAAGAATTGATCAACGCTTTGCGCGTGATCAAACTAAGCAATCCCTACTCAAACGTATAGGAGACAAATGACGAAGATTCTAGTGACGGGTGACAAAGGATTCATTGCTTACCACGTTGTGAAAAACCTTGTTGAAAAAAACTATAACGTGGTTGTGCCTGCACGGGGAATGTATGACCTACGTAACCCTGACCTACGTAACCCTGTGACAGTAGAGGATATGTTCTGGCAACATAAGCCTACCCACGTTATCCATTTGGCTGCGAACCTCGGCGGAATAGGGTACCATCTAACTAACAGTGCACAGATTGTGCATGACAACACCGTGATGGGTCTGGCCATGCTCAAAATGGCACAGAAATACGGTGCTGAGAAATTTATCAGTGTCGGCACCTCATGCTCTTATCCTATGGATGCTCCTACGCCTTTGCGTGAGGAAAGCCTATGGCAAGGCTTCCCTAATCCAGTCACAGCTCCATACGGAGTATCAAAGCTATTGCTTATGCTCCAGGGTCAGACAATGCGCAAAGAGACAGGATTCAACGCTATCACTGTGATCCCTGCCAACGTATACGGGCCGCACGATACCTTCGATGATCACAAGTCACACGTAATCCCTGCTCTCATTAAGAAGGCGATACATGCTAAGGAAAACAATGAGTACTTAGTAGTGTGGGGCAAAGGCAAAGCCACACGAGAGTTCATCTATGCAGAAGACTGCTCTGAAGCCATAGTAAGAGCCATGGAATCCTATGATAAACCTGAGCCTATGAACATAGGTACTGGCATTGAAACTTCCATCATGGAACTGGCTAGTATCATAGCCGACGCTGTGGGTCTAGATAGTAAACGACACATACGTTGGGACACAGATAAACCAGACGGAGCTGCGGGCCGTGTATTTGATGTTTCTCGCATGGTAAATGAACTAAACTTCAAACCAAAAACACTTCTTGGGGAGGGAATCATGAAAACCGTTGATTACTACAGGAGCACTCTGTAATGTTGCGTTGGCTGCTTACGATATGTTTGCTAGTTTCGTCTGCAGCAGCTTCACCCAGGTTGAACATTGCCGATCCAACCTCTGGAATGGCTTCGTGGTATGGAGCCAGAGAACAAGGCAAAAGGATGGCCAATGGACAAAGATTCGACCGTAACAAATACACCTGCGCTAGTAGAACGTATCCCTTGGGTACAATGCTACGAGTTACCTATGGATCATCCACGGTATATGTCAGAGTCACTGATCGTGGGCCTTGGGTACGTGACCGTGTACTCGATCTATCGGAGCACGCTGCAGCCATCCTTGGCATTAAAGCCACGGGTATTGGGTATGCAGAAATCGAGCCGGTGAGGCTCTGGAGGAACAATGGAAATCACTGAACAAGAAATGTTTGAGCTTATTACAAAGTCCTATTCTTCAAGACATCTAAGTGCTAAGTTGCTGGCAGAAAATATCAACAAACTTGTCCAAGAGAAACTACGGAGGTACACAGTCAATGGCTTCGAATCCAGGCAGTGAAATTGGCAAAACCTTTGAGCTGAAGAAGAAGTATCTATTCCCTCGCGCAATCAACGCAGGAACAAATATACTTGTGCAAGTCGAGTCTACCCTCTCGGAACCTATATCCGCGTTACAGCCGGGAGACACACTGTTTATGTTAGGGCCACTGACAGAGGACCGTGGGTTAAAGGGAGATTGCTGGACCTCTCGGAACGGGCAGCCACAGTTTTACAGATTCGAGCTTCTGGAACCGCTCGTGTTGAGATTGACCCCGTTAGAATTGCCTTCGGCCCCAGTAATGTTCGGCGGCAACGGTGAAGACTTCGAAAATCTGAAAAGGACCGACCCAGACGCACCAGATACTACGAAAGGATAACCGATGTACACCCAGTTAGACACTAAGCGCACCAACATAGAGACGAAGCACCTGGTGTCACAGATGGCCATGAAAGTGGTCGGCCAGGAAGATGCTGTAACGACTCTGCTAAACCTGGTGGAGATGTATAGGGCCGGGTTCTGTGCCCCCCGCAGACCTGCTGGTAATGCCCTATTCTTGGGTCCTACTGGCTCCGGTAAAACCAGGGTGATTGAAGCCTTGGCTGAATCCCTCTTCGGTAATGCCCGCGCCTGCATCAAGATTGATTGCGCCGAATTCCAGCACTCCCACGAGGTCGCCAAATTGATTGGCAGCCCTCCGGGTTACCTGGGACACCGTGAGACTCAGCCTGTCCTCACCCAGGAAGCCCTCAATCAGTTCCACACTGAGAAGCTGAAGCTGAACATCGTTCTCTTCGACGAGATTGAGAAGGCATCCGACGCTCTGTGGTCTCTCCTGTTGGGCATCCTGGACAAGGCCGTGCTTACTCTAGGAGACAACCGCAAGGTGGACTTCTCCCAAAGTATTATCGTCCTTACGTCCAACCTGGGCGCACAGCAGATGCAGCAGGAAATTAACGGCCGTATCGGATTCCAGAAGGCCGCTGAGGCTGAGGTGGTTGAACAGGCCAAGCTCGATGCTATCGCACGCGCAGCCGCCAAGAGCAAGTTCACTCCCGAGTTCATGAACCGCTTGCAGCACATCAACGTATTCCATACGCTGACTCCTGAGCACTTGGAGAAGGTTCTGGACCTGGAACTGGACACTCTGAAGAACTATATTATAGCCCACGCGGCTGTGAAGGTCTTCTTCAACGTCACCAAGTCGGCAAAGAAGCGTATCCTGGCAGAAGGCTTCGACCCGAAGTACAACGCTCGGTACTTGCAGCGCACCATCACCAGACTCATCACTCAACCGCTGGCTCAGTTAGCGTCCAGTGGGCAGGTGAAGGACACCGACGTGGTGCTCATCCAGGACACAGGCAAAGAGACTCTGGATTTCTATCTGGAAGACAGACCGAGTGCATCCAATATTCCTCTGTGGAGGCTCCCATGACGAAACCTAAACTCATGTTACTGTCCGTATACGGTGTTGGGACCGAATACCACATCAACTCGTGGGAACGTCTCATCACCGTCTTGGACGAGGAACAAACCCTAGCGCAGATGCGTATCGTGGCCCTCAAGGAGTTGGCTGCTGAAGTGAAGCGGGAACGTATACCCGACGAGCAACAGATGAACATCTTGCGTGCATTACGTATCAAGTTGATTGACACAGGTCTCACCGAGATGCCCGAGACCGAAGAGGAGCGCATAGCCCTCTGGGCAAAGATGACTAACCGGGACGAAAAGCCCCCGGTCACAGATTAGTACAAAAACAAAAAGAGCCCCGAAGGGCACCTGGGTTTTATCCTGGGTGTTCCTTCGGGGCTTTTCTTATTTGTGGCGACGAATACTACAGAGTGTACCAAGTGCAGCCTGATACAAGTGCTACGTGGGAGGCCGCAGTATTATTAACCGTTGTAGGGTGTCTATTTCTTGGACCTTTTTTCAACCCTGGCAACTGCCCTCTCAAGCAATTCGGGGTCTGCCGATACCGCCAGCCGAAGCAACTCTTTCAGCAACTCGGTACGAAACTCTTTGTCTGCGTGTGCACGCTTCATAATAGCTATGCGCTCTATTTTAGTTAGCATCGGTACTCCTTTAGTGTGGATGATAGTGTACAATAAACCAGAGTGCCACGGACTGAATACCTAGTCCTATAATGGCACACATAGCGCAAATCTCCGCACAATATGTTCTTATGCGTTCTAGCATGCTGAGTCCTCCTGTGTTAACTTTTAACTCATGAACGCTCCGGGTTGTTCTTGATGTCTTCCTCACTGCGCTTCTTACTTATGACTTCTGCGTTCCACTTGCCGTCTTCATCGGGGTACAGAATGAAGAGGCCAGCCTCGTCTATATCCAGTGCGTTCCTGTCATGGAGAATCATCTCGCTTAACAGTCTGCAATTGGAGCCCGAGAGCACGAACAGAAAAGGTCCGTCCTCTTTGACTTCCTTTTGCACCTTCTTGACCCACGGCTCGAATCTGCCTTTGAATTCGTTGTAGGATTCACCCTCGGGAGCAGCCTTGTCGGGGTTGTTGAGTAAACCCTTAACTACCTTCTTGTTTGGCTTCTTAGGGTCTCCCGCTAGATCACCCAGGTTCCATGTCTTGATCTCAGGCACCTTTTCTATCTTGGGGTCTGAGGCCAAGCCCGACTTTATAATCGTAGCCGTCTCATCGGTGCGCCGAAGTGAAGACGTATAGATGCAGGTTATGGGCACTCCCTTGAGATACTCAGCGAGAGCAATGACTATGTTCTGTCGGCCTTCATCGTTGAGAGGTAAGTCCAACCATCCATCGGAACGATGAAGGGCATCCAGGGCCGTTTGACCGTGCCTGATGCAGAATATACGATCTTTGCCGTTAGACTCATGCAAGGCGTCCTTAGAATGCTCAGCATCATAGCGTCTCTGAACAAAGATGGAACCGAATTTTTTATCTGGGTTAGTTTTTGATTGAAACATTGCTTTATCCTTCCCAGAATTCCTTGTCGAACTTCGACACGGCTATCCGGTATACCATCCATTTTCCTTCATCGTCGTACTGCAGTATGTCACAGTGGACATCCCCATTGGGTTCTTCCTTGATTACCCGAAAGAACTGAGGTCCTTCAGTGGGTATAAGGTCAGCCATTGAGCACCCTAAAGCGACTGGCTGGCACATACGTCATAAGCACTGACGCTCACTGTGGTCACTGGAAGTCCAGGGCTGCCTGACAGTGCTAGTTGCGTGGGGTATTTCATCTGTAAGACCAACGTTGCAATCTGGCCGCTGCCGGTGCAACCTGTGACTTGCCCATCAAAGCTCACCCGCTCGTTGACTGAGGGAACCGAACCGCTACCAAAGCGAAAACGCCCGTGTACATCTCGGGTGTCAATCGTGACTGATGCAAGGGAATTCCCTAGTTGAATCGTGGTATATCCAGCGGAGACCGCTGTGACCTCGCCCTGTGCCGTTGCTTGGTCACCAATGTGGACGGGCTTTCCATCAAGGGTTGTTCCTACGTTGTATACTCCCATTTGTTTCTCCTTATGCTGTTTGAGCCTTAGATTTTTTCAATGCTTTGGATGTTTTATTGGTTGTAATCAAAGACGTTTCTTGGTCACATCCACACTCACACTTCACAGGGCACCGTGGCCAATAAACAAGCCTCCAATGAATCCCACGATTACACCGTTGCGGAACCACTTGATCTTGCTCTTGCGTGCATCGGCTTTTACGGCCGTAATCTCAGCCTTGCATGCGGCGTCAGCATCCTTGCCTTGGAGCACCAACCCGGCCACCTGAGTGTTCAGGGAGCCAATTACGAGGTTAGACTGGGCCAATTCCTTGGACGAATTGTCAGCTAACTGCTGTGTATCCTTAAGGTTAGCCTGTAGTACAGGCACCTCTTCAAGGGTCTGGGTGACTGCTATGGCCCCTGGCTGGGTCAAAATCACGGTTGTAGCCGTGTTAGAAACCGACCCTGCAGGTGCATTTCCTAGCGATTCCAGCCTCGTGGCGAGTGCGGAGAGGGGTAACTTAGAATCATTCCCTTGCTGCTGCTGGAGCCCCGCAGAACGCTCCGCAACGGCCTTTGCCAGGGATTGGTTCTGGGCAGTCAACTGGGTGACCATAGCTTGGTACTGTGCCTGCACCTGAGCCGACTGGGCGGCTAGTTGGGCGTCAGTGGCCTTCTGGAGCACCAAGGCTTGTTCCGCTATCTGAGCCCTAGTTTCTGCTTTGGAAGCCAAATTATTGAGCAAATGATTGGTGCCCCATGATCCTGCCAATAAAACCATGGCCACAATCAGCAGTCTTTCATGCCGCTGCAGCCAACTTAGAATTTGTGTGGGTGTTTCCATTTCTGAGTCTCCTTTGTTTAAAACGTAACGATGACGGTGTAGAAAGCCCCAGGGTATTCTGGGTTCATCACTACATACCGACCTTCCATGTCTTCGATATAAACGGCACCACCACACCATGCGTCAGGCAGCTGTTCAACGAGGACGAATCCCGCGCCATCCATGTAAAACGTTGAGCCGATTGCGCACGGTTCAGCAATCCAATACGCATCCCAAAAAAGGAAGGGATGTCTCGGGCCGTAGTACCGTTCCCAGTAATCGCGGTCGAATCTGCGACCGTCCCAATGTCGGCGAGCTTCTTGACGTTCTCCATCGCTCGGGGCTCGGCCATGGCGAGGTTCGGGACGTGGGTGCTCGGGACGTGGACGTGGGCGAGTCGGAGGCTGAGGAGCGGGACGTCGGGGCTCAGGTCGCGTCGGTGCTGGGCGCGATGGGCTTGGATTATGTCGATCTCTCGCGGTGCTTGTGAGTACGAGCATTGCACACAATGCTGCTGTACTTATCCAACTTCGCCACCAACCAAAATCTTTGGCTATCATTTTCGTCCTTCCGCTTCCTTCACCTGCTCGGGAGTGAACGAGAGCACATAGCTTCCAATATACTTGGCATCTTGTAGGCCATACGTCACGATTCCAACAATCCGTCCATCTTTGGCGCTGAAAATAGCTGAACCACTATCCCCGTGGTTGCCGTTCATGTCAAAAACGTAGAGGGCGCTTCCAACAGGCGCGAGGTCTTCATCTGCATCCGTCAATATGATTCCCATCAGGTACCCTTCTCGGTACATGTTATGGAACCAATCAGGGTTTCCCCAAAAGTAAACCTGTTCACCTTGGACAGCGAGCCTGAACTTCTTCGGCTCATACTTAATCGTGTCTTTGAATGTCACTGACGGAATGACGAGCAACATGTGGTCGCGACCGTCGTAAACCTTCTCGACGATAGGGACGGCCTGAGATAACACTTGGTCGTCGTGCGGATTTCCCATGGTGTCAATCAGGAGCTTGGCGTCAGGCAGGTCGCAATGCTGTGCCGTCAAGAGGACGTGCTTAGAAATGGCGTATGCCGTACATCCTGCAGCCGCGTCCCTTTCGATGTTCAAACCAGACGGGGACGGAGTCGAATCATTGGTCAGGATAATCCAGTGGAAGGCTTTGTGTTGCGCTTCTTTTTGACTGTAAGAAACGCTGGGTTCGCCATTGGCTGGTGCCCATGCCACAGCGGACAATGGCATAACCAATGCGAGAGCAAGAATTACTGCTAGAAATTTCATTTTATTTTCCTGAATGCATTCATTCCCAGAGCACTATGCATTCTTAGGGGTACCCGTAGGTGCCTCTGTTCCCCTCAAAACAAAAGGCTCCCGAAGGAGCCTCATCCATCATTGTCGTGCCATTAGTTCGTCGAACAAACTCACTGCACTTTCCTTAAACAAATCCAAGAAGTCCTCATTGTTGTAAAGAGTAGCACTCCAGGCTTGCTCAGGAAGAGTAGACAGTTCAACTTCTGATTGGTGACCAGTGCCTGCAGGCCCCTTGGGTCTATACACATGCACTGCGTAGCCGTTCATGATGTTCTTGATCCAGACTAATTCATTGGAATAGCGAACGTCAGTGACCAAGGCTATCTCAGGTTTATCACCAAGGATACGGGCTTCCAGTTTCTCAATCCAGTACCGAGGGTTTTGTCCTCTGCGATATTCTCCACCCCACCATTGCAGTAGAGTGCGGAATTTACCGTAGGGGCACAGAGGGTCGGTCATGTCCGGGTCGGCGTCGATGGTGACCCAATCCGGTAGCTGCTTGTCCATCTGGTGGAAAAGCTCCACTACGTTCCCGGCCTTTTCGATGGCCTCGTTGACTTCCCGCTTAAGCTCGTCTGCGAAGGCATAGCGGCGTACATCGTACTGCCCGCCACGCTTCTTGATTATCTCGGCCGCAGCGGTGTCTTTCCCACTTCTCATTTTGTAACCAAAGGCAATCACTGTGGTCACTGTTTCTTCTCCTGCTGCTTGATGTTGGTTGACTTGATGACTTGCTCAAGTTCTTCCTTGGACAACCCATAGTGTCCACTACGGAAGAGATGCACCCCTGGGACAACTTGCTCCCCAAGGCCATAGGTATTAGCACGGGCCGATTCAACACGTACAATGTACTGAGTCTTTTCTGACATTGTTATACAATCTCCGTTTTGGTAAGGATTGGTTCCTGTGCGTCATCGTTGAAAAAAACCTCAGCCAGCAAGCCTTCCTTCTTAGACCACACCAAAGCCTCTGCTTGTCTAATAGCACCTATGTAGCCCTGAGCGGCATGCCAATCATCGGCTTCAGTTAGCGCACTTAATATACGCACTCTAACACCATGATATTCTTCCATTTTCAAACGGTGATAGTGTCCTGTATGCATCTCCCTGTACTTGGTTCTTCCCCAAGCCTCAGGTTGCTCTGCTGCCATCAGTAAAGCGTACTCACTGTGCTTACCTTCATCTCCGTGGCAAAAACCAAGTAGACAATTGCCCCATTCCACATACTTCCTTGAAGCAGGTGTATTTTCTACAGTCACCATGGGGTCTGCATGGAAATAGCATTCAAGGCTATCCCCAAGATGAAACGCCGTCTGACGATCATGGTTCCCTGGGCAGATCAAAATACGCACCTTGGCAATCCTACGCAAACGTTCCACGGCACGAACCATCATGTCCCTGGTCTTCCAGAAGGTTTTGAAAAACCTACCATCTGTACTAACTTGGGTACCTGACGTTGTGGTGTTTTCTGGGTTGTCCGTGTGGAACAGATCATTTCCTACGCAGAACAAAATATCACTGATGTCATACCCTTTGGTTCTCTCAAGAAGAGCATCCAGTGCTCTGTTGAAAGTGGCAACGGCTATCTTTACATCGTAAGGACGCCTACCAGTCTCTAATGGATGTGCCAATTTACCGACATGAAGATCAGGCATTGCAATTTCAAGTAGTAAGCCTGTGTCTTTTACGGCTCCCTTAGGCTTGCGAATACTTGAGATTTCTTCCTTGGCTAAATCCTTCAGTTCTTCTATCTCGGCCTTAATTTCCTGCGTACGTGATTCTTTGGTAGCAGCGGCTTCAAACTTAGCCTTGGCAAGGGCTCTGCTAAGCCTGTTATTCTCTCGTACAACGTGTGACAGGATTGTGCCTGAGGGTGTACCCAGTGCCTGATTAATCAGAGCGCGATCCTCAGCTCTTTCTGGAATAGCCTGCAATCTCCCTGCAACTTTTACAGCCTCTGATTCGAGTAAATAAGTCAAGAGCCTCTGAGCAGTATCTGACCCACATGAAAGTGCACGCTTCAGTTCGTCGCGTGTGGGTTGACGCTCTTCCTTGGAAAACAACTCCTGTGCAAAAGGTAGCGCTACCTTAAGCAGCTCCAATTCATGAGCAGATAACTTAACGGTTGAGGACATTTTATGTTCTTAGCCTTTCTGAATCCCGCAGGCGTATGCCATGCGGCCCGCTGTACCTTCCAGCGTTCTTACAGTGTATCAAACTGCGTTGAAAAAGTCAAGTATTTAATTACCACGGCTTTTTAGATAGCCCATGACTTCCTTTTGATCCAAATGCATGCTCCCCAGGGTCTCCACTGTTTTCTCCAAGAGTTTAATCTGGGCTTCACCTTGGTTCGCCAGGGTTGTAAGACAATTGGTGCGCTGTAACTCCAACTCCTTACCCAATGAGTCTAACTTAGCCGTAGCAGAAAACCATTCCGCACGGGCATTCTTCAAAAATGTTCTGATAGGAAACATAACGACACCTATAATTGCTGTGGCAGCCAGTCCTGCAAAGGCTGAAGGTAGGTTTGAAACTATAGACTGCACTGCTCCAGACATATTTACTTTCTCCTGTGTACTACTTTACTCCGAATCTAAATCTACTACGTAAGCAGAGTATGGTGCTAAACTTGGTATCAAACTCTGGGCTTCGTCCTGCGTATCAAATACACGGGCCTGCGCCGTGTCATTTGATAGGTCGGGAACCCCAGTATCTGAAAAGGGATTCCCAGTTAGAAAACAATTGCCGCTTTGAATGACAAACATGTTGCTCCTATCGAATCAACGGAGTTCAATCCAGCTGATCTTCCCACTGACAAATGCGGTACCAGCCGCAGGTACGTTATCCATTAAAGTAACAGGGGCAGTTGTAGAACTACCAAGCACCTGTTGCCGCTGATTTCCCACGGTACCTGTCATGGTGTCGCTGCTTTCATTTCCGAAACCTACAACTAGCGTAGCTGCCGAACGGTCCATTGTTGTAGTAATTGTGGCAGTCGCACTTGAGCCCGTGTTTGTATTACCCGCAAGCGTGGCATTGACGCCCGTGACGCCAGAATACTCTTCAACAGCAATACTTGCTTGGTGTGAACCTGTCCATGTCGCAATATAGGAAGTAACTCCCGAGGGCACAGGAAACTGATAAAAAGATGCCAGAGTAGTTCCGGCTGCCGGACCAACAGCTAACGTATTTCCAAGGTTATCCTTAACAACCAAGCCCGTGACTGCTGTGCCTACATTGAATACGACGACTGCGGCATTCCCGGCTGTCGGAGAATAGGTTACAGTTAAGGTGGTGGCTCCCGCCGATTCTGCATTGTATCCACCGCCGACTGCGACAGTGCCCATCAGTTCTACTGCTACCGCCTGCCATGAAGCAGAGGTCAACGTGGCCGTACACGTAGCAGCCGCCGAAGCAGGCAGTGCTTGCGCTACTATCGTCCATGTATCTGGGTTTGCCCCGTTGATGTCTAGTGTAAAGGGCAGCACCACCGAGTCTTTCAGGTTGTCTTCTATTTCTGGGTTGTTACCGGGTACGGCGTAACTTGCATGAATCTCCGTTCCTCCCGAGACAGCAGTTGCCGAAGTATCTAGATTGGTACTTGAAGTCGGGTCAACAGAAACAAAATTTGCGCCAGTTAATGTAGCGTTGTACAGCAAATAAAAGTGTACTGTTGCACCCGAAGTCCAGACACCAAATTTATCTAGAATGAAGTGTATCCGGTTCGTTTGCCCCGCAAACAATAGTTTGGGCTGTACGCTTAATATGGGTACAGGAGTCGTCCCAACTGTTAAAAAGTTTGGGCCATTCGTGGCAACATAGTGAATGTACGAAGGGATGATATCTCCACTTCCTTCATTGCTCAAGGCCATGATGACTATTTTGGATGTGTTTATACCAACGGCAATGCCTGTGTTGTAGATTTCCATCCGCAATGGGAGACTAAGTGTGTTGGTACCTAGAGTCGTCGATTTATTATCACTGTAGATTTCATGACATGCTTGGACTACTCCATCCACAATAAAGCCGTATCTAACGCATCCGACTCCTGAGCAGTTCTCTTCTAACCAAAAAATAGTCATGTTGGCGAAATTTACATTGACGCCGCTCGAACCTAAGCCATTCATCGGGTCAATATTCCATTGGGATTGCGGTATCTTCGTATCTACTACCGAACCACTGACATTCGAACGCAGAACGATTGACGGTCCTAAAGTACCATCCATCTCAAAGAACGCGCCGTTATTGGCATCGAAGTTACCAAAACGTGACCGCACATTCGTAGTCTGTGCTCCAAGCAATCCGCTCAATAGGCAGAATCTTCCCTTACCGGGCTCGTATCTAAAGTATTGCTTCGTTTGATAAGCAACACCTGCACCAGATGCCGTTCCTCCTGTAGACAAGGTAACGCTGCTTTCGCCAACAGTCTTGGCGACTGAGGCTGTTCCTGTAATGGAAGATACGAACCATAGTGGGTTGGCGTCGTATTCAAAATCGGAATTGAAGAAAATCTTGGGCTCCGAAATGCGACCACGCCCGAACGAATCTACTAGACTGGAAGGGTTCGTAATCGTCCATGGTGGTTTAATGATTGACATAGACTCTCCTTTAGAAAAATAACAGGAGTGTGTAACTGCTCGGTATTGAACTCTTATGGATAGAGTTCAATACCGTAGTACATGCACATGTGTTTTTTTTTCTTTTCTTCTTTCTTATTGGATTTCTCCTTTGTTTTTTTTTACTGCAAATAATTTACAAAAACAGTGATTGGGAATGTCGGATTGACAGTTCCGCCCACGGTGTATGATAATCTCCAAGTTCTGGGTAAAGGGGCCGCTGTCAACACTATTACAGCACCGCCAAATGTAAGACCTGTGAGCAACGACGGATAAATCAAAATGGACCCGGTAGTATTTGCTTGAAGAAGCGTAGTTCCAGACAATGCTGCACCAAGAGACAGCCAAGTAGTTCCATTATCGGGAGACCACTGTGGTTGAATTGTCAATGTTGGTAATGTTCCCGATACCCCGGCACCTACTTCAACAGTAATCATTGCTCCACGATTGTGTCGGTTTATCTGCGTTACGCCGGGATAAGTGGCCGCGCCTACAAATGTCTGGGCATCAC
>Ga0208689_1001012_pt1 | contig 16217 bp, 17 predicted proteins | sample June2015DPH_8_15_FD_184700 | JGI IMG/M metagenome (GOLD analysis project Ga0208689, IMG submission 184700) | Peatland microbial communities from SPRUCE experiment site at the Marcell Experimental Forest, Minnesota, USA - June2015DPH_8_150... | ecosystem: Environmental > Terrestrial > Soil >... | reverse complement strand
GGCTGCCATCGAGATAATCCGAGCACGTTGGACCAGCCGAAAGGGAAGACTCCGGCTGCTGGACCACGCCGCCAAGGCGGTCCGTTCCTCGGCCGACAGAATAATCGGAGCTGCGACTCGGCTCATGCACTCAAGCATACTGGCCTTACCTGTATAAGTCAAGGTAATTATGGGACACTACACTAGATCCACAATTTAGCTTTTATTATTCACTCTTTACAAATCTCAGTCATCAGTTGTCAGTCGTCAGTTGTCAGGTCAGAGCCGTTAGTTATCAGCATTGAGCGCTCAGCGTACATCGATCAAGGACCAAGCACTGCGGGGTTTTTACCGAATACTGATGACTGATAGCTGACGACGGACCACGGACCACGGGCACACGTCGGGGACAGCTACGGCCAGTGCAGGCGTGACCGTGGGTTTTTTGAGGCCCGATCCATCCGCACAACTCATCATATTGCCCTGTACAAGGGTCGTGCCAATTCGCTAAACTACACGCATGGAAATTACCATTCACATCCCGGATGACTTGGCGCGCTCACTCGGGGAGTGTGGCGGCGATCTGCCACGTCGGACGCTGGAAGCGCTCGCTATTGATGGCTACCGGCGAGGTTCCCTAACCCAACTACAGGTCGGACAGCTTCTCGGCCTCTCGCGGATCGAGGCCGAAGACCTCTTAGCGCGATACGTTGCTTTGTATGATTACGACCCAGCCGAGCTAGATCGCGAAGCGCGAGCATTTGAAAAACTCTCTGACCGAACACCGTAGCTCTAGCAACTGACGATGACGGTTGTCCCCAACACCTCCCCCCTGCGGTATCTCGTTGCCGCCGGTCACGCCGATCTCCTTGCCAAGCTGTTCGGCACAATTCTCGTCCCAAGTGCCGTGGAGCGAGAAATTCTCGATCCTCATGCGCCACTTTCCGTGCGGCACTGGATGGCACAACGACCGCGTTGGCTGCAAGTTCGTGAGGTTCAAACCGCACCCGATGCCGAACTAACCGGTCAACTCGACCCCGGTGAGGCGGAAGCCATACAACTAGCGCAAGAGCTTCGCGCTGACGCTCTCATCATGGACGAACGCCGGGGCCGTCAGGTGGCCGCCGGGCGGGGCATAACCGTGATTGGAGTGCTTGGAATGTTACGTGAATCCTATCGCCGGGGATTTATCGACAACCCCATTGCTCTTGCCGCCCAACTGCGCTCTCTTGGATTTCGTACGTCTCGTGCGCTCACACGGCGCTTTGAAGAACAGATCCGTGAAATGGAGCAAGCGTAGCGAGCCCCCGTTTTGCACGTCCTTGGCTTTTTGTTGTCGATTGGGGACGGACCGCCCCGATGCATCGGGGCGCTACAACGGCCTGATTTCTGTTCATCATCCAGAATTCATAATTCATCTTTCACCATTCACTCTTCACAAATCTCAGTTATCAGTTGTCAGTCGTCAGTTGTCGGTTTAGGGCCGTTACCCAACCGCGCGCGCCATCATCAGCCATGGCGATGGAAAGCGGGTTGACCCCCTTCACCGCATTCTTGTCTCGACGGAGGCGGCGCAGTTTGCCATACTACAGCCAGGAAGGACGCCATGACAGATGAAATGAACCGATTGGTTGACAAGGCGGCATCCGCCCTGAAGGCTGCCGGAGCCAAGGAAGTTTACGTTTTCGGCTCGGCGAGCAAGGGGAGGATGCGCCCCAACTCCGACATTGACATGGCCGTCTCGGGCTTGTCACCGGAGGTCTTTTTCCGCGCCATGGCCGCCGCCCATGATGCGCTGGGGTGTCCGTTGGACTTGGTTGATTTGGACGAAGATAACGCCTTCACCCGATACCTCAAGAGCAAGGGGGAACTCCTGCGTGTGGGATAGACTGCAAGAGCTGGTAGCGCAGACCTGTTTCTCAAGGTCTGCGGCTTTTCTCACCGACCGTGCCCAGGTGCCGCGGACCTACAAGACAGGTCCGCGCTACACTTGCTTCACCGTTTGCTCGACGTTCACCGCCCGTTGCTGGAGAAGTGCGCGGTAAGCCCACCCAATGACATCGAGCTTTCCGCCCTTGCGGCGATGCTCCATTCCTTTTACAGCGGCATCGAGAATATCTTCAAGCGCACCACCTTGGAGCTCGGCGACCGCATGCCCGGTGGCGAGTCATGGCACAAGGAACTTTTGGATGGCATGACGCAGCCCATCGGAAATAGAAAGCCTGTCCTCTCTCCCGGATTGCGAGGACGATTAAAGGAATACATGGAATTCCGCCATGTATTCCGCCACGCCTACACTTTCAACTTGCGTTGGGACAGGATGAAAACTCTGGTGCTGGGCGGCGAAGAGACGCTCCAGTTGGTGGAAGGCGAGCTGGACCGGTTTTTCGAAGCCGGGACCGGCGGCGGCCAATAATCCATGCCCACCCACGACATCCTCGATAACCGCAGCGAGCGGGTACCCGCGGACAGCGCCTCACTGTCCGTGGGCGGTTTTCAAGGCCGGGCGGCTTGATCCGCGGCTCTTGGGTAGACGAGGTTGAAGCGGGGATCGAGAAAGAGCGCAAGCAGAACAAACTGGTCCTCTTCCCCATCCGCCTGGATGACGCCGTAATGGAAACCGATCAAGCCTGGGCCGCCAGCCTCCGCCGCGCGCGCCACATCGGCGACTTCCGGGCCTGGAAAGATCACGACCAATACCAGAAGTCGTTCGACCGCTTATTGCGCGACCTCAAAGCGAAGAGCACGTAGCGCGGGCTTTACGTTCACGTCCGCGCTGCACTTGCTCGTATGTTCATGAAAATGTGGCAGGGCGAGATCCTTCGCGGAGTTTACCCTGAGCGGCAGGGCGAGATCCTTCTCCCGCAGGGCGGGATCAGGATGACAGCGAAGGACTCAGGATGACAGCGGGTAGCCACGGTGTTCGCCACGGCGCCGAGTTCATTGCCCAAATCAAGCGCGTCGCCAAGCAACTTGGTTTGAGAGCCTGGCGGAGCCTGATTCGGCACTATACCAAAAGATGAGGTGTTTGCATTAGGTGACACTATATGCAAGTATAGCTGCATATGGTACAGAGACACTTTTGGTTACAACTCGTTGAACGGGCTTGGCGGGAGCGGCCGGTGGCCTGGTTGGCCGGGGTGCGGCGCGTGGGGAAAACCTGCCTCAGCCAGACCCTGCCCAACACGGAGTATTTCGACTGTGAGCTTCCGCGGGTGCGGCGGATGATGGAAGACCCCCAGGGCTTCCTGGACGGCCTGCGCGGCCGCCGGATTGTACTAGATGAAATCCACCGTCTCCCCAACCCCTCCGAGCTGCTGAAGATTGCGGCAGACCACTATCCCAATATCCGAGTCCTGGCTACGGGTTCTTCGACGCTGGGCGCTTCCGCCAAATTCCAGGACACGCTAAGCGGGCGCAAGCGGGACCTTTGGCTGACTCCGATGAGCCTGGCGGACTTGGGGGATTTCAATCGCCCTGACCTCCGTCACCGCTTCCTGCGCGGCGGTTTGCCACCCTTCTTCCTGGCCGGCGAACTTCCGGAACGTGACTTTCAAGAATGGCTGGATGCTTATTGGGCCAAGGACATTCAGGAACTCTTCCGGTTGGAAAGCCGAAGCTCCCTTCAGAAATTCGCGGAGTTGCTGGTAGCGCAAAGCGGAGGCGTGTTTGAGGCTACTCGCTTTACGCGCCCGTGCGAAGTGAGCCGCACCACCATCGCTAACTATCTGAAGGTTCTGGAGGCCACTTTCGCCGCCCACGTGATCCGCCCCTTCAGCAGCCACCGCCCGACCGAAATCGTGGCCGCACCCAAGGTCTATGCCTTTGACACCGGCTTCGTCTGTTACCATCGTGGCTGGCAGGAGCTGCGCCAGGAGGACCTGGGAGATATGTGGGAGCACTTCGTGTTGAATGAAATCATGGCACAGTTGCAGAGTCGCCAGATCTTCTACTGGAGGGATAAGCGAGGGCATGAAGTGGATTTCGTTTTGCCCACGCGCCGGCAGGAACCCCTGGCGCTTGAATGCAAATGGTCTGCGGATGCCTTCGAGGCAGCCAACCTTAAGGCCTTTCGGCGGGTTTATCCGAAAGGCGAGAACATCGTGGTGGCCCAGGACGTTGACCGGGCCTTCCGCCGCAACTACGGAGAGATCAGCGTGCGCTTTGAGAGCCTGTCCTCCTCTGTTTCCAGAATCATATCTCCGTCGCCGTCCAAGACGACAAAGGGATAAGAATGCCCGCGCGCGCCGTCATCCGCCATGGCGATGGAAAGCGGGTTGACCCCCTTCACCACATTAAGGAGAGGCTTCCTGCGGCATACCGGAGCGGACTCAATGTCCCTTGACACGCGTGAAGGAGTAGGCTAGTATAGTAGATCGTGGCTTGGCGCGTACTCGAAGTAGGAGGGGAGCAGGTTTCTTTCGATGCGACATCCGACGCCCAAATCCAGCTTCGAGAGCGCCCCGAGCAGCACAAAAAGAGGGAAAATTGCCAGGCTTCCTTTGGACAGCATGTCGGTTCCGGTGTGGAAACGAAAGAAAGAGATTCTTCAAAATTCGGGAAACGAAGCGGGAATGTCTATGAAAACAAAGGGTCGGTCTTCCACGGGCGGGAGGAAAGCGAGAATGTTACAGAAAACAAAGATAGTTACGCGTTGAAAGCGGGAATGTTGTTGAAAAGAAAGGACGTAGGTGGTAGGTCGTAGGGGGGCAAAAGCAGGATTCAGGATTCAGAGTTCGGGAGTCAGGATTCAGGAGGCAGAAAAGGGTCGACGAACTTGCCTCTCACCCCCACCACGTCTCCCCGGGCATCAAGTGCCCGCGGACGCAGTCTTCGTTGAGTTCCACACCCAGACCCGGCTTGTCTAAAATCCTGTACTTCCCGTCCTTAATCACCGGGCCGTCATAGATGACGAATTTCTCCCAGGCTTCGGTGGACAGGGCGCCGGGCGAGAATTCCTGGGCGCGGAAGTCCCGGATGGCCGCCGCGCAGTGTGCAGATGCCAACGCCCCCAGCGGGCTGGAAGCGATGTGAGCGCAGACGGGAAGCTCGAAGAGCTCCGCCAGGTCGGCAATCTTCTTTGACTCCAGCAGTCCGCCCGCCTTGGGGATATCGATGTGAATAAGGTGGCAACCCTGGTTCAAGATGAAGGGCTTAAAGCCTTGGCGCTTGTAAAGGTTTTCTCCGGTCAGGATCGGTACGGGAGATTCCGCGGTCAGCTTGCTCCAGGACTCCGAGTAATCCGGCGGCATGGGATCTTCCAGCCACATCGGTTTGATGGGCTCGACGGCCCGCGCCAACTCCAGCGCGTCGATCCAGTCGAACTCCCAGTGGCAATGAACGGCGATGTCAACGTCCTCCCCGAGTGCCTCGCGCAGGTTGGCAAAGCCCCTGGCAATCCGCGCCAGGTCCTTGGGCGTCAGGTGGCTGCTGTACGGTTCGTGACCGGGCTCGCGGAACTGTGGGTCGTACTTCGCGGGGAAGGAATCGGCATCCGACTTGACTGCGGTGATGCCGTAGGGGTGGCTCTTGAGCGCGGCCGCAAATTCGCGGCAGGAAGCCGGGTCCAGCATGTCCTGGGGTGAGCGCGTCCAATAGGCCCGCACGCCGTCACGGTATTGGCCGCCCAGCAGCTTGCACACGGGAACTTCCAGGATCTTCCCTGCCAAGTCCCACAAGGCGATTTCCACTCCGCTGATCGCCGTCACCGTCACTCCCGCCTGTGAACCTGCTCCGCCTGTGAAGCGAAGCATTTTGGTGTAGAGCGGCTCAATGTCCAGCGGGTCCTGGCCCACCACAAGTTGGCGCAGGTAGCCCAGGATCACATCTTTTACTCCGCGCCCCCAGTAGGCTTCGCCGATTCCCGTGATGCCGCTGTCAGTTTCAATCTTCACCAGGTTCGAATCGGTGTTTACGTGGACGAACATGGCCTTCACGTCGGTGATTTTCACCTTCTTGCGCAGGGGCGCAGCCATTGCCCGGTAGGTCGAGAGAACCGCTGAGGCGGGGATCGCTGCCGCTAACCCTTTGACGAAATCCCTTCGAGCCGTGGGTCGCATAACATCTTCACCTGTGTTTATGGGATCGACGTGCTGTGTGACGCTGCGAGTCTAAGTTATGGCAGCCCGCAAGTCAATTGAAAGGCGCTCGGCGGCCTGACCCCGAGATGCGAATAATCGCCAAATGAATTACCGTAAATGGGCCAGTGTACTCTTTCTGTGCACGGTGGTCCTTTGGCTCTCGTTCCGGTAGCGGGGTAGGGGCGGTTCGCGAACCGCCCCTACGGTGGAATTGTGAGGGCCCTGGAATTGCAGGAATCGTTGTAGGAGACTGCGAATGAATCTGGATACGAACTGGGTGCCGATGAAGTGGCCGTGCGGGCCTTTGGAAATCGCACGCCGAAACAAGTCACAGAGCATCAATGCTGACCTCATGGAGACGCTCGAGACTTGGGGGCAACCCTCCACCCTGGAATTGCTCAAGGGAACACCCATCAACTGCCTCATTGTGGACTGGGCTTATGGAGAGCCCGAGGATTCAGCTCAGCAGCGGGCCTTGAAGTCCCTCCTCGAAGCAGGTCGCCGGCTTGAGATCAGCTTTGTGGGAAAGGTTGCCGCGAAGGAGGGTTCAGGGGCTGCCGTCGCCGCTGCCCGCGCGGCCGGGCTTTCGGCGGTAATGCTCGGGGATACATCCGGCCAATCCTTTGACCTCCCGGCCATTCTGCAATTCCCACGCGACAAGGTCGCATGGGAAACAGCTTCAACCATCTTCAGCTCGAAGGAAAACGTTTGGCCTGGATTGAGTCTCGAGACCATGAAAGGAGATACCGCCATCGCCGGCCCAACGGGTATCCCTTGGGTGAATTCGAACGCCTGGTTTTCGCTTCTGGCTGGCGAGTTGGCGCCAGGAAAAACCCTGTGGCTGGACTTCGATCCTCCGGACTCTTCAAATGTCCTGCACCCTGCCGACTATGACTTGGCCATCGCAGACAGCCGGGCGTACGGGAGCCGGTGGATCATCTCCTTGGACGATAAGCTTCGGGCCGCAATCCCGAAAGGAAATTCCCAAGCAAAGGGCGTTTGGGAGAAGATGTGCGAAGCGCTCGCTTTCTTCGAAAGTCACGGGGAATGGGAGGCATTCAAATCGCAAGGCATCCTCGGGGTCATTTCTGATTTTCGTGGCGAGAACGCGTTCTTGAGCGGCGAAGTGTTGAACCTTCTCAACCGCCGCCAAGTTCAATTCCAGATCCTCGCGAGATCGAGGTCGCTGCCGGCGCCCACGAAAGGCTTGAAGGCGATACTCTGGCTCGACAACGAAGCGCCTCGCGCGGAACAACATTCGATGTTGCTCGCCTTTGCCCGGCAAGGGGGATTGGTGATTGCTGCAGCCTACTGGGGCCCGCCGGAGGTGAAGCCAACCAGAAAAGACCCCTCGCTTCAATATAAGATGTATAATCTCGGCAAGGGGCAAATTGCAGTGGCAGAAGAAGAGTTCCAGGATCCTTATCAGGTGGCTGTGGATACTCATCTGCTGGTGAGTCGCCGGAACGATCTCGTGCGCCTTTACAACCCGGCGTCGACCACCTGCCATTCGAGTATTGATCCCGGTCACAGAAAACGACTCGTTCAAGTGCTGAATTACTCCTCGCAGCCGGCCGATTCCGTCACACTCTGGATGAATACTCGGGCCGGGTCGGCACGGCTCTGGAGGCTTGGCACAAAGGATGCTCTCACCGTCCAAGGCGTCGCTGCGGCGCCGGGGACAGATTTCGGACTTCCCCCCATCTCTGTCTATTGCGCACTTGAGTTTGAGGGTTCAAACCTATGATGACAACAGCTTGTTCCCGAAGGAAGTTCATTGGCGCGATGGGTGCAGCGGCCGGCGCGTGGCTGGCTCGTCCCACAATGTTCTTGGCTCGTGCTGTCCCGGCAAGCCGAGTAGCGGTGGGGACGTGTCACGAGTATGGCCCGGAAGTGGTCGGCGCGCTTGGGAACATGTTCGACCAGTTAGGGGGACTGGAGGGACTGGTTCGAGGAAAAACCGTCGCTATAAAGCTTAACCTGACCGGAGGCGCCACCGATCGGTTGGGGTACGCGCCGCCGGGAATCACCCACTGGGTTCATCCTCAGGTCATCGGGGCAACGGTTCATCTGCTTGCCAAGGCGGGAGCGCATCGCGTTCGCCTGCTTGAGAGCCCCACGGTAACGACCGAGCCGCTGGAAGAATTCATGCTCCAGGCCAACTGGGAACCGCGAGACTTCCTGAGCGCGGCGCCGCGGGTGGAATTTGAGAACACGAACTACCTGGGAAGCGGCAAGAAGTATTCGCGCTTCTGGGTTCCGGGTGGCGGCTTGATGTTCAAGGGCTACGATCTTAACCACTCCTATGAAGACTGCGACGTCTTCGTATCGCTGGCCAAACTGAAAGAGCACACTACCGCCGGCATCACCCTTTCGATGAAGAACTGCTTCGGCATCACTCCCTGCACGATTTACGGGGATGGCGCTCCCGAGGATGAACCGGGTCTTTTTCCACGGGGCGGCCGTGGGCCTTTCCATGCGATGAATCGGTTGCCTCCGAAGAGCGCACCCCCGCCGGTTAATCCCAATGCCCCGAAGGATCCCGGGTACAGCGTGCCTCGAGTGGTGGCGGACCTGGTGGCAGCACGGCCCATCCATCTGGCAATCATCGATGGAATCCACACCATGACCGGTGGCGAAGGTCCCTGGACCGAGGGACGGCGCCACGTCCAACCCCGCCTGCTGATCGCGGGAACGAACTGCGTGGCCACAGATGCGGTAGGCATGGCGCTCATGGGATTCGACCCCATGGCGGACCGCGGCACTCCTCCGTTTGAAACTTCCGATAGCACGTTGCGGCTGGCGGAACAACTGGGCGTGGGTACTCGCAACCTTAACCAAGTCGAGGTGCTGGGCACTCCGATGGCTAAAGCACGTTTCAACTTTCGCAGCGTTTGATTTGCAGCAGCGCGCCCCGTCGCCTGCGCGAGCCTCGAGGCTGGTGAAGAAGCTCGGGGAGTTCTTATCCTGAGGCTAGTTGAAGCGCTTACCACCCGGCTCGGCAGCCCTGGAAAGAGTCCGAAAGCGTTCCGGCGGACAGCGGACAGCTTGCCTAAAGGCACGGGTGAACGACTTAACGCTCCCGAACCCCGCCGCAGTCCCCACGTTGCAACATGGCAGATCAGTTTCAAGCAGCAATCGTTTGGCGTGCTCTATCCGATTGCGCGTAATCTCCTTGAGAATAGACCTGCCGACAGCACGGGCGAACCGACGTTCGAGCGTCCGCCGGGGGACGCCCACGCGTTCTACCACCTCGGGCACTCCAATCCCCAGCCGCGAATGGTCACGCATCATTCGTAGCGCTGTAGCCAGGACCGGATCATCTTGGGCGATGAAATCAGTGGAGCGGCGCGCCGCCACGTGAGTTGGCTCCACATACACGATGCGGTTACGGGTTCGCCGACCGCGCATCAGATCATCAAGGATCCGTGCAGCCGCGTACCCTGCCTTCTCGATATCGAGCGCCACGCTTGACAGGGGAGGGTTCGATAACTCACACATCATGTCGTCATTGTCCACGCCCACCACGGCAACATCATCCGGCACGCTTAGCCCTGCGGTGGCGCAAGCTTGCAGCACCTCGCGACCGCAAACGTCATTGCAAGCCATGATGCCTACCGGCTTTGGAAGCACTTGCAGCCAGCGGGTCATAATCGGCTGCTCGTGCTCCCAGGCTTCAATCCAGTGGGTGCGTTGCAGCCATCCGGCAGATTCCACGCGGTGAGTGGAACAGGAGAAGCCCCTTCCCTTCAGAAGTTCCACAAATGTCTTCTCCCTGGAGGCTGACCATTGACATTGGGAGAATCCACAAAAAGCGAAATGGCGCAGTCCATGGTCGGCTAAGTGCGTGGCCGCCATGCGAGCAATCGACTCACCGTCGGTGCGGATTTCTCCGCAAAAACCCTCCTCCCTTGGAGGAGAAGATTCGGAGAGGTCAGAAGCGACAAAGGGCACCCCGCTGGCGCGAAGGATGCGCAGGGTCGTCGACGAGCGGATCCTTGCGATTATGCCATCTCCATGCCAAGCTCCTGCTTTCGGCAAGATCTGCTTGAGGTGGCCGGGAGCAATGTAAAGCGACCAGAACCCGTGCAGCCGCGAGTACCGGATGATTCCTCGGAGGAGCCCGCGGCCATACTCGGTGGATGTCTCAAGGAGAAGGGCCACTTGCGGAATGTGGGATTTTGGGAGGGTCTTTTTCATGTCCTGTTACCCGTGCACCGGGGGTGTCGCAAGTTTAGCATTTTACGTCCGCATGTCGGGCCAAGCCTCAATGCCCCACGGCATTAAATATGCCTGCCGACCTGTTTCCAGTTGTGGCGCAAATTGACCATCACTAGGCGCAAACTGGGCATTGACAGGCATCTCAGACCTCCCTAGGATGATACCGAAAGTAAATCGTTGCGGCAAGAAGATCGAAAGTTTAGTTTGTTCCGACTTATGCTTGAAGTATTCGTTGCAGATGTACGCTGGCAGCTTCGCTTGTCGGAGAGCCCTTGCAAAGATTCCCGAGGCCAAAACGGCCTTAAGTGCGTTTTTCTCTTGCCGCCTTGACACCGGGGTCGACATGCCATAGCTCCGGGCGCGGAATTGTAACAGAACGCAAGACCCGAACCGCAAGGGCGCAGCTTGGTTTACACCAATGCTCGTATATAATTGAGCAGCCAAGACTTACATTAAATAACCGAGCTTCTCATGAGAACTAACAAGTTTAACTTTGCAAAACCCGAACAGTAGCGGCGCAACTTGGGTTACACCAATACTTATAGGTCATTGACTGTAAATGACTTGCATCAAGTAACTGAAATCTTCATGAAAACTAACAGGTTTAACCTTGCGTTACTGCTCATCTTCTAGTAAAAGTCGGTATGCACGCAGGTGCACGTGGGTGCAGAAGCAGGCTGCGTTTAGGGGTTAGCTGGATGTTCCTAGGAGGGATGCAGTCAATGCTCGGCCCATCAATGCAGTGATTCAAACTGCCGCTGTCCGGCCCTTAAGCAGGCGAGGCAGCGGGTACCTTGCGCACTCTGCCGGCTGTGGCATGGAAGCGGCACAGGGCGTTTCTCGTTAGCGTCGGGCCTTCGGTCACGAGGATAATATGCCTTGCCGGCACTGGCGACGGCGAGTCGAGGGCTCGTTCAGCACCTTTCGAAGCAGGTTAACAAGCAGGAACAAGCGGCGAGAGAGCAAACGCTCCTTCAATGGACTGCGGGCACTTGCAGTTTTGCTTGTTCTCAGCGGGTTGGGAGCCTCTGTTGACCGAGCTCACGTATTCAGCACTTCCGTCACGCCGGTTGTCACCGCGCCGCTGGAAGCAGCAACTCGCCTAGCGCCGCTAACTACCCACGATATGGACAGGGGTTTTGCCTTCCCTGCGACAACCCAGAGGGTTGGCCCCTACAGCCACGACCGTGCGGACAGTGAGTGCAGCGGCATTGCAGTACCGCGTGTCGTCATGTGCTCAGAAACTGGCCAGTTCCGCGGCGCCACTTACGAGTTGGTACGCAGCAACGGTCTCAACGCTATGAATCATGTCTCGGAGCGCTGGTTAAACAGCCCTCCCTGGAATAACCCGGAAAACACGAATACTCAGGGCGCGTTGCACCACGGGTCGCGGACGGCGGCGCTAAACTACAACTACAGCCGGACCTTACTGCCGTCGGTCGCCTGTCGGTGGACGCGCCACTCGCACTACAACTCAGAAGTCGGGAGTTGACAAAATTTGGTTGATAGGAGTGTTAAAATGCAACACTTTGAAAAACATAAGTTCTTGCTAATGGAGGTGAACGTGAAGCAGCTTACTCTTCGAGGAATTTTTCTAATTTGCGGAATCCTGGGAGCGTTTTGCCTTTCGGCGCTCGCTCAGGAAGCCACCGTTGTCGGAACTGTGACGGACCCGTCGAATGCCGCAGTTCCCAACGTGGCCATTACGGTCACAAACACCGACACCGGTGTGGTGAATCACTTTGCCACCAGCGCGGGTGGAGACTATGTAGCGGCTGGCATTCGTATCGGCCATTACACAGTGCGCGCGGAAGCCACGGGCTTCAAGGTGGGCGAAAAAAAGGACATTGTGCTGACCGTCGGTGATCGATTGCGTGTGGATTTCAAGTTAGAACTCGGCAGCACACAACAGAGCATCACCGTGGAAGCAACCCCCGTTGCCGTCCAAACGGACTCGGGGGAGGTCAGCTCCGTGATCAACGGCAATCAGATCGCCGATCTCGCCATGAACGGGAGGAGCTTCTATAACCTAGCCGCCCTGGTCCCGGGCGCTGCCAGCCTCCAGCCCGACTTTCAGATCCCGTCGTCGTCGAGTGGTAACGCCAACGTGAGCTTCAACGGCAACCGCATGGTTCACAACATCTGGCTGCTCGATGGTGGAGAAGATGCGGACCGCGGGGGCGGAGGCGGGATGAGTATCATGCCTTCCGAGGACGCCATTGCGGAGTGGCGCGCGTTGACCGCGAATTACAGTGCCGACTATGGTCTCTCCTCGGCCGGCACCATGACCATGGTTCTAAAGTCCGGAACTAAGCAGTTCCATGCCACGGCGTGGGAGTTTGATCGTAACGACGACTTTCAAGCCATCTACGCCTGGGCCGGAAGACACGCTGACGGAACGCCCATTGTACCGGAGTTGAGGTTCAATGTGTTTGGCTTCAACGTCGGCGGCCCGGTCAGTTTTCACGAAAGCGGCAACCACAAAACGTTCTTCTTTTATAACGAGGAGTGGCGCAAACTCATTCAGGGCGGTACGCTGAGCACGAACGTTCCTGACCCGAGCCAGTACGGCGGTGTGTTTTCTAGCGCGTTGACCACTACGGGACTGCACACGCCCTGCTCCAACGCTGTCTCGTCGACGATTGCTGCAAAATTTACAGCCGCCGGCCAAACCCTCAGCACTGCTGGCACCGGGGGCGCCTGCACGGCGGCGGCCGGCGCCACCTTAGTGCCATTCACCAGCAACACGATCCCCTCGGGCCTGCTCGACCCGAACGCGCAGCTCCTGATGACGACTTCCAAGATTTTCCCTACTACACAGCTTGCATCGATTGGCAAAGTTGGGGTTTTGCAATACAGGGGCGGCAACAGTCCACACACGAACATCGGGGAACAGATTGGCCGAGTTGATCACCAGTTCAACGACAAGTTCTCGATTTTCGGACACTGGGTTTCCGAGCAGAGCATGCAGGGCTACGGCACCACCATCTGGAGCGGCGACAACGTGCCCACCGTCGCCAACACATATGGCAACCCCGCGTATAGCGCCGTGGTGCATGCGACCTACGCCATCAGCCCGACGCTGATCAACGAGACCGCGTTCAACTATAACGGCAACCGCATCCACATCCTTCCCACTGGCACATACGCAGCACCCAGCGGGTTCACATTTGGCCGGGTGTTTCCGGGCCCCAACGCCGACAACCGCATCCCGGCAATCAGCCTAGGTGGCATCACCGGCACGAACTACACTGCCAATTGGGTCCCATGGAATAACAAGGCGGACGATTACCAGATTCGCGACGACATTTCCTGGGTGAAGGGAGCACACCAGCTCAAGTTCGGCTTCAGTTGGGCGCTCTACAAGAAAACCCAGGACATCTTCGCCGACACCCAGGGCCAGTTCAGCTTCAACGGCTTCTACACCGGGGATGACTTTGCCGACTTCCTGTTGGGTTTCGCCAGCGGTTATTCCGAGGATGGCGTTCACGACGCCGGACAATGGAACAACATTTCCCCGGCGGCCTACATTCAGGACAACTGGCGTGCCACCAAGCGCCTGACCCTGAACTTGGGCCTGCGGTGGGATGGAATCCCGCACACCTATGAGGCGAACAACCGATATTCGGACTTCTATCCCAACCTGTACAATCCGGCCAACGCGGCCACGTTTCTCGCGAATGGCACGATCGACCCCAGCGGCCCCGCAGCGGGCGCCCTGGGCACGAGTCCCAATTCCATTTTGGCGGGCTATCAATTCTATCTGAACGGAGTCCGCCTCGCCAACCAGGGCGGAGTTCCTAAGGGTATGGTGAACCCCGACTGGCACGCTTTTGGGCCGCGCATCGGCTTTGCTTTCGATCTCACGGGCTCGGGCAAGACCGTTATTCGCGGCGGCTATGGCCTCATGTACGAGCGCATACAGGGGAACGACGTGTACGACGGCGGCGGGAACGTGCCGTTCAGTGCCTCTGTTGGTCTTAACAATGTTTCCCTCGAGAATGCGAAGCTGAACATCGCCACTGGCAACACGGTCACTATCCCACCGGCGCCAATCGTTGTCGCCAACTTGAGCGGACAGTCGCTAAATTATCCTGCGCCAAGGAGCAGCCAGTTCAGCATTGGCGTGGAACGCCAGTTGGGGGCCAAGGCGGTCTTGTCCGTGGCATACGTTGGAACCCAGAACCGCCATCAGAGCTACTTCCAACACATCAATAACCCGCCCCAGTCTGACTTGGCAACTCTGATCGCGAACGGCGGCGCTACTTACAACAAACTGGTTCCGTATCTCGGTTTCCACGATATCGGCATGGCTACGAATGAGGAAAACGCGCATTATAACGGACTCCAGATCTACCTCCACGGACAGCTCACGCGCGACCTCTCGCTCCAGACCGCCTACACGTATTCCAAGTCTATCGACCCGGGGAGCTTCGCTCAAAATGGCGGGGATGTTTCTCCCAACTCAAATCCTTACGACTGGCGCTACGATATCGGGCCGGGCGTATTCGATCGGCGGCAGATCTTCACCCTCAACTTCATCTACCAGATCCCGCTTCTCAAGCACAGTTCGAACCACGCCCTGAGAACGGGGCTGGGCGGATGGGAACTGTCAGGCATCGTCGTTGCCGAGACGGGTCCGACGGAGAACATCACTCTGGGCGGGCCGGCCGGCAACAATGGTCTCCCCAGTGCCACGAACCGGCCAGACATCGCCGGGAGCATCTCGTATCCGAAGACCGTGGGCGCCTGGTTCAGTAAGTCGGCTTTTTCGACACCGACGCCCGGAGCTTGGGGCAATCTTGGGTACGACGCGGTCTACGGTCCTGGCCGCGACAACTGGAACATCTCGCTCTTCAAGGATTTCCAGATTAGCGAAGCGCGCGGCAGCCGTCTCGAACTTCGCCTCGAGACCTTTAACACGTTCAACCACGTGCAATGGAACAGCCCCGACGGCAATTTCTCGTCCGGTACCTTCGGACGCGTCAATGGCGCCACCGACCCGAGAACGCTGCAACTCGGGTTGAAGCTGTACTTCTAGACGCATTGAGCACTTCACTCCGCTCGTGCGCCCATCGCGGCGCGGGCGGGGTGGGGTGCTAACATCGGCCCCCACGCACAAAGGGGGATAAGGTTTTAACTACCTCCGGCCAGCAGCCTTGTTAGCGAGACTGCTGGCCGGTTCTTTTTCTGGAGGGGTAGTTGGACGTCAGCCGTGAGCAATGAGCCGAGACCAGAAAAGGTCCCCTCTCGAGTTGCAAGCTGAATGCTGATGGCTGACTGCTGAAAGCTGTCTTTGCTGCAAATGAACCGGGTCGTCCCCGGCTACCTGGGCGGCTCTTTCACCTTGACGATCTGATCGGCGGGCACGTTCTTGAACTCCTGGGTGATACCTGAAGGCCAGCGGATTTCCACACGATCTGCCGACTTGTTCGCGCCCAAGCCGAAGTGAGTGGGTCCGGCGCTCGAAGAGGCATACCCGGCGGCGAAAGAGACGTGATTGTATTGAGTGGTCCCTCCGGCCACCACCTTGATTCTGGCTCCGATGCCATCGCGATTGCTCTTCGTGCCCTCCAGCTTGAACTCCAGCCAGTGATTGCCTCCCGGGCTGTCGTTGATCCAAATCTCGGCAGGCGCGTTGATGGCACTGACCACGACGTCCAGACGCCCGTCCCCGTTCAGGTCTCCTATCGCCGAGCCCCGATGCCGGCTGGGGGGTTGCGCAGTCAAACCTGCCTCCGCAGTGAGGGCCTGAAATCTCGCCCCGCCCTGGTTCCGAAATACGGTGTTAGGCTGTGCCACTTGCACTCTCGACGCATACCCAAGCGACTGAACGTGCCCGCGCGTGACAAACATGTCCTTCCATCCATCGTTGTCAAAATCGGCGATGGTGGGCGAATAGCCCGCCATCGGCAGGCTGAGCCAAGCCAGCCCGCT
>Ga0208689_1001004_pt1 | contig 16299 bp, 2 predicted proteins | sample June2015DPH_8_15_FD_184700 | JGI IMG/M metagenome (GOLD analysis project Ga0208689, IMG submission 184700) | Peatland microbial communities from SPRUCE experiment site at the Marcell Experimental Forest, Minnesota, USA - June2015DPH_8_150... | ecosystem: Environmental > Terrestrial > Soil >... | reverse complement strand
AGGCAAAGACGGCGGCCACCGGCGACTGGCTCTACCACGTGACCTACTTCAACCGGCTGGAGGACATCATCTGGCTCGGGCTCGAAACAGGCCACCCGGCGAGCATCGGGGGGCTCTATGGCTGGCATACGAAGGGAAGGAGCTTCCTGACCGAGTGGCGCGGGGTGGGCTTCTGGTACCAGCGGGCGGTCGATTGGGCGTACCACAATTCCGACAGCCCGGTCGAGGAAGGCCTCGTCCCCGTGGTCCTCCGCACCAAGGAGGCAAAGCGCCTGAAGGTCCAGCCCGACGAGGTGGGGACGGGCGACGCCGTCGCCGACGCCTTCTTCACCGAGAGGAGCATCCCCGCCGCCCGGCTGCAGGTCTGGGACGGCAGGCAGTGGACGAGGCTGACCGAGGACGCGATGCAGGCCATGACGCCGGAGGGGTACGTCAGGGAGGCCGACAGGCCACTCACCGACCCGGAGGAGGGGGAGGAAGGAAGCGGGGACGACGAGGAATACTACATCGACGAGGGCGTGCTCTACCCGAAGACGGCGGGGGCCATGGAGGGGATGCCGTCATGGGAGGAGTGGAAGCGCCAGCACGGCGGCATCGAGGGGATGGTGCGGGACGTGGACTCGTGGGACCAGTGGGAGCCGTACGAGGAAGACGAAGTGAGGAAGTTCGACGCCCTTCCCGAGGAGGAGCAGGCAAAGTGGGTCTACGGGAACGCCGAGGAGCACCTCAGGGGCCGCTACGACGAGCTGCTGCGCCAGCACGGGAGATGGACGTTCCCCCTGACCGTCTACCGGATGCTGTCCCTGGTCGGAGGAAGGAAGGCCGTCAATCCCAAGAAGATCGGAATCTTCTGGTCGTGGGACGAGAACTCCGCCGAGGCCCATTGGGGAAGCTTCGGCCCGGGGACGGAGGAAATCCTCCTGCAGGCGAGGGTGGGGAAGGACGACATAGACTGGGAAGGCACGTTCGAGGCCAACATGGACCCTGCCACGGGGGAGGAGGAGCGGGAGATTCGCCTGAAGGAGGGCGTCCACCCCGTCATCGTGGCATGGAAGAAGGGAGGCTACGGATGGAGGGCGGCCCCGAAGGCGTGGAGGACGATGACGGCCTTCAAGTACGACAAGGGGCAGTTCCACACCGGGGTGCCCGCCGTCTTCAGGGGATACCACGTCACGGGGGCCGACGGGCGGATAAAATGGGGGGAGGGAGGGGCGTTCTTCTCGGAGGATCCCGCCCCCGAATACGGGACGCACTACGTCGTGGCGACGCTGCGCATGGCGAACCCGCTGGTGGCGGAGGACCAATGGGACGCCACCAGGAGGCTGACCGACCTTCCCGGGATGGAGGACCTCGACAAGGCCCTCTCCGACGACACGGGCCCGCCCCAGACGCAGGAGGAATGGGCCAGGGTGGATCGCTCCGTGGCGCGCCTGGCGCAGCGGGCGGGCCACGACGGGCTCGTCTACACCGACATAGCCGCACTCACGGACATGGAGTTCGTCGTGTTCGACCCGTCCCAGGTCACGAACGTGAGCAAGCCCGTGGACACCCAGGTATACGTCGACAAGCTGCTCCGCGAGATGAAGAAGGACAAGTACGCCAAGCCTTCGGCGACGTCGACGACAGGCCCCGACCATGCGGAGGGGGAGGCCAAGGCCGCGTCCGTTTCCGCGGAGGCCAAGGCACGGAGGGGATTCAGGAACGAGCCGCCCGAATTCGACCCCAATACCGACAATGCCAAGTTCGTCTACCGCGACGGGTTCGTGCAGCAGAGCCATCAGCCGCACTACGTCATCGCCCAGGAAAGCCTCCCCGAGGAGCAGCTAGCCCCCTGGGCAACCTCGGAGGACTGCCGACAGGCGGAGATGGAGGACACCGCCACGTTCATGAGGGCGACGGGGGCCGTCAGGGTGGCGGGCAACAACGAGGACGACATGATCCTCCACCTTGAGGTCCCCCCATCCCCCGCACAGGTCAGGCGGATGGCGGAGATGGCAAGGAGAAAGACGGTATACTGGCTGCTGTGGACGGGGGCGGAAGGGGAGGGGTCGTTTGCCGACTTCCAGAGGGCGATGGAAGGAAGGCAGTACAAGGTCGCGGCCGGGGATAGGTACATGGGGCAGCCGGCCGGCAAGATTCCGTCGTCCGGCGTAGTCACCATCTACAGGGGGACCCCCGGGCCGGAGGATCGCCCGCGGCCGCGGGACTTCGCCGCCGTGTTCTTCTCGACGAGCAGGGAGTCGGCCAGGCAGTACGGCGAGCATGTCACCAAGTACGAGCTGCCCGTGGACTGGCTCCACATCCTCGACATCGACGGCCCCGAGGCGGTGCCCCTGGCCAGGGAATACATGCGCATCGAGGGCTGGGAGGAGGCCATGTTCGCGGACGACGCCGACGTCGACGACTACATGGCGAACTACTTCATGTTCCCGGAACGGGGATGGGTCGACTTCCTGGGGAAGAAGGGCTACGCCGGGACCAGCATAGGCGGCGACCTCGCGCTGTTCCGCCCGGCCCTCAGGATGGTCAGGAAGGCCGCCAGCCTGTCGATCCTCGCCTTCGACTACGGTGCGATGTTCAAGGCATTGTTCGCCGACATCTCCAGGGTGGGGGGCAGCGGCAGCGTCACGAGGTGCAAGGACGACTTCGACTTCTACCTGGAGTGGGCGAAGAAGGCGCTCAAGAGGCGGGATCGCATCATGTGGTTCATGCGCCTCGTCCGCATCCACTGCGCCCAGGAGTTCCTGGAGAACGAAAGCAAGCTGGACAAGAGGTACCCCGCGGACCTGACGCCGCAGAAATCCGGGCAGGCCGAGGACAGCGCCATATTCTCCAAATGGGGCAAGTTCCTGATCCAGGAACGCGCCCGGTACGGGTTCGTCCCGAACGTCTCTGCTGTAAGGAACTTGAAAGCATTCCAACGAATCCTCGAACACTACATGAGCCTGCCCGTCCCGGCAATCCAGAATACGGTGTTCCAGTGGCAGCACCCGACCGTGCTGCTTGACGAATTCGGATGGGCCGAGAAGGAATGGCAGGAGTCCAGGTCGCACCTCCTCAAGCCGCACCCAAGGGACGAGGGGAACGACCGGGACAGCGGGGACGAGATCGTCATCGACTTCAAGAACGGATGGGCGTGGTGGAAGCTGGGGCGCTCCTACTGCCCCGAGGAAGCAAAGGCCATGGGGCACTGCGGGAACGAGGCGGCAGGACCGGACAGGCCGGACGACCGCATCCTGAGCCTCAGGAGGAAGGTCGTCATCAAGGGGGATACCTGGTGGGAACCCCACCTGACGTTCATATGGGACGACGAGGGGGTGCTCGGGGAGATGAAGGGGCGGAACAACGACAAGCCGGCCGCCAAGTACCACCCCTACATCGTCGCCCTCCTGGAGCGCAAGGACCTCATATGGGGAATAAAGGGCGGGGGGTACATGCCCAGCCACAACTTCTCCATGAACGACCTGCCCAAGGAGCAGAGGGACAGGCTCGGGAAGCTCAACCGGGGCCTCCTCAGCACATGGGACATCTACAACGAGGTGGGGCGCGAAATGACCCCGGAGGTCCTCGACAGGATAGGGGAACGCACGAGCCTGGACTTGGACCATTACGATCCCCTTGTCGGGGGGTTCGTGGTGGAGGAGTTCGCCAACCCCGGGGAGTTCGTCCATTACCATGGCAGCGAGCGGATGAGGAACGAGTACAAAATGATAACGGGAGGCTTCCTCTCCGGCTACGACAAAGGGAAGGAGGAGGGCATGCTGGACCTCCTCACGGTGATGACGCCGGAGGAAAGGCGGGCGGCGCTTGCGTTCGCCAACCCCAGGGCATCCAACCTTTTTGGCATGAACCTCAATGCCTTGTCCGACGACAGCCCCGATGGCATCCTCAGGACCATCAAGGCGGGGATGCAGGCCCCGGGCCTTGAGGATGGGTTTTCCGAGCTGTGGGGCATGCTCGGGAAGGCGTGGGAGGCTGGAATCACGCCCGAGATGGTCGAGGATGCGAGGCTCAACCTCAAAGAAAAGCTGACCGGAAGTTCCATAAGCACCAACGACGTCTCCCGCGTCGTCTTCCCGTACAAGCTGGACTCCGACTTCTGGAAGCTGCCCGTCAAGGTGGTGATCGACGACGAGGACGCCATCAGGATGGCGGACGGAACGTCCGTAAACGAGGATTGGAACGACTACGACCCGGAAACGCTGCAAATCTACCCCAACGACTGGGACGGACAGGCAGCAGTGTACGATGCCAGCAAGCCGTATAGGGAAATCTTGGACAGGATGGGAACGTCGTCCTCGGCGAAGCGGAAGCTGGAGGAAAGGATCGCGGAAGTCTCCTTCAAAGGAGGGTCGCCCCCGACCGTGGTGGAGCACCTGTACCATGAGTTTTTGAAGGGCCGCCCCTACAGGTTCCTCGAATGGGCGCGCAAGGAGATGCCCGACCTGTTCGGCGGGGCCAGGGTAGAGGGGGCATGGGATGCGGAGGTGGCCCTGGCCGCCCTCGAACAGATGCTTTCGAAAGGCAAGGCAAAGGCATGAGGAAAGCTGGCATGGAAAAGGTCGCTTACGACTACGAGCAGATGTTCCGCGGCCTGTTCGCGGACGTGCCTTCCTTCGTCCCGCAGGTAAGGGAAGTGATCAAATGGTGCAAGCTGCACCTGCAAAAGCGGGACAGGATCACGTGGTGGCTCAAGTGGCTCCGCTTGTGGGCGTACTGCGTGTCGGCCAGCCCCATCGGGCTGCAGAACGAGGGGATGGAGCTGACGGACGAGGAGCTCCAGCGGCTGTCGGAAAAGTACAAGGGGCTGGCGGCCCGGGAAAATGCCCGCATGGGTCATGCGAACGCGCAGATGATGGCGCGAAGGTTCATGTCCGGGACCGTCCAGACGGAAGCCGACCACTACCTGAGCCTCCCCATCCCCGAGATACAGAACGTCGTGTGGGACAGGCAGTCCCCCGAGGAGCTCTTCGGGTTCTTCCGGGACAAGGAGGAGGAATGGAAGAAGGAGAGCAGGGGCCTGCTCCTCTACCGGCCCCACGAGGGGGACAGGCCCGTCGTCACCTTCGGGAACGGATGGGCCTGGTGGCTGCTCGATCGCGGATACTGCCCCGACGAGGCCAAGGCCATGGGGCACTGCGGGAACGTGGCCGGGAAATACCGCCCGAACGAGCGCATCCTGAGCCTCCGGCGTTCGGTCATGAGGGGCGACAGGGAATACCTGGAGCCCCACCTGACGTTCATCCTCGACACCGACGACGACTCCCTGGGGGAGATGAAGGGAAGGGGGAACGAGAAGCCCGCCCCGCAGTACCATCCCTACATCATAAAGCTCCTGGAGAGCAGCCTGGTGAAGAAGGTCAAGGGAGGGGGCTACCTGCCGGAGCACAACTTCAGGATCACGGACCTTCCCGTCAAGGAGCAGGAGCGCCTCATGGAGCTCAAGCCATCGCTCGGGACCTACCTGTTCCGCCTGCGCAAGGAGGGGAAGACCCCCGAGCTCGTCGAGGACGTAGGGCAGGCCCTCAGGTTCGGGCACGACGACTGGAAGCCCTCGTTGGACGGGTACGCCATGGGCCAGTGGGACAACGTGGAGGAGTATGCCCAGCAGCACGGGAACGACACGGCGCAGTGGATAGTCAAGGTCATGTCGGGGGGTGAGTTCCTCGACATTGACCCCTACAGCCCCAAGGACAACATGGAGCAGGTCCTGGACTCCTGCAAGCCGGAGACCCTCGCCCTCGTCCTGCGGAACCTCAAGCACTTCCACCCGAGGGCGGTGGTCGCATGGATGGCGGAGGGAAACGAGGATACCTACGGGGAGGACGCCGCCAAGGTCGATGCCGCCGACGAAATGGCGTGCGCCGCTTTCCTGGCGGGCATAGACCTGACCGAGACTTCGCTGGCCCAGTCCTCCGCCATAGTCCAGCTCGTCGAGGACCAGGACCTCGACGAGGCGAGCGGCAACCTCCTCGGCGCATGGGGCGACGCCGCCCGGTCCGGGACGGAAGGGGAGATGACCAAGTACTTCAAGTCCGCCATGGAGGACCTGCTGGGGACGACATCCGACTGGGGCACCTTCCTGGTGCAGGACGGGAACTCCTTCTGGGAGAGCCCCATCTACGAGGTAATGCCGTTCGCCAAGGCAGTGGAGCTGGCGGACGGTGAGACGGACGACGTCTGGGCATGGACGGAGAACGAGGGCCGCCTCCAGGGACACGAAATGGATTTGAAGGTCGATGAGCCGTATAGCGGGTTCAACGAGTGGGATGAGCAGTATGCGGACGAGCGGGTCAAGGAAACCTTCCATTTCAAAGAAGACCCGGAGCTTGCCGGGAAGAAAAAGAGGACGAGGGTGAGGAAGCCGGTGAACAAATGACGCCCATCGCCCATGCCATCCCGTCTCTGGAGGAATTCGTCAAATACCATGGCGGAGAGGACCGCCTCCTCGGCATGTACGACCTGGGGGACGAATATCCGGACGGACATGGCTTCGACCGCTATCTGAAGGCGAAATACGCCAAGTTCGCCAAGGGCATCAAGTTCCCGATGACCGTATGGCGGGAAATCAGCCTCCCCAACGGCGTGCCCGGCGTGCCGCAGGGGCTGGGGAGCCTGAACGAAAAGGAGATGGGCGTCTCGTGGACCCAGATTCCCATAGAGGAGGGCAGGTTCTGGACCGGGCCGGACAGGGAGGGATTGGGGGGCGGCATGGGGCAGCCCTGGGTCTTCAAGGCCGTCGTAGGGCCCGACGACATCGACTGGTACGAGACGATGTGGGCCCGCTTCTATCCCTCCCTCGGCGACCAGGAGATGGAGATCACGCTGAAAAGGGGAGCAAAAATCGAGATCGTCGCGGCGCGGAAGGCCTACGAGAAGGAATGGAGGCCCCTCAAGAGGGTCGTGACGGCCGCCCCGCTCCACGAGGACGCCAAGGGCTGGACGTTCTACCACGGCACGCCCAGCGAGGCGTCCGCCCGGGAAATCCTGAGGAACGGGATACAGCCCCGCTCCGTCGTGATGCCGGACAAGGCCAGGAGCCGGGCGTATCTGGCCCCGGTCCCGGATCGCGTCTACCTGACCACCGACATCCACTATGCGGCCGTCTATGCCCTGGAAGGCGACGTAATCGGTGCGGGGCTGACCCCCGCCATGGGCAAGTTCCTGAAGGGAAAGGATCCCTATGGGTACATCTTCGAGGTCAAGGGCTCCGACCTTGCGGGGGACGTGGTGCCGGACGAGGATTCCATCGGCGAATGGCTCATGTTCCTGACGGAAAACGACAAGCAAAGGAAGCGGCTGGCGGAACTCGAAGCGATGGAGGAGGACTTGAGTGGCTATGAGGGGGAGGAACGGCGGAGCCTGATGGAAGGCTCGCTGGTCTACGACGATCAGGCGATAAATCGCCATGACACGCCGCAGTATATCCGGGACGACATGATGAACCTCTGCCATTGGCTGACGGAAAGGCAGCGCGAGCAGCTAGAGGACGGTGAGGTGGCATCCTTGGCGATGATCGGGAAAAAGCTGCAAAAGCACGTCAGTCCCCGCCTGGGTGAATGGATGCTGGCAAACGGGGCGCACGCCGCCCACCAGGGGACGGTCATGCCTTCCAGGGCCTGGAAGTTCAGCAAGCAGGATGCCATCGCAAGCGGGAAAATCCGGGAAATCCTCCAGGAGGTGCCCCTCGTCCCCTATGCCAAGGCGACGACCGCATCCAAGACCGCCTACGACGAAGGGGCATGGGGGAAGGCCAGGGAGGAGCATGCCGGGAAATGGGACCCCGCCGAGACCGAGGAGCAGTCCAGGGAAAGGCGGGGCAGGCAGGACGAGTGGGAGCAGTCGGTCCTCGCCGCCCTGTCGCTCGGCACGCTGAGCCCTCAGGACGCCGACGCCCGACGCCTCCGGGTCAGCTCCCTCGGCGGTCGGCTCGCCGACGAGTTCAAGCCCCTCCCCCCCGTCCTCTACCACGTCACGACGGCGGCGGGGAAGGTCATGGCGGAGGGGCTCAAGACCAGGTGGGAGATCGGCCAGCAGCTCGGTCGGGGGCTCGGAGGCGGGACGGACAAGGCCATAAGCTTCACCGCCGACCCGAAGGTCGCGGAGGACATACAGTCCGCCATCGTGGCGGCGATCAGGGTGACGAAGGGGGAGTTCACCGCCCGGGAGATGCTGGACGAGGCGAGGAAGGGCACCGGGGCCGAGCGCCCGTGGTACGAGGACGTCGTCCGCTACTACAAGCATACCAGCGAGGTTATGGCGGGGGACGTCCCCTACAGCCTCGACGCGGTGATCCGCGGGGTGGAGTACGGCGACGTCATGCATGTCACGTGGGGCAACAAGACCAGGGCCGCCCTGGCCCTCACGGAGGAGGAGGCCAAGGAGCTCGGGTGGGTGCCCGCCGCGCCGTTCTCCCACTGGACGGGCGGGGACGGGCTGGAGCGCTACCGCGTGTTCGAGCGCCCGGCGAGCCCGGAGTACCGGCGCGACCAACTGTTCGACCTCTTCAAGGCGTGGTGCGCCTTCCGCGAGGCGGCGGGGGGGAGGACGGACCCCCTGTTCTTCATGGCTGACACGGCGGCGCTGGCGAGGACGGACGAGGACGAGGTGAGGGTCCTGGAATGCAGGCCGGTGCCCGGCGCGATGGGCGTCGAGATGCACGCCCTAGGCGAGTGGAGGACGTTCACCGGCAAGGCGATCCAGGTCACGGGCGGGATGGGAGGCTCGGATGCCAAGCAGGCCTCGGATGCCGGGATGCCAAGCATCGGCCGACGCCCCCGAGTCACCTACCACGGGACCACGGAGAAGGGGGCCAAGGCCATCGCCAGGGACGGCCTCAGAAGCTCGTCGAGCATGGGAATCGACCCCATGTCGGATGCCACCAGGACGCCTCCCGTCGACAGCGGGTACGTTTTCCACACCAACCACTACGAGATGGCGAAAGGGTGGGCCGAGGGCGTCGCGGGCGGGAGGGAGGAGGACCGCTATGCGGTGGTCCATTTGAAGATGACGGACGAAGTCTGGTCCAGGACCGAACTGGACCCCGACGTACACGAGGGCCACATGCTGGAGGAAGGCCTCCCGCCCGGAGGCCGCGCCTACAGGACGAAGGGGGATATCCCCGCGTCCTGCGTGGGACGGATAGACCATTTCGCAAGCGATGCGGGCATGGGCCTCAAGCCCACCGGTCGGACGGCGGCCTTGGCGGAAGGGGGGGAAACGGTGCCGCCCGAACCGGGGAGTTCCCCCATCCCGCCCGGTACCATCCGGCTCTTCCACTACACCAGTCCCGGCAACCTTCCCGCCATCAGGGAGCAGGGCCTGCTGAAGTCCAGGGCGCGGGGGGACGACCTGAGCGGGACCGGCCCCTCCGCGGGCATATGGGCGTCCACCAAGCCATGGCCGGAGAAGGATCACTGCCAAGTGGAATTCTGGGCCAAGCCCGAGGACATATCCCACAATGCCGACTACCCGGACTTGCATGACTACCCAGGCCAACAGCACCAGGACCCGGAGGAATGGGCAAGGGGGGGCGAGCGCCACGTCATCATGCGGGAAAACGTTCCCCCCGGACAAATGGTGGCATTCCACGAACCATGGCATCATTCCGCCCGCCATCTCCTCAAGAACTGGGACTCCCAGTTCTCCAAGGATCCCTCCTGGATGACCGAGGAGGAGGCACTGGACCTTGAGTCCCACGGAGCGAGGGACGAAGCGAGGGCGCTCCGCTATGTACAGGGCCTCAAGGGGAAGACCGCCGCCTCCCCCGCGCTCGTTCCCGTGCCAACCAAGGCTCCCCCCAAGCCCACGGTGCCCGCCCCGCCTAAACCCGCCCCCAAGCCCGCGGAGACCCCGGCGTTCAAGGCGTGGTTCAGGAACTCCGTGGTGAGGAACCTGGACGGCTCCCCCAAGCCGGTGTACCATGGCTCGACCCACAGCTTCGAGAAGTTCGACCCGTCCCGCTCCGACCTGGAAGGGCACCACGGGAAGGGGATGTACTTCACGGACTCGAAGGAGGACGTGGGGAGGAACTACGCCACCGAGGAGGGGCCGGACCTGACCAACCGCATCGAGCGGAGGGCCGAGGAAATCTGGGACGAAATGCTGGAGGAGAGGGGGGAGATGCCCCCATACGGCGATCCCGAATACGAAAGGGCATGGGAGGAGGTCAGGGCGACGGCCAGGAAGGAGGTCGCCGGGGAAAGCAGGGGGGTGGTGTACCCGGTCTACCTCAGGATCGAGCGGCCCGTGAACGTGTGGAAGGGCGGGGGGACCTGGTTCGAGACAAGGCACAACGAGGAGACCGGGCGGGAGTCCGGAAGCGGCGTCAGGCTCTACAATGCGGTGCTCAAGGCAGGACAGCAGCTCGGCGTGGACGGGTTCAAGATTTGGGAAGACGCCGTGGGAATGGGGGAGTTGTATGACGACTTCAGCGCCTTCCAGTTCGAGGAGGCCATGCGGAGGAACGAGGCCGAGCTGCTTGAGGACCCCCAGGCCACGGTCGGGGAGTTCCTTTCCACGGTCTACCGCATCATGGGGTTCGACGGGGTGGTCATGGCGGACGCCGACAAGCAGTTCCCGAACATGGGCATCCCCCCCGGCACCACGCACTACGTCGTCTGGAACCCCCGGCAGGCGAAGTCCGCCATAGGCAACCCGGGGACGTTCAACCCCAGGTCGCCGAGGATGACGGCGGCCAAGAGCCCGTTGCTCAGGCCGCCCAACGGCGGCGGCCCCAGGACGCTGTACCACCTCAGCCGCAGGGTCAACCGCAGGTCCATAGCCAGGGAGGGGCTGAGGCCGCAGATCAAGGAATACAAGGACTTACAACGCCAGCCCGGTGTGTTCTTCCTCGCGACGCTCGAACAGTCGGTGGACTTCGGGCACTACTTCGCCGAGTTCGTCAACCAGGCGGTGGACGTGTGGGAGGCCGTGCTTCCGGCATGGTACGTCCTCCACGACGACCCCGCCCCGGACATGGAGGCCCTCGACTCGCTGGTCGGCTACGACCCCGTCCCGCCGGAATGCCTCAGGCTGGTCGAGACCATCCTCGTCCCCACGGCAAGGACCGAATGGCCCCCGTTCAGCAGGAAGGTGACGGCCGGCGTCGAGCAGTGGGAGGGCAAGAACGTCGTCGGGTACGCGAGGGGATACCGCATCGCGGTGGACGACCCGGGGGACGCCGCCTACGTCACCGCCTGGACCGAGGACAACCGGAAGGTGGGCGTGCTCGCGACCAGGAACGAACCGGCCTCCTCCGCCTTGCAGGAATACCTTGGGGTGGCCAAGGTCGAGGTGGACAAGAAGCATAGGGGGAGCGGGATCGCCTTCGCCATGTACCGCGCCCTCCTGGCGTACATGGGCCCGAGGTACAAGGGGATCAAGAGCTACCTCCCCGACCGGGCGAACAAGAGGCAGGTCCCGAAAATCTGGAAGCGCCTCGGCGGATACGTCTGGCCCGACAACGAGGACTGGATGGTGGCGGAGCGCACTCCGAACAAGGCCGTGGCGAAGGAGGCGGAAAGCTATGGCCCGGTCTACCACGGCACCCCGCATGCCTTCGAGGCATTCCGCACCAAGCGCCGCTGGAACGCCCCCGGGGACTGGAGCATGGGCGCGTACTTCACCGACGACCCCGAAGTGGCGAAGCGCTTTGCCGTGGGGCCCAATGCCAGCGTCAAGCGGGTCGTCGTGGAGATGGGCAAGCCCCTCAATCTGCGCTACATCGGAGACGACTACCATCGCATACCCGAGGCGATTCCGTGGCTCCCGGAGGACGCCAAGCGCTATTGCGAGTCCACCCATGCTGGCGTCTATGCCTGCCTCGAATTCATCGACAAGCGGTGGGGGCTCGTCCCGAGGCTGAAGCGGCGGGGATACGATGGCATCATCTTCTGGCACCCCACGGAGCACACGACCTATGTCGTCTTCAGGCCGGAACAAGTCAAGTCGGCCAGCGCCAAGGAATGGGAGCCTTGGATCGGCGTCGACCTCGACGGGACGCTCGCCGAGGAGCAGGACCCATACGACCCGCTGACCATCGGCAGGCCCATTCCGGCGATGGTGGAGAAGGTCAGAAAAGCGGTCGAAAACGGCAAAACCGTGAAGGTCTTCACCGCCCGCCTGGCGGACGAGAAGCTGCGGGAGAAAATCAGGGAAGCCATAAGGGCCTGGACCAAGGAGCACGTCGGCAAGGAGCTGGACGGCACCCACGAGAAGGACCCGGGGCTTGAGGAGATGTGGGACGACCGGGCGAGGCGGGTCGAAAAGGACAAAGGCGTCTTTGCCGCCGCGAAGCGATCCGAGTACCAGTCCAATCCCGAAGTGGGCGCATGCATGCGGCGCAAGGACGTCAAGGCAAGGCCCGCCTACATGAAGCTGGTCGCCGACATACGGTCGGGGGTGGTATACCACGGCACCACCCAGGAATTTGCGGCGGCCGTCCAGTCCTCCGGAAGCATCACCACGCAGACCTTCGAACAGACTGTCGACAGGGTCCTGAGGCTCCACGGAAAATCCCGTTCCGACCTTACCGACAAACAGATCCAGGCACTGGAATTCGAGAAGGAATGGCTTCCCCACAAGGACTTGGGCGACTACATCAGCCTCGCCCCTACCTTGGAGCAGGCCAGCAAGTGGGCGGGTTCTGGCGGCGAGATGGCCAGGCGCATCGAATCGGCAATCGTCGGGCAGATGGTGCAACTAGACGACCCCGAATCCCGCCTTGCGGCACGTCCGGTCGTGCTGCGGGGCCGCCTCACGGAGGAAGGCAAACGAAATGCAAAGTACGTGGAACTTCTTGGGTGGCTTGACGATGCGGACAAGCGGATGGCCGACCAAGCCAAGAGGGGCTTCTATCCGCGCTATGCCGGTGACCTGGACGACCTGCGGAACGGATTCTTCGACATCAGGGTCCCCGTGGGCCATGTCAAGTTCGAGGGTCCTCCATTGGCTGCGAAGAAGGTCACTCCAGGTCCGAAGAAAAGCGTGTACCAGGAGTGCTTCGACCTTGAAAATCGCAAGTTCGACCCCAAAAACCGCAAGACGGCGGCGGGCCGCCCCCATTTCGTCCCCTTCGACCAATGGGGGATGAAGGAAGAGACCTGCAGCACGCTCGACGAGGACGAGCGCCGCAGCCTCTACGATGCCATGGTGAGGGACTTCGGCGAATGGGAGTTCCCCGTCCCGGCCTTCCGGGCGGTCAAGCTCCAGGACATACACAGGCTGGAGACGGACGGGGTGGGGGTGGCCTGGACGTGGGAGGAGGACAAGGCCATAGCGTACAACGCCTGGGCGGTGCCGGCCGCCGGGGACGTCTACGTCCTCAAGGCCCTGGTGCCGGAGGATGCCATAGACTGGGACTCCACGCTGGAGCTGGGGCTTTGCAGCAACGAGAGCGAGCTGCGCCTCAGGAGGAGGGCCCTGGTAAGGCTCGTGGCCTGGAAGAAGGAGGGCGGCCCGTGGGTCCCGCTGGGCAGGCCCATGGCGATGAGGGCCTCCCAGAAGGCCGCCAGGCCAGGACGGGTTACGCACGATAATGCGGTTTGGAACGGGAAAAAGTTCGTCCTGGGTGCGGTCAGCCTCTTGGACGGGAAGATCGAGGAAGTCCATGGCTACGAGGAGTGCGTAGAGGCGGGCTGGCACCATACTCGCATCTTCAGCGCAGAGGTCCTCGACAAGGAAAGGACCGATTACGACTGGAGCGCCCCCGCACGGGAACGCCCCGCCATTGCGGACAACCCCACGCCATGGGAATCCGGCATGCCGCCCGGCACCATCAGCATCTTCTGGGTGGACGACGATGGCAACGTAGCCGCCAACCAGCCGCTCCCGGAGGGCATCAAGGAGAGCATAGGAAAGCAGATAAAGGCAATCAGGCGCAGGAAGGCCGCCGCCTCTGGCGGCCTCGTCCTCCCCGCTGGCACCAAGCTCTACCGGGGCGTCGGGGAGAAGGTCGTCCACCCCCCGTCCACGAACGTCGAGGGCATGCTGTGGCTGACGGAAAGCCCGACGATGGCCCGCACCTACATCCCCGTCTCGCCCGGGGAATGGCTGGTCTCGATGGACCACCTCGTCAGGCCCCCGGACGCAAGGAGCGGCACGGGCGACTTGCAGAGGCAGCTCGGCTACGAGTTCACGGACGTGAGGTACGACCCCATCGGGCGGGCGGAGTCCTGGCGCTACCCCGAGATGTACGACAAGCTGATTCCCGGACCTTACCCGAGGAAGGAGGACTTCGAGAACACGGACGAGTACTACAGGGTCCTCTTCGGCTACCAGGACAGGCAGAAGGAGGCGTTCAAGGAGTACGTGAGGAGGAAGCTTCGGGAGTACGGCTACGAGCCCCGGGGGAAGGGGATGGACGAGTGGTACCGCCTCAAGACGGAGCGCGGGGAGGGGAAGGACGTCCTGCTCCCCAACAGGAACCAGGAGGGGACGCTCCTGGCGTTCGACGTCCTGGAGCCGCTCAGGCTCTACGACATGACCGAGGGGGGCCGCCGCGAGGGCGACCTCATGGAGCCGGACCACCTCAAGCACAGCCAGTTCGAGGCCGCCCAGGCGGCGGGGTACGACGGCGTGAAGATCAACGACTTCGCCCAGTCGGAGACGGAGGGCAACGTCGGGCACACCGCCATCGGGATCTTCGGGCGCGGGCTGGCGAAGGTCAAGGAGACCGGCAGGGAGGTCGCCACGCACCCCGAGGACCTGTGGGGGGACATCAGGAAGCACGGGGCGGGGGACGAACTCTCCCCCGAGTCCCCGTGGCTGCCCGAGAACGTGGTGCCCCACCCGAAGAGGCACCCCGACGTCCTCTACCACAGCGCCCCGGAGAGCGCCAGGGGAAACATCCTGAAGGAGGGCATAAGGCGCATGCCGCGTGCCCAGGGAGGGGCGGACGGAATCTTCTTCCGCAGCCGCCCGCCGAAGCCGTTCCTCGGGCAAGACGTATGGGAGGTGGATGCCAGGGGGCTTCCCATCGAGCCGGACAAGACCACCCCCCTCTATGCTGGCCGCGACTTCGAGTTCTTCGGCGGCCCGTGGTGGGTGGACTGGACGGACGAGGCCATCCCTCCCGGGCGGCTCAGGCTCCATGTCTTCCGGCCCGAGGAAAAATTGGGTGCAGCCAGGATCGAGGGCTGGCGGGCCCACACTGGCTACCGCCCGGCCGGCACTGCGGCCGACGTTATCCGGTTCAACAGGGAGGACCTTGGGAACGTGGGGGAGGAATCGCTCGGCGACGGCGAGCTCGGGGAGCTGGACAAGCATCCCGCCAGCACGATGACGTGGGTGACGAGGAGGAAGGAGGACGCCTACAGGTACGGCGACGAGTCCCAGGTCGAGAAGATCGTCTTCGGCCCGAAGGCCAGGATAATCGTCCCGGACGACGGGGATGGCGGGATGCTGGTGTTCGACCCCGACATGGGACGCAAGGTCGCCAATGCCGAGCCGAACCCCTGGCAGAGGTGGAACGACCTGGCGGACGCCCAGCGCGGGGAGCCCGAGATGGCAATGCTGCGCATACAGCGCCATCCGCTCGCCATGGGCGTATACTCGTTCGTCGTCGAGCACTGCGGCGACCTGCTCCACAGGATGAACGAATACGTTTCCACGGAATGGGGGACGTTCGGCTATGAATACGTTCAGAATAAGGTCTGGAAGGTCCTGCAGGCGCTGGACGACGCCTATGGGTTCGAGCAGGAGATGAGGGACAACGAGCGCAACAACTTCCGCTACTACCAGGAGCAGGAGGGCGGGAAGGAGGGCTTCGACGCCCTGATGGCGAGCTACAAGGCGGCTTCCAGGGGCTATGCCGACGCCCACAGGCGGCTCCCCGTTTTCAACGACTTGCAGAGGCTGTGCCAGGACGCCGCAGTGGCACTGGGGGAATGGGACTTCGACGCAGCCAGGGGCAGCCTGCACGCACTGGAGGCCATCCTGGCGAAGGGGCCGGAGAACTGGGCGGCGGAGGCCAGGAAGGCGGACGGGGGAACAAAGATCGCCGCCGAGCCCGGGTCTTGCGAACGGACGCCGGAGCCTGCCCGTCCCGTCGCGGACGCCATCGACGCCGTTCCTTCCAATCCCCTCCTGCGGAAAAGGGATGGCTGATCCCTATGTAGGGAGCCCCGATGCCCAACAACCCCCTGCTCTCGAAGCCCCGGGCCGCCACGGGCGGGCAGCCCGGCCGGACGGCCTTCCCATCCAAGTTTGACTACGGGTTCGTCCGCAGGATAGCCGTGAGCCCCCTCGGGGAGATCGCGGGCACCCTCGGGGACCTCCTGGTCGGCAGGAAGGTCAGGG
>Ga0208689_1000993_pt1 | contig 16408 bp, 17 predicted proteins | sample June2015DPH_8_15_FD_184700 | JGI IMG/M metagenome (GOLD analysis project Ga0208689, IMG submission 184700) | Peatland microbial communities from SPRUCE experiment site at the Marcell Experimental Forest, Minnesota, USA - June2015DPH_8_150... | ecosystem: Environmental > Terrestrial > Soil >... | reverse complement strand
CGTGCGGAACGAGCGGGGTATACCCGCAGGAAGGGTAGAACGTTAAGAACGCGCCCGTTTCGATTCCTCTCCATTAAGTGAGGTAAAGCTAGGATCGATAGAGGTCAGGAGCCGCCGGGAGCGAAAAGCGGAAGCGGCTTACTGATAACGGGCGCGTTTAGTTCTACCCTTCCGATGCGGGTCGCTCTAGTGGAGCACCAAGCCTTGATGGGATCCTCTTGTGAGATCCTTCCCTGGGAGAGTCTAGATTAATGGCGCAAATGGAATACTCCGGAAGGGCCTTACCGGAACGAACCAAAAGACTCAGATGATAAGAAAAAGGGCAGACAAAGATAAAGCGGTCGGCGCGGTGTTCGGGCTAATGGTAAAGGGCGTATTTTCAAATGCGCTTACCCTGGGCCCGGCCCCTTCGAGGCTTCCCATAGCCTCCTATCTGTGATAATCTTATACGATATGTTCGGCATAGGTCTACCCGAGCTCATAATAATCATCATCGTCGCCCTCCTCGTCGTGGGCCCGACGAAGCTGCCCGAGGTCGCCCGGTCGCTCGGCAGGGCCCTGGGCGAGTTCAGGCGCATGGCGGACGACGTCAAGGAGACCATCGAGCAGGAGATGACCGTAGAAGAAGAGGAGAAAAAGGAAGAGAAGAGCGGGGAAGGGGAAAAGGAGGCCGCCGAGAAAGCGGAGGCCCCCGGCCCGGTGGGAACGGCGGGCGAGGCCCCTGAAAGCGGCAGCGGGGAGGAAGGCAAAGGCTCTCCGGGGCCGGAAGAACCTGCGGAAGCCGCCCGTCCCGGCGGGCGCAAAGAACCCGCGGGGAGCATGGGTCCCGATGCGCGCAAAGACGCATGATAGACGAGAAGAAACCCTTCACCAGCCATCTGAAAGAATTGAGAGACAGGCTGGTGGTCAGCCTCATCGGCCTCGGCATCGCCTTTATCGTAACTTATAGCGTCAAGGAAAGGATCTTCCACTTCCTCATGCGTCCCTTCATCGAGGTGATGCCTCCCCAGAGCTCCTTCATATTCACGAGCATCACCGAGGCCTTCATCACCTACTTCAAGGTCTCCATCGTAGCGGCCCTCTTCCTTGCGTCCCCCTTGATCCTTTACGAGGTCTGGATGTTCGTCGCCCCGGGGCTGTATGAGAAGGAGAAAAGGTATATAGCCCCCTTCATCATCTTCGGGAGCGTTTTCTTTCTGGGAGGCGCCCTCTTCTGCTACTACGTGACCATGCCCGTGGTCTACCACTTCTTCGTGAGCTACGCCGGACGGATGATCGTCCCCATGCCGTCGCTGCGGGACTACATGAGCCTCACGCTGAAGATGCTGGTCATTTTCGGCTTGATATTCCAGATGCCCCTCGTCGCATATTGCCTGGCCAGGGCGGGCATAATAAACTACAGGGCCCTCTCGAAGAAAAGGAGATACGCCATCCTGGGCATTGCCGTTCTCTCCGCAATCATCACTCCCCCGGAAGTGTCGAGCCAGCTTCTCATGGCGCTGCCCATGTACGGCCTTTTCGAGCTGAGCGTCCTCATCGCCAAGGTCTTCGGAAGAAAGGAGGTCCCCGATGGAGCGGCTTAACTGTGTGATACTCGCTGCGGGAATCGGTAAGCGGATGCGGTCCAGAATCCCCAAGGTCGCCCATCCCATCATGGGAAGGCCGATGGTCCGCTACGTAGCGCAAACAGCGGCTTCCATCGGCGCCGAAAAGGTAATCGTCGTGACCGGCCACGGCAGAGACGCGGTCGAGGCCTGCCTGGAAGGGGCGGGCGTGACCTTCGCCCACCAGGCGGAACAACTGGGCACGGCCCACGCGCTCCTCGCTACGGAAAGCTTCCTTTCGCCCGGCGACGTGCTCGTGCTCTACGGCGACGTCCCCCTCATCCGGCCGTCCACCCTCGCCGCATTCATCGAGTTCTTCCGGCGCTCGGAGGGCATCTGCTTCATGACGACGGAGGTCGCGGACCCCTCCGGCTACGGGAGGGTCATAGCGGACGACAGGGGCGGGATAGTCGATATAGTCGAGGACAGCGAGGCAACCGGCGACGTAAGGAAAATAAAGGTCATCAACACGGGCATCTGCATGATCAGGGGCGACCTCCTTCCCCTCGTCAGGTCCGTGAAGCCCGAGAACAGCAAGGGCGAATACTATCTAACGGACGTGTGCAAGACCGCTTCCGCAGCGGGCATCAAGGCCCGCGCTTTCCTCCACCCCGAGGCCGCCGAGGTCCTCGGGATCAACACTCGCAAGGACCTTCTCGAAGCGGGCCTTACGGTGAGGAATGCCATCCTCGACCGTCACATGGAATCGGGCGTCACAATCATGGACAGGAGCGCCTATATCGAGGCGGACGTTGCGATAGGGCCGGATACGGTCGTCTACCCGAGCTGCTACCTGATGGGAAGGACCGAGGTCGGCCGGGACGTCTTCATCGGTCCCCACGTAGTCATAAGGGACTCCTTCATAGCGGACGGGGTCTCCATAGAAGGCTTCAGCTCGCTGGACGGCGCGAGGGTCGGGCAGGGCGTGAGGATAGGCCCCTTCAGCCGCCTCAGGCCCAATACGGTCCTTGCCGAGCGTGTCCACATAGGCAACTTCGTGGAGCTGAAGAACACGAACATGGGCGAAGGCTCCAAGGCGAACCACCTCACCTATTTAGGCGACGCGGACATCGGCGCGGGCGTCAACATAGGCGCCGGCACGATCACCTGCAATTACGACGGAAAGCGGAAGCACAGGACCGCCATAGGGGACGGAGTCTTCGTGGGCAGCAACACGGAGCTCGTGGCGCCCGTCAAGGTCGGCAAGGACGCATACATCGGCGCGGGCTCTACGATCACGCGCGACGTCCCGGAGGGGGCCCTTGCGGTGACGCGGGCAAGGCAGAAGCACATCGGGGGTTACGCCAGGAGGAAAAAATGTGCGGAATAGTCGGCTACATAGGCAAGGACGAGGCATATCCGATCCTGATCGAGGCCCTGAAGAGGCTCGAGTACCGGGGCTATGACTCAGCCGGCATAGCGGTCTCCTGCGACGGCAGGGTCGAGGTAGCCCGCCGGAAGGGCAAGGTGGAAGAACTGCGGAAGCTCTGCGAAGGGGGTTTCGCGGGCCGCCTCGGCATAGCCCACACCCGGTGGGCCACCCACGGCACGCCTTCCGAGAGGAACGCCCATCCCCACAAGGCGGGAGAGGTGGTAGTCGTCCACAACGGCATAGTCGAGAACTATGTGGAGCTGAAAGAGCGCCTGCGCGCATCGGGCCACAGGTTCCTCTCCGATACGGACACGGAGGTGGTGCCCCACCTCATAACCGCGCACCTCAAAGAGGGCGCCGACTTCGTGGAGGCGGTCAGGCTCTCCCTGAACGAGATGAGCGGCTCCTACGCCCTCGCCATCATCAAGGAGAACGAGGAGGCCCTGATCGCGGCGAAGAAGGAGAGCCCCCTCGTCCTAGGCATAGGCGACGGAGAGTTTTTCGTCGCCAGCGACGCTCCCGCCCTCGTGGGCAGGACGAACAGGTTCATCTTCCTGGAGGACAACGACCTGGCGGTCATGAGGGACGGCGAGCTAAGGATCGTGGACGCGGCGGGCAGGCCGGTGGAGCGGAAGGTCCACGCCATCAACTGGACGGGCGCCATGGCGGAGAAGGGCGGCTACAAGCACTTCATGCTGAAGGAGATCTTCGAGCAGCCGAGGGCCGTCTCGGATACTCTCCTCGGCAGGGTCAAGGAAGAGCGGGGAGAGGTGGACTTCGAAGAGCTGAAGCTGCCCCACCTGGGCAGGGTCAGGCGGACGTGGATGATAGCCTGCGGCACCTCGTACCACGCCTGCCTCATCGGCAAGCACCTCTTCGAGGAGAACCTGCGCATGCCGGTCGAGGCAGACATCGCCTCAGAGTTCCGCTACAGGAACCCCATCATGGGGGCGGGCGACATGCTCATCCTGGTCTCCCAGTCCGGGGAGACCGCCGACACGATAGCAGTGATGAAAGAGGCCAAAAAGAGGGGAGTCTTCACCCTTTCCGTCTGCAACGTCCTTGGAAGCACCCTCGCCCGCGAATCGGACGGCGTCATATTCACCCACGCCGGGCCGGAGATAGGCGTCGCGTCCACGAAAGCGTTCACCACGCAGATATCGGTCCTCTTCCTCCTCATGCTCCACCTCGGCAAGAAGCTGGGCCTCATGGACCAGGAGGCGCTCCGCCGGAAGATAGGCGAGATCAGGAAGATACCCCACAAGATCCAGCTCATCCTCGACGGGGCCGTGAACATGGAGGAAATCGCCCGCAAGTACATGCACTACAGGAACTTCCTCTACCTCGGGAGGGGCATCAGCTTTCCCGTCTCCCTCGAAGGGGCCCTCAAGCTCAAGGAGATATCCTACATCCACGCCGAGGCCTATGCCGCGGGGGAGATGAAGCACGGCCCCATAGCGCTGATCGACGAGCAGATGCCGGTCGTTTTCGTCTCGCCCGGCGACCACACCTACAAGAAAACGTGCAGCAACGTGGAGGAGGTCGTCTCCAGGCGGGGCAACATCATCCTCTGCACGGACATGGACCGCCACGAGATGGCGCCAAAGGCATCGACCATCATGGCCGTGCCGGGGACGATCTACGAGCTGCAGCCCATGGTCTTCGTCGTGCCCCTCCAGCTCTTCGCGTACCACATAGCGAACTTGCTGGGGACGGACGTTGACCAGCCGCGCAACCTCGCCAAGTCGGTCACGGTGGAATGAAGGGCGGCGGGGCAATAGTATGAATGGAAGAGAATTTTGAGACATCGTGAAAAAAGCGCTTGAAAGGAGAAGAATGGAGCAACGCCGGATACTCGAAGTATTCTCCGACTACGTCTGACCGTGGTGCTATTTCAGTACGGTCCGTACCGATCGCCTGGCTAAGGAATACGACATCGAGGTCAGCTGGCTTGCCTTTCCCCTACATCCCGAAACGCCGGAAGAGGGCCTGACTCTCGAAGAGCTTTTTGCCGGAAGAGATGTGGACATTCCTGCTATCCAGAAACGCCTCAAGGAAGTGGCGGCCTCCCTCTCCCTGCCCCTTTCCACCCGTACCAGGACCTACAACAGCCGCCTTGCCCAGGAGCTTGGAAAATGGGCGGAATCCGAAGGTAAAGGGGAAGAGTTCCACCGTGCTGTTTTCAGAGCCTACTTCGTCAACGGAAAGAACATCGCCATGGTGGACGAGCTTGCGCGCCTGGCGGAGTCTATAGGGCTCCCGCCCCGGGAAGCCAGGCACGCTGTTCTGTCGAGGAGCTTCAGGCAGGCGGTGGATGCCGATTGGGAACGGTCCCGGGCCCTCGGGATAGACGCAGTCCCGACCTTCATTGTCGGCAACAGGAGAATCGTCGGCTTTCGGCCGTACGAGGCCTTGGAGGAGCTCGTCAGCCTGCCGTAGCTGACTTTCGAGATAGAGCGAGGGGGGAGATATCTATGAACTTTTCGAGAAGAGACTTATTGAAAGGTGCGGGAGGATTGGTTCTGGGCCTCGGCGCGGGAGGGGTCCTGGACATAACCGATGGCATAGCAGCCGAATCGCAGCCAGGGGCGGGCGGGCTGCCGCGGCCGCACAATGAGTTAGACCCCGTCGAGGAAAGAGGCCGCGAGAGATACTACAAAGAACCTGCGCGGAACATCCCCGTGGTCAGGGATGTCGACGTCCTCGTGGTGGGCGGCGGGATGGCAGGGGTCTGCGCGGCAGCGGCAGCCGGGAGCATTGGGGCGAAAACACTCCTGGTGGAATACTTCGGGTGCCTGGGCGGGAATGCGACGACGGGCATGGTAAACAACTTCTGCGGCTACACCACCATGGGGAAAAACCGCATACAAATTGTAAGAGGGATCGGTGGCAGGATACACGAGAAATTGCTGGCGCAGCGCGGAGTGAAATCGATAAAGAGTTTTACCTTCAATCCGGAAATCCTGAAGCTGGTCCTGGACAGGGAGATGGCCGAAGCCGGTGTCGAATGCCTGTTCTACACCCAGATGGTTGCGCCCCTGATCAAAGAAAATACCATCGGGGGAGTGATTGTAGAGAATAAGGGAGGACGGCAGGCGATCCGGGCAAGGAGGGTTATAGATTGCACCGGGGACGGAGACGTCTGCGCGCTTTCCGGCGTTCCCTTCGAGCTGGGGGATGGAAAAGGTAACTTCCAGGGATGCGATATGGCTTTCCAGCTTGTAAACGTCCGCGATGATTTCGACCCTTCCACCATCGCTCCTGTCGCGGCCGAGGCCATGAAATCGGGAGAATACGGAATAACCAGGCCCCAGGTGATCATACAGAACATAGCGATCCCCGGGGCTTACTGGGTCAACTGGGCCGGGGTTCCTGAGACCGTCAACGGTACGAACCCCTATGACCTCAGCCGGGCCACGGTCGCGGGAAGAAAGGTCGCTTACGAGCTGCTGAGGTTTCTCCGGGATAGAATACGGGGCATGAAGAACGCGGATATTATCGCTACAGCCGCTAAAATAGGCTTGAGAGAGACGAGGAGGGTTACAGGCGAATACATGTTGAGCGGCGACGAGGTGCTGCAGGGGATGAAATTCAAGGACGGGATTGGAGCGTGCGCCTGGCCCATCGAGCTTGTAGACCCGGTAAAGGGACGGAAGTTTATCTCTCTCAAGGATGAAGATTTTTATCTCATTCCATATAGGTGCCTGATTCCAAAGCAGGTGGACAATCTCCTAATGGCAGGACGGTTCATCAGTTGCACCCATGAGGCCCAGGCATCCGTCCGGGTGATGGGACCGGCCGCGGTCATGGGACAGGCGGCCGGGGTCGCCGCCGCCCGTTCCATAAAAGAAAAGCTATCCCCCAGAATGTTGGATGTGGTTCTTCTGCAAGGAGAGCTGAGAAAAGCTGCGGCTTTTCTAGGCTAGCCGGTGTCGAGCCCACGCCCTCCTTCCTGAAGGGGGGCTGGGAGAGGGTTTTTCTTGCAATAGCGCGTTGGTGGGGGTAGTGAAGGAGGGGTAGAAGTGCTCATGATCGGGGCCGTTGCGGGCGACATCATAGGGTCCGTGTACGAGTGGCGCCCGACTACCCGCACGGACTTCCCCCTGTTCGATCAACAGTGCCAATTTACAGACGATACCGTGATGACGATAGCCGTTGCAGATGCGATCCTTACAGGGTCGGATTACGGAAAGAAACTTAAGGAATGGTATCGCTACTACCCGGACCGGGGCTACGGTTCCCTCTTCGCAAGGTGGGCTGCGTCCGATAGTACGCCGGGTCCTTATAGCTCAGGGAACGGCTCCGCAATGAGGGTAAGCCCTGTCGGGTGGGCCTTTAATTCCCTTGAGGATGTTCTCCGTGAAGCGCGGCTCTCGGCGTTGCCGTCCCACTCCCACCCGGATGGCATCGCCGGTGCCCAGGCAGTTGCAGCAGCGGTCTACATGGCCCGGACGGGCGGCACCAAGGCCGAGATAAAGACCTATATCGAACGATCCTTCGGATACCGCCTCAACGAGACATTGGCACATATACGGGAGCACAACAGGCCGTGGGTGACCTGCCCGTCTTCCGTCCCCCAGGCCATAACGGCTTTCCTCCTGTCCACCGACCTCGAGGATGGGATCCGTAAAGCTATCAGCCTTGGCGGAGATGCGGACACGGTCGCCTGCATAGCCGGGGCCGTCGCCGAGGCTTTCTACGGTGGGGTACCGGAGGACATAAGCAGGCAGGTGTCCGGGATGCTCGATGACAGGCTCCTGGCGGTCATCGAAGGCTTCAATGAGAGATTCTTCAAGGCTCAACTGGCAAAAGGGGATCGCTATAAATAGCACCTCGCCAAGTCGGTCGCGGTGGAATGAAGGGCGGCGGGCCCTCTTTCCCGGCCGGCGGTCCTTCCCCGAAAAGGCAATATCTACGGATTCCCTTGTCCCTCCTTGGCTTTTCGTGGAGGGGGTTTACGAAAGTAGACGAAAGTAGACGGTTTTGGGGCCCGGCCCCAAAAAGGCGAACCGGGGAGCGGCGGAAGGGCACGATGATGCGGCGATTCAGTTGTCAAAGAGCCGGGCCGTGACAAAAAGCAGTTTTGAGTTTTGAGTGTTGAGTTTTGAGTTGTAAAAGTCAACCTCTCGGCAGACAGGCGGCAAGTCGCACTTAAGTTCTAAGTTGTAAGTGCTAAGTGTTAAGTTCTAAGTTTTGAGTGTTGAGGTATAGGATCAGATCTCTCTTTAACAATTTAAGGAGAGGGTACAAATTACCGGAAGGGGAGAAATTGATGGGTGGATTTTGCTTGACCGGTCTCGTAGCAAATGCTACAAACGGTAAGAATTACAGTGGCGTGGGTGCAAACTGTCAGGGGCCGGCGGCGGCGCTGCCCGGTCGGGAGCTGGCGCATGCATTTCCGCCCTTAGCAACCGGACAGGGGTGATGGGGGATGAAGGCTGCCTGGATACCGAACTTACTCACCCTGGGTAATCTGACCTGCGGGTTCGTGTCGATTATCTTCTCCAGCCTCGGCACCCCCGAAGGATACCAGGTAGGGGCGGTGCTCATCCTGCTCGCTGCCCTGCTCGACGGCTTTGACGGCCAGGTAGCGCGGTGGCTTCGGGTCGATAGCCCCATGGGAAAGGAACTCGATTCTCTGGCGGATTGCGTCGCCTTCGGCGTTGCACCGGGCTATCTGGCCTATAAGACATATCTGGTGAAAATAAGCCTTCCCCTTATGGGCAGGCCGGTCGAGCTGGGCATCCTCCTCGCCGCGGTCTTCCCCATTTGTGCCGCGTACCGGCTCGCCCGTTTCAATGTCCGGCCTTCACAACATTCCTTCGTCGGCCTTCCTTCTCCTGTTGCGGGGATCCTCGTGGGTCTGGTAATCCTTTGCTTTCCCCACGGGAACATACCGACAGCCCTCTTCGCCGTCCTCTTTCCCCTGGCCGGTCTTCTCATGATTTCAACGATCGGTTATTCGAAGCCGCAATCCTTCATCCTGAAGAACCTGCACGGCCTCAGACTCGCAGGTCTCGTCGCACTCTTCGCTCTTCTGTTTTTCCTGTTCAGGTTTTGGCTGATATTCCTCGCCGTCTCGGTCTACGTCCTGTCGGGTCTCGTAGGCTGCCTAATCCAGTTCATCGAGGACAGAAGGTATTAAGGGCAGCGTGGAGCAAAAGCAGCATAGAGCATGGGGCAAAGGCAGCATAGAGCAAAGGCGTGTTGACATCTCCCGGCGTTGCACGTATAGTATACGTATAGGGAGGTGCTATATGCAGAAGAAGTTGACGATAACGGTAGATCAAGAAGTGTACGACGGCCTGCGCAAAACCATCGGCCCTCGTAAGATAAGCAGGTTCATACAGGAATTGGTCAGGCCGCAGGTGGTCCGTCCGAACCTGGAAGCGGCCTATGCCGATATGGCAAGGGACAGTAGAAGAGAAAAGGAGGCCATGGAATGGGCCGAGGCCACTTTCAAGGACGCGGACTATGAAGCGCGGTGAGGTTTGGTGGGTTAATTTCGATCCGTCGATAGGGGGCGAAATAAAAAAGAAACGGCCCGCAGTTATCATGAGCAACGACGCCTCAAACAGGTACCTCAATCGCGTTCAGGTGGTCCCCCTCACCGGCAAACTCGACCGCCTCTATCCGAGCGAAGCGGAGGTAATCTTCGAGGGCAGGGCAAGCAAAGCCATGGCTGACCAATTAGCCACCGTCAGCAAGGCCAGGCTTTTCAGACGAGCAGGAATACTGTCTCAAGAAGATATACGCAAGATCGAGGAGGTAATTAAAGTACAACTCGGTATTCATTGAACGAGAAGAACCGGATGGAGCTGATCAAAGAAGTCCAGCGCTTCCTGGACCGATAAAGACAGCGATAAAGACAGTGTTGAGTTTTGAGTTCAATACTCAAATGGAGCTGATCAAAGAAGTCCAACGCTCTGGACGAAAAAGGCCGATGAAATAGAGTGGAGAGGAGGTCCCGCTATGTTAACAGTCAGGAAAGAGAATGTTCTGAGACGTACTATATTTTCAGGGATGGCACTGGCGATTTTGGCACTGGGGACGGTTATGGTCTGCGACGCGATGGCACAGGAAAAACAGGAAAAAGCTATGCCTCGTATGCCTTCCGTCGAGGCCTACTTCTTCGATGGCGGTCAGTATTTTCAGTCGACCACAAACTACGTCAAGGTAGACAGGCCGGCCGATCAGGTTTTCACGGTGTTGACCGAGAACGGCATGGCGAACTGGCATAAATATTTTCCGGGGGGAGCCGGATTCAAGAGGATCAAAGGCGGCCCGCAACCCGAGATGCGGGTGGGCGACGTCTTGAGTGAAACCCTCACGCACGAGGGGCCGCCCCGCGAGTTTCATTATACCGTGACCGGCCTGGTCCCCAACCGGATGATGGTCATAGAGGGCCATGTGGTCTATAAAGGCGTGGTAAACCCGAAGGGACGCTGGATCGCTGTCTGGACGTTTTTCCCGGAGCCGGACGGCGGTACGACGGTTGCCAGGTATTTCAATGCCTTGTTCGCCGCGACACCGACATATACTTCATTGGCTGCGGACCACGACGTAATGCAAAAGATGCTGGAAAAGTTCAAGAGAATTGTGGGGGCTGAGCTGCCGAAAAAGTAGCAGCCGCGGCTTTTTCAAACTCCGTCCCCGGCAGCAGGGGCATGGCTGTGCTACGATATCCGCCTCAGCACGCGCCCAAGTTCCTTGAGGTTGCCATTTTCATACCTGTACACGACAAGGTGTCCCGCCCCTGCAAGCCGGTCCGATTGTATGTCTATGTAGACGAGTACAATACCGGCCTTCTCGTCATATACGGGCAGCGAGACGCGGGCATATCCGTGAGCCTCGGGGTGATCCCTGTGCCATGCACTCCAGCCGCCTCCATTTTCTTTGAAGTACCTTCTGAACTGCCCGTCATAATCGACAAGGTATCCCCTTTCCGGATGAGACTCCAGCGACAGGCGGCTCGTCGTACTATTCTTTTCGAGCAGCTTATCGACGAGCGGAGCCGCGTCGTATCCTTCAAGCTTGATAATGGCATTCACGCGCTCTTTCAGTCCTGAAGGATTGGTCACCTTATGAGGCCCCATGTAGGTGGTAGGAGCCACGACTATGAAACCACCGTTACCGTTTCGTCCCTGCAGTATCTTCCCGAGGATAACATTGTCCTGGTCGTTTGCCGTTGGCTCACCCGCCCGGCAGACAGAGATGATAGCCAACACGATGGCGAGGACGAAGGCAAGTTTTTATTAGTCCCGTATAGATCAGGTAGGCGTTGCGGACCTTAGATATCCGATAGTCGTCTGCGATCGCCAAAATGAAAAGCAACAAACTGTGGCCGGGATTACGATGTCGGTTAGGCAGTGGTTCCGGCCGACAGAAGAATCAGAAAGGCAATCACGGTTTCCCGGTTAGAATCACTGACATCTTTCGCAGCCTGGGCCACGGCTGGGGCCTTCTCTCTCAAAAGAAAGTAAAGTTCCTCATTGGACATGTTCTCGTAGCCCGTTACCAACGTCTCTGAGCAACTGAACGGCGACATCTTGTCCACAGCCATCTTCTGTATTTACACTATAAAGATAGGCATGTCAACTTAGGAGTAGACTAAGTGCTATTTATGAACTTATGGGAGGGTTACAAGTCGCGGCGCACTTTGATATGTTTTACAGAAAGGAATCACATGGATATCCTGTCATCGATTGGTCGAAAGATACAGAGCATCCGGGAGAAAAAGGGTATCACCCAGGACCAGTTAGGAGAAAGAGCCGGTATCAACGCCAAATATGTGAGCGCCATCGAGCGCGGGCGGAAGAACCTCACCGTCCTCACGCTGGAGAAGCTCGCCAAGGCGCTGGATGTCGAAATCTTTGAGCTTCTGATACTGCCGACGGAACTCGAACCCAGGCAGCGGGTATCGAAGGCCATCGACTCTCTTGTCAGAGATGCAGACGACAAAACGTTGAATCTTTACCTGGATTTTCTGAGAAAGGTTTCGTCGTAATCCTAACTGGCCCGGAAAGGACGGGACGATCCACTGAGCAAGGAGATAGAGAATCTATGATCTCGACTAAGTCTTGGAGCGTCATTCATAAAGAATGTGCTGCGAGGGCTCGATGGAAATACCCAAAATGATGATATCTCCTCCCGCCGAATATCTTCCGTTTCTCGTTGCCCGTGCCGTGATGTGGTAGAAAGCGTCCCGAGCGTGGGATAGTTCACAGTGCCGGGTGCTAGGATATAATAGCAGACCGGGCAGCGTCAAGGCGTCATGAGCCGGGCAAAGGACTCTGTTTCATAGGCCGTACTGGCCGGTTTCCCCTTGGGAGGGGAGATGGTAATTATTTACTTATTTACGGACGTCCCCTTCTGCCTTCCTTCTAAATCCTCTTGATTTTGTCGTGGTCGTGGTTAATACTCCTAAAACACCGATTCGCGCCCTATTAATCATGCTTTGCGACGTGACTCATGGCTGGCGTACCAGGATTAGGAATCGATCCATCGTTTCGTAATCCTTTTTTGTTCCTTCACTGGTTAGCTATGGGTATAATATAAAACGAAAATAAAATGCGAGGGGTGAATATGGCCAGACGGGAAACGAAGGTCAGCGAGGAAAGACTCCAAGCAGTGATCGACAATTGGAACAGGGCGGAGATCGGGGATCTGGCTCAAATGCTCGGGGTTGATGAGAATACTATCAATTCCTGGGCCGCTCGGTTAAGAAAATCCATGAAGAAGCATGGCATGAGTGCCGAGCAGATCAAGAAATTGCTACCGACAAAAAGAAAAGTGCCGGCTAACGTCTTTGACATCGTTGTGAAGAGACTGCAATCCCCGGAACAGGCACCCAAGAAGAGAGGTAGAAAGCCGAAAGAAACGCACTGAATTACGGGAATGGGTGCGGAGTACAACTTCTGCTGAGCATCTCCCGTGATCCAGGATCTGGCGCGAAGCTACTCGATACAAAAGTCTCATTTATTGGGCTGCAACTCTGATCTCTTTAACAGGTGTCGATTTCTGCGCCTGAGCCGGGAGAACGTTAGAGGAAGATATAATGGTTATAGATTTTGATCCGCGTGTCAGTGCTACATAAAGTTCTTTTCTGGATAATGAAGCTGCGTCCAGTATTATCGCATGGTCGAATTCCAGTCCTTTCACAAGAAGAGTTGTACCGATCAGTTTAGGATAGGAGACAGGCCGGCCGCCGTGTCTGAAAACTCCTTGATATTTAATGGCCGCTCCTTCAAGGCTTAATTCGGGAAACTGGGAGTGCAAAGTAAGTACATGGATGGTGCGATTCAGTAAGTCCCTTCTAAAGGGAAGCACCGATGGGGTCTTCTTTAGGGCCGTCAGGAAGTTTTTTAGGTTATCGCTGGAAGGACAAACGAGATAACTGTTTGCCGCTGCTGTTACTGCCGGACACTTGAGCTTCTTTGAAGAATTGACTACTTCACACCGCTTTGTTCCCGCCGATAGTGATTCATTTACTCCTGTCATGCATTTTGACGCAAAATCGATAACAGGCTTCATTTTTCCCGCAGGGGTTCGGGCCTTGGATACCTTCTTAACGAAACTAAAAAGTACAGTGCCCTCAATTTCTTCGATTGAAGAAAATGTTCCAGATAGTTTACGAGCCAAATAATGGCCCTTGTTTTTTAACTCCGCTGAACCGCCATGAATAGCGATAACCTTTTCGGTGCCTTTCAAATTGAAGTACCAGCATGTATTAAATTGCTTCTTATCCTGTGCTTCTTCCGAATCTACGCAACAGACTTTTACTCCCTTCGGAATCGATGACGATAAGCTGATTTGTTCTTGTCGTTCCAGTTTCCGGCGGACATCGCTTAACCAATCTCCAATTTCTTTAGACCCCGCGTTATGCCAACGCCAAGGCTTTGTTAATTGGCCCAAGGATGTGAAATATGGATATACATCTTTTTCCCATTCAACTGGTTCATCAGCAAAATCAAAAATCGCCTGCAATGGATCACCCAGGAGACAGAATGGTAACATCGCAGCCAATCGCATGAGCATGGCGTGCTGGGCTTTGGTGCAGTCCTGATATTCATCTACATAGACCTTTTTATAGGATGCCCGTATAGCCCGCAATATAAAACCCTTAGTCAACAACTGTGAACACGAACCGTACAAAGCAGCCCATTGATCGCTATTTGGGTGCTCGATAGCCCAACCTGAATTTCCGGGATACGAAAGACAGAGCCGAAGAGACCAGCTTGCGATGGTATCGACCTGGTACTTTGACGTAGAGACGCCAAGCGCTCGCATTTTCTTCTTTAAAGCATTAACGCCAGCGTATGTGTGGGTGAGTATCAATGCACGCCCGGTGCCTCTTTGGACCGCTTCAGCAATTAAATGCGTTTTTCCAAAACCGGCCGGGGCTATAACATAACCCCTCCCTTGATTCTGGGCGAGTGTGACTGGCAAATCATTCATGATCGATCCACTTCCGCAATAGCGAAGCTTTCTTCATAAAATCTTTTTTTGCCATCTCTGGCAAATTGAGATAATCCTTAAACTCCCCGAACCACGCCTCGGCCCTGTCTTGTCGCTTAAACCACTCACCTTTATTGGCGGCCTTTCCGATGGCGTTCCTAATCTGCTCTGTGTCAGTCCATTTTTCGCAGTCTCTCTCGAATCCCCAACTGTATTGCGTGCCGATTTGATCAATGATCCTTTCGCCATGAATACTTTTTGCTAAATTAACGGATGCCACTATTGCTTTCCAGGGGAGATCAGCTATTATCCTCTCTTCAACGGAGACTTCTCCTTCCCACGTAATAATCTCGATTCCTGCCCTGCGCATATCATCGGCGTCGGTCGAGGAAAACTTTTGGGGCGAATCAGAATCCATAATTATGGAAACAGCGTATCCCAGTTCATTAATGTTACTCGCAAGATTCTTAATGTTATCTACGCCTCTCGCATCTATGCAGGCCACGCCCCGATAAGAGAAACTCGGTTTGTCTTGCTCTAGCCAATAATTATCCAGGCCCCTACACAACCCAAATTCCGTGGCTCCTTCACAAACGATCACTTTAGCTGAAAGAAAAGCCTCTGCTCCAGAACGAATATTGCCCTGGACAGAGTCGGCTATAGCAGCTTTATTAGTTCTGATGATGTCGGTCTTGCCCTTGTGATATTGGACCACGTACAGATCATTTATAGTCAACTCCCTTAGTACGACCGGTGAATGTGTTGTGAAGAAATATTGGCCAGTCTTGTCTTCTTTTATATATTTAAGTAACCTTGCAATCCGGGATGGTTCCAATCCTGTTTCAATTTCATCAAACAAGGTGATGTGCGTTTGCTTCAAAGTCTGCGTCTGCAATCCGCAGGTCAGCATGCGTCTCGATCCTAAACCTAATTGACGAAGAGGAATATCTCCGTCATGGAGTGCTAGTCCCCCCAGTTTTATATTCACTGCCCCAATATCAAGATGCGCTTTGTAGCTGTCGCTTATGGTTATACCCAGTTCTCTGGCGACAGTTTCCGCTTTGCTGGCAGTGGAATCGAAGTCTATGAGATCAGTGGCACGTTTGCCGTCCAAGGCGCCTTTCGCTGCACGTGCAGCACCCGCCAGCGAAGAATTAATACTCTGCGCCTCGGTTAATTGGGAAAGCACCGAACCTTTACTCCACGTCAGGTGTCTATCGGAATATTCTCCAATATAGCCGACGCTGACCCTCGCCCTGTCTCCCGCCTTAAATTCGACCCCTTCCTTCCGTCGATCGTTTATGATCCGCCACTTTGGTTCTAAACTTTCATCGACTTCAAGCAGAATCGTCAGAACGTCCTCAAGCTCCGGTCCAGGCTCATCAAGAAGCTCAAGCGTAGATGGGTTCCACCCGCGTAGGTACTGTCCGAACTTCGTGAGATCCAGAAATTCATCTGGAAGATCGCCGATAGTCACTTCAACGGAGATGGGCTGCTCGGTTTTCGAAAGATAGAAGTCCGAATCATCGAAAGACAAACTCCACTGGGGATAAAAAGCGAAACGTATTGCTTCAAGAATAGTCGATTTCGTTGAATCTCCGCGTCCGATGAAGCAAAAGAAGGAGCTATCCGGTAAACTCCAGTCTAGCTCTCTAATCCCCCGGAAATTGTTGATCTTAATATGACGTATTTTCATAGGTGATGCCTCACCTGAATTCTACTGTTGTACTTTTAGGGAGTCAATGACTCTTTTGTCCTGAAAGCGTTTCTGGTGGGGTCAGCCCTTGACAGGCTGTTGAAAAACTAACCGCCCAAGCAGGTTTCATACCACCCCACACTATGTGTAAACCTCTTCTCCCTGAAGACTCGGACGAGGAGAAGCAGGAAAAGCAGACATAAGGCAGGCAGTGGCTGCCCTATCACCTCTGGTTCTTTCTTCGGTCCCTTCCTTGACAGGAGCTTTACCATCCTCTTT
>Ga0208689_1000991_pt1 | contig 16446 bp, 20 predicted proteins | sample June2015DPH_8_15_FD_184700 | JGI IMG/M metagenome (GOLD analysis project Ga0208689, IMG submission 184700) | Peatland microbial communities from SPRUCE experiment site at the Marcell Experimental Forest, Minnesota, USA - June2015DPH_8_150... | ecosystem: Environmental > Terrestrial > Soil >... | reverse complement strand
GTCTATTCCTGTGCTTACTTCAACACGCCCGAAGAAGACCTGGATACTGCCCAGGTGCGCAAGCTGGATTACATCTGCAGGAAGCTGAGGCTATGCCCGGGCGAGCGCCTGCTGGACATTGGTTGCTGGGGTGGATTGATCATGCACGCGGCCGCACGCTACGACGTGGAAGCTGTGGGCACCACTCTGAGCGTGCCGCAGGCGGAATTGGCACGAAAACACTTACAAGAATCCGGGCTGAATAATCGATGCCGCGTAGAGGTCGCGGACTACCGCAACATGGAGCACGACCAGCAGTACGACAAGATCGTCAGCGTCGGCATGGTTGAGCACGTCGGTGAAGCACTCCTGCCAGAGTACTTCGCCGGGCTTGGGACTCATTGCGGCCTGGCGGTGTATTCCTGAACCACGGAATTGTCTATTCGGCAACGTATCGCAGGCGTGGACCCTCGTTTACTGATTACTACGTGTTTCCCGACGGTGAACTGGTACCAATTAGCACGAGCCTTCGAGCGGCAGAACTGAGCGGCTTTGAAGTGAGGGATGTCGAGAGCCTGCGGGAGCACTATGGGCTGACAATCCACCACTGGGCCCGGCGTCTGGAGGCTCATGCGGAGGAGGCGCGTCGGATCACCGACGACACCACTTACCGCACATGGCGCCTTTACATGGCGGGGGCGGCCCATTGGTTTCCGTAGCGGTCTCCTGAACGTTTACCAGACCCTGCTTGCGAAGCCACTGCACGGGCGAAGTGGTTTGCCGCTGACCCGCGAAGACTGGTATTGGGTCTAGGCAAAGCTAATGCGTCAATGTGTTGAATTTGGGCTCCATGACGCTTGGGCTCGAATCTCCTTCGAGGATGGAATCTGCACGACCGGTGCCACTTACCTTTATACTGCCAGCGGCTTCAGGTGAGTTGTGTGTCGCTGCCTCTTTCGTCGCGAGGATGTGACGGCCTATTGCCTCAGGGGCTTGCGAGCGCCAGTGAACGGATGTGCCCCACCGGGCAAATCGGGAAGCCAATACTGACTTTGCGTTCGCAGTGATCCGCGTCACGACGCAGCAGGTTTCCGCAAGAATGCAAATTCGGCTCAATAGTCGTGATCCTGATCACTGAGAATCGGGACACATTGCGGATACGATATGCCCACCAGGGAAAGCTGGAGATAAGTAGGCTCCTCAACGTTCTCGTGTCTTGAACAGAAGGAGGTTGCCATGCCGCTCAACAAGCTGCGGGAGTTTCTTGACAGTCACAACATCCGGTACATGATTTTTTCTCACTCACTGGCGTACACGGCGCAGGGCATCGCCGCGCTCACGCACATCTCGGGAAAAGAGTTAGCCAAAACGGTGATCGTAAGAATTGATAGAGATCTGGCGATGGCGGTCGTTCCTGCGTCCCGACATGTCGATCTCCCATTGCTGAAACGAGCCGTGGGCGCGCAGACCGTGGAGCTTGCCTCAGAACAGGAGTTCAAGGACAAGTTCCCCGATTGCGAGGCCGGCGCCATGCCGCCGTTCGGGAACCTCTACGGGATGGCCGTCTATGCGGACGAGAGCTTGAGCTCGAACAAGGAAATCACGTTCAACGCGGGCACACATCGCGAGCTTATGCGGATGGATTGGGTCGATCTGGTAAGACTCGTAGAACCCCGCGTCATCAAGATCACAAGGGCGAGAGTAGCTGAGACTGCCGCCTAGGTAATAGTGCTGGAAGCATTTAATATTAGAGGAAAATGTCACCGGGTGCCGCACCGGCAAACGGGGAAACATGCGAACTACTCTAATTCTCGCTGCCATCTTCAACATCATCGGTGGCCTGACGATTCTATTCCTTCAACGGTTCATCGCTCCACTGATTCACTTCGACGGCTCCGGTCCAGGGCTGTTTCGAATGTTTGTTGGCGGCACGGCCGTGCTGTTCGGAGCTGCGTACATTGCGGTCTGGCGGGATTACCGGCAGAATCGTCCGTTGCTCGTCTACGGAACGGTACTCAAGTATTGGGCGTTTGCCATTAGCCTGTTTGGCTTTCTTACGTCGAGCCTTTCGCTCCAAGTGCTGCTTCTGTTTGGCGTCGGGAACCTGATCTTTGCAGTGCTGTTCACTCATTACCTGCTGCGGCCACAGGACGGAAGATAGAACGGAGACGGACAGGTTGACGCGAACACGCGATTTCACCAGCTGAGAATTAGTGGTGAAGTGCGATCTCGCGCCAAGAATGAATCCGCGCCACTTTGGTAACGTTGTCGTTCGGACGACGGCGCTGCAAGATTTCCCTAGAGGTACACTCATGCACGGCTGCCGAGCGTTGCTGTGCTTCACTGCAGTCTTGATTTTCGAAATCGTAGCTCAGGCCGCACCTTTTGTGGTGTTTCCGAAGGCCGGCCAGTTGCCGTCGCCCGACGGGCGCTTCGTGGTCCGCAATATTGATCGTAAGGCTCCTCTCTCCGAATATGTAGGTATCTTCCACTCTTTAGTCCTTGAGGATACGGCCAGCGGCCTTTCTCGCGAACTCTGCGAGTACGTTGGCGTGGCAGCGGTGGCCTGGGCGAAGAACGACTTCATCATCGTTACGCAGTATGTCAGCAAGCGCACTTCCCGCGCACTGGTTTTTGTTGCCGATAACTCGCGCGACCCCGTGGTGATCGACAAGGCGTTGGTCACAAATCTTGTCCCACTGAACTTGCGCCCGCAACTGCGGGAGAACGACCATGTGTTTGTCGAGGGGTCGCGAGTCGAGGGGGAGACGCTCACGCTTCGCGTGTGGGGATATGGGCAACACGATGCCAACGGCTTCCGCTGGCGCTGCGAATACAACCTGCTCGAAAGCGGAATTTCCTGCGAGGAAACAAACCGGCCTTGACCAATGATTGATTCCAAGACAGCGTGGTCATGGCGGGCAGTTTACGTTGGTGTAGTTGAACGCTAAATCTTCCTCTCGGTATAGGACCTGATCCAAACCCGTGAAACGCGAAAGCGCTACCGAAGCATTCATTTAGCTGCTCGGAGATCTTCTCCCCTTCCAATTGTTCCGGGCTATTGCGTACCTTCGCCTTCCTTATCAATCCATCAGGTTCCTTCTGGAAATCAATCACCACCGCCTGGCTTGTCATAACAAACGAGTGTCCGATTCCGGAAACAGCTCTGCCACATGGCGGGAAAGCGTGGGTCTGCGACACGGTGAGGTGAGCGATTGCGCACACCCCATAGATTGCCTGCGCGATTGCTTAGTCACCGTGCTCCATGACTGCGTTGTTCTTTGGGACGGGATTGAGCACCGATCCTGAGCCGTGCTGATCGCGTGAGTGAATCTGCATTGCTCGTGCTGCTTGGGTGCGGCGACTGCCGAGGCTCTTATCAAACGCATCGATGCGCTCAACATGTGGGCAGTCGTGACAGACTAGGACAATGCCATCCGGGTCTTTGCTGACTGTGGTACATACTTCGAGATTACTCCATCTTTTTACAGAGAATGTGCTGTATTGAACAGATGTGATTGGCGGGTGGCTCATGACAACGCAAGGCATTTGTGGCGCTCGCCGAGAACGACCAATAGATGAGAGCGAATTCCCAGCGTTTCAAGTTCACTTTCACTCCGCATCAGGCGTGCTGTGACCTATCACGGGAACTTGCAACGGGGAGTGGTCCAGTCACATCGACGGCGGTCACGCTGTCGGCGATGCATCCGTTGAAGAGTACTTCACAGCGCGTGACCTCCACGTCGATCAAGCTGCCGTCCTTCTTCTTGTGTTTCCGGAGTTCCCTTGCCGAGTTAAGTATTCCTCTGTGCAGTATTTCTTTTAATAACGGCACAATGTCCTCGCTAGGACGAATGTCCAGAATGGTCATCGACAGGAACTCCTTTCGCGAGTAGCCGTAATAATCTACTGCCGCATCGTTGACGGCAGAAAAGGCGAGGGTGTTGATATCGAAAACCCACATGGGAGTCACATTATGATCGAAGTCAAAGCGATTCAAGGCTTCTGGAGTCGGGGCGCACGCTTTGACTGTTTTCGCAGAAAGGGCATCGTCGCTCGATGGGCGTGGGGAACCGCACAAATGTGATTCGAACTGTTTCACAATTGTGTCGTAATGCGCCCCAGCGGGAAATTCGATCCTTACATGGCAATCTCTGCACGTCACAAAGCGGCCGGCGCCGGACATCAGGATCGCGATTTGATGATGAGGAGGGGTGAGCGTGACTCTGCTAGCAGACATTTCATATTTCAACTCTCTAACGTACCAGACCACTATACGCTTCTATTCTCAGCAGCAACCCGTGTGAGGCCGGCCTTAAATGGCATCGCTCAAAACAGCGAAGTGAAGCTGCCGTGCGGGTCCGAATGTCGGTATTTCTCTCATGGCCGCATTTACAGGTGTCCCAGTTTCGGACACAATACTGAGTAACTATCTGGATAACTGTTCAGTTTTGACCATTTCCGAGAAAGGTACCTGAGTCATACTGTCACTACTGGGGGCAGTCGCCGCATGACTCCGACCGAATTACCTGTTGTTATATTTCCGAGTAAGTCTCCGACCAAACCAAGTGCTGCCCACAGGGTTTTGCTTGTGGATGATGATGACGCCGTTCGCGACATGATGACTGTGACCCTTGAGCACAAGGGGTTCGACGTAGTTGCCGTTGCCAACGTGACAAACGCTCTGAAACTTATCAGCACAGAGAGCTTCGAAGTGCTCATCACCGACCTGCATATGCCGCACCCCGGTGATGGCTTTACGGTAATTACCGCGATGCGCCACTTGCAACCGAATGCTCTTACCCTGCTGGTCAGCGGCTACCCTGACATGCAAAGCGCCATGGCTGCTATCCTTCTCGAAGCTGACGAAATCATCGTGAAACCGTTCGATGTCGGTAGACTCGCCGAACTCGTCCAACACAAAATGCTTACCCGCAAATCTGTTGCCCCACCTGAAAAACAGAGGGTGGGCGCGATACTACGACGTTGTATTACCGGTGTCATCGAAGACTGGTTGGCGCGCGCAAAACAGAGCAAAGAACTCAACCATCTTTCGCTCAGCGACGAGGAGCGTACTGGACACCTTTTTAAGCTGGTTGAAGACTTAGTTGTCCGCTTGAGCAAGCCCAGCGCCACCACGAAGGACAGCGATGCCATCTTTTCCGAGGCCGCCATCGCCCATGGTAAGCTGCGACATCTGCAAGGCTACACTCCCGCGATGCTGGTGCACGAATCACGAATTCTTCAGGTGACCCTCTTCGGGACGTTGCAGAGCAATCTGAGCCATCTGGATTTCAGCTTGTTGTTACCAGATGTCATGACCATTGCAGACGAGGTGGATGCGCAGTTGACCCAGACGATGGACAGCTACATGAACGCCATGCGGAAGTCAGCGGCGTAACTAACTCTTACCATCGTATCCGAGGCGCGGATTGAGTATGCCTTGCTGTTTCATCCGTGATCTATGAAAGGGCAGAGACAATCGGGCGGCCACCGGAACGTAGCCTTCGGTGTGGCGAGGAGTTCAGACTTTCCTCGGTTCGTTAGTTCCACCATCGGGTACATTTTGTGACCGACGCCCGTCGCCATCCCCGGTTTAAGATTGAGGTTGATATCAGAATCGATTCACGGACTTGCGGTCTGTTGAAAGGCCGCACTGTGGACATTAGCGAATCCGGGATCGCAGCCATGCTGACAATTGAAGCCCTCCTGGGTGAGGGCGTGGAGTTGAACTTCACGCTTCCGTGTGGACCCGCGAAGATTCATGCGATGGTTCGCCAAAAGAACGCCTTTCGCTACGGCTTCGAGTTCGTTGACTCGGACTCCGCCCAAGAAGTCGTTCGTCGCACCTGCCGCGAGCTTGCTTTCAACAATCCCTGATATCCATTGACGCGAGTCCTCGGTTACTCTGTCGGCGCATCGAGGTTTCGTTGCTCGTGCGTACCGCCAGCGACCTGGCTTTCATTTCCAATCACTCTCGGTGTTGTGGCACGCTTCTTGCCTCATCTCGGGCTAATTTACAGGATGATTTTCCCCGCGAAGAAGGGCATATGAAAGGTGCTACATTCCCTCATATGAAGTTCCCGGATGATCCAACGCTCGCCGACCAGCGGACACAAAGACCGTATGCGCTCGATAAATGCGCTTTATTCCAATCTTGCAGTCATCCTTATGGCGGGGCTACTCCTCGCCTTCAGCATTGGCTACTTGGTGGGCGTCAGATCGGGGTGAGGTATGGGCGTTTGCTGATTTTCAATCACAGCCTAACAAGTCGTTATCGGCAGAGTGTTACTGGCAGACTATTTGGTCGGTAGTAGTGCGTTCTACGCCAGTTTGCCACGGCTCTCCGGCTCGCAAGGTCCACAAGAACGCTCCGACCTCCGGCGCGGGCTTCATCCCTAGTATGTCCGGGTAGTTGGGGAAAATCGCATGGAGCAAAGCCGTGCTTTCTTCGACACTGAATTTTTCATCACTCATTCATTTGTCGTGACGGTGTAATCCCCCAGCCTCCGAAAAGGGGGGTGGCGCAGGGTGCTTTGGCTGCGCCATTAACAGAAACAGGCGGACCATGTGGGAAGTTCCGCATCCGTTCCTTTGCATCTCGTAGGTCAACTTACAATGCTGACTTATTTGTTGTCTGTTCAAGATTGCTCAGTTGTGAAAGAAGCTCTAACGCGCGTCAGGATTGGTCGAGCGAACGGACAGCTGGAACGTCGCGGTACTCATTGACCGAATCGTGAGTGAAGTCGCTGATTTTCGTCACCCATGCCTCCCGGTAGCGTCGAATGCGTAAAATAAGGGGGAAGGACTTGTCGAGATTGGGGGCGGGGGGAGAGCCCGGAATCAGCAGAAAACACCACGACTTCACCAGTCAATTTAGCGGTCACATCCTTCATAGCTTTTTCCAGTCGGTCAGCGACACCAATTCGTCTAGGATTTCCTGCAATCTTTGAAGGCGACGTTCTTGATCCCCCGATGCGCCCGGTATCCTTAATTGCCGCCTTGCATGTACTGCCTGCGCTTCACTGACTTGCGCTATCTTGTCTCGTAACTTCGCGAGCGCTCTTTGACGGGATTCTGCATGGGGATAGGCTAGCACTGCATACCGGGTGGATCACAGTCGTAGAGCCCAATTTAGCGCAAAGAATTTTTCAGCAGCCACTCCTGTTTATGACAGCGATGATGATTCGTTGGGAGGTTGTGGAATAGACTTGTACCGACAAGGACTTAGCCTGCTTAATTCATATATTTGAGGACAACAAAGGCCTCCTCTGTTACAAACATGTTGTCAAGACAATGTTTGCAGCAACAAAAGAGGCCTCTGAATGTCTGAAGATAGCACAACACAGTGTTTGTTGTTCCCAGGAATTTTTCGCAAGCCTGTCGTGGCCCAGTTCGATCAGCGAGAGGGGAGTTCCGACGGCGGAGCCCTGCTGCTGAAGGCGGCTGATCGCCGTTATGGATTGGTGGCTGGGCTGGCCACCTGCCTGCGAGACGAGCGGCAAGCCGGCAAGGTGGATCATTCGTTGCGCGAGTTGGTGGGGCAACGCGTGTTCTCGATCGCCTGCGGCTACCCGGACGCCAATGACTCGGCTCGCCTGTCCGAAGATCCGATTCACAAACTGCTTCTGGATCGGGATCCGATCGAGGGTCGCGACCTGGCTTCGCAGCCGACGTTGTCACGTTTCGAGAACGGAGTTGGGGTCAAGGAACTCTATCGTTCGGGCGAGTTCCTGGCTGAGAGCGTGATCCGGCGTCACGCCCAGCGGCTGCGCCATCGCGCCTATCGCGTCACCATCGATCTGGACCCGACCGACGATCCCACGCACGGCGCGCAACAGTTGTCGTTCTTCAACGGACACTATGACACTTGGTGCTACCTGCCAGTGATGGGTTTTGTCAGCTTCAACGACGAAGCCGAGCAGTATCTCTGCGCCGCGGTGCTACGGCCTGGCAACGTGACCGCCGCGGTGGGCGCGGTCGCCATGCTCCGGCGTTTGGTGAGGATGATTCGTCACCATCTTCCTGGAGTGCGGATTCGGGTACGTCTGGATGGCGGGTTCGCGCATCCTGCTGTGCTCGAGTTTCTGGACGCCCAGCCCAAACTCGAATATGTCGTCGCCATGGCCAAGAATGCAGTGTTGAAGCGGGTTGCTGAAACCGGAATGCGACGAGCGCGCCAACTCTCGCGGCGCAGCGGAAAGACCGAACATATTTACGGGGAAGTCCGCTACCAGGCCGGGAAGTGGCCACGTCTACGCCGCGTCATCATCAAAGCCGAGGTCGTACGCGCCGCCGACAAAGAGCCCAGAGATAATCCCCGTTTTGTCATCACCCACATGAAACAAAGTCCGCAGTGGATTTACGAGCATGTCTACTGCCAGCGCGGGGACATCGAGAACCGCATCAAGGAACTGCACCACCTCGAGATCGACCGCACCAGTTGCACCAGCTTCTGGGCCAACCAGTTTCGCGTCCTACTCACCGCCGCGGCGTACGTCCTGATGCAGGAGTTGCGCTTGCGGGCTGCCGGTACCGCTTGTGCCCGCGCCCAAGTTGGCACGCTGCGCGAACGATTGCTGAAGCTAGGAGCTCGGGTGTTGGTCTCGGTACGACGCGTCGTTGTCCATCTGCCCGCTTCCTTCCCGTTTCTACCCGCCTTCCGTCGAGTCGCTCTAGCGCTCGGCGCGGCAACCGGCTAAATCCCTTTTCGCAGTTTACGAACTCAATGGAAATCCACACCGGCGACGGTCGCGGCAGCCCTGTCTCCCCATCCTGCAAATTCGGCATCCAGGCATCGGAACTCTGCGATTCCTTCGCTCGACCAACCCAACTACCGGGATTCACAGCACAACTTACTCCACTGACTGTCGTTCGTGACAAGTTCACGAATAAAGCGGGCTAGAGCGAGTCGGTGAGCAGAAACACCTTTATCCCAGTGATGCCCGGTTTACCAGAGGAACGGCACAAGCCGGAAGCGCGTGTGGAGGCAGTATTCAGGATAGCCGGGCAGTTCTTGGCGAAGAACCTTTTCCTCATTGAGCAGGCGAACAACGATGAGTGGGACGAGAAGGGCAAAAACAGGTAAGGCGAAGTACGAACCGAGCGCCACGGGCGTGGACAACAACCATACGTCCACGCCCAAATACATGGGATGGCGGACGATGCGATAGGGCCCCGTGGAAATAACTCTCTGACCAGCCTCGACTCGAATCGTACTGGCAGCGAAACTGTTGCTCTTCAATGTCCAAAAGATCATCAGGTAGCCGCCGAGAACGAATGCCTCCGCAACCGTCGTCAGCCACAAGGGCGTGTGCGACCAGCCAAACCGGTGATCGAGGCCGGGGAGCAGGAAGGCGATCAGCATAATCGCGGCGATCAACTTCATGATGAGCTTCTGTTCGCGGACGGTTTCCTGCCTCCACCCCCCTCTCAGCCTGCGCTCGATTAATTGCGGATCGTGCCTATACAAGTAACCAAGAATGGAGAGAATGAAGGCAAGCGTAATTATGAAATAGACCCAGCCCTGCCAAAACCTGAAGGAGCCAGCGGGAAGGAATAAAAGAGACCCCCACATAACTGGCATAAATACCAAGCGGAGGGCCAATCTCGATTTCAGAGTCATCGGATGTCGTCGCGTGGTTCGAGTAGTGTCGAACCCTCGATAATTGTCGCCGCCGATGGAACCGATGAGCAGTGACGGCAGTCACCCGACACCCGATTCATGCTGCTGGAACGTCTTTGTCATTGCCCGAACTTCTCGAACAGCAGTTCAGCCGATGTCTTTGAACCATCCCACTGCGCCATGACAACGGCGAAGTCCAGCGCTTTGCGCTTCGCTTCGTTGTCAGGCAGAAGGAGGCGAATGGCTTCTTGCACCTTGTGAGAAGGATTAGACGATTTCGGTACTCGAATAGCAAAGCCTTTCCGAACTAGACATGCAAGGTTCGCGACCTGCTCAAACTGCATGCCCACGCCTACCACGGGTTTTCCGGCGTAGGCGGCAGTCATCACGGTTCCAATACCGCCGTGAATCAGGGAAAGGTCAGCCATTTTGTTCACTTGAAGCGCGGGCAGCCAATCCGTGACCATGACATTTGAAGGAATCTTGACCTCTCCAAGCTGCTGAAGCTGAAACTTAATCGGGGCAATGACGCGGTACGGTTTTCCTTCGAAGCTTGCCAGAATCTTGGCTACGATTTCCGGCGTCCCAGAGCTTCCCATTGCAAAGTAGATCAGAGGCTTGTCACGCGGAATATTCGTGACCTCTGGCGGGAGTGGAAAATCCTGTCTCGCGATCAGCGGACCGACGTAGAAGTGATCAGGCGGGAGCTTCATCCCCGAAAATTCTGGAGGCTCTGCGACAAGCGTGATGTCCCCCCGCCAAAAGTCAAAGATTGATTTATACCCTTCGACACCAAAGTGCTTTGCCGTTTTGTTCACTCCGCTCAAGAAACCGTATCGTATCCAGAGGTTGATGAATCCGAGGATAAGCAGGTCGGCGAACCGCTTTAGGGATTTGGGGCGAACACGGTCGGTCATTCCGGCTCCCGTGCTGAAGAATGGCTCCAGCCACGTGGACTGGATGACCCAGACCAGCGGAACCTTCAGTACGCGGCAAGTCACCGGGATCGTCAAGTAGGAGCCTGTGACCACGGCTGCGGGCATGACCTGCCTCAAAAACGCGGTCTCATTTTTGACTCGCTCGATCAATTCCTTCTCGGAGAACGCTGGCGCAAATCGCTCTCCTCTGTCCACGCGAGCAATATGTTCGATCTTTTCCTTGCTCAACCGAGGCTCCAGCCTTTGGAGCGGGAAGCCTTCTGCTTCGATCAAGCGTTCAAAGTCGCCGCCGTCTGAGATGAATTGGATTTCAAACACCTTGCTTGCGGCGTCATGAGCCACAATGCCCTTTGCGATCTCAATCATGCGAGTCGTCTCGGCAAGATTGAACGCCGCTGGCGCGAAGATAAGGCTGCGTTTGGTCGTCATGTCCTCTCTGCGCCATCATCGGGATAGCCAGCGAAACGCCCGTTCCACGAATTCCTTCCCGTCTTTTTCAATGCACATGCCATGAGCAATTATCAATTTGTCGAAGTCCCACGAAAGCAGCCTTTCCAGTGATCGTCGGGCGAGAGTTCGGTTAGTGAAGGACAGCCTGATATCCAGACCAACGCCGCCGTTGGGAGCCACAACGCCCTCTAATTTGAAGAGCGAATTGCGAAAGACCTTGCCCTTCACAGTTGGATGGATTTGGATTAAGTCATCCAACATCACTGTGCGAGACTGCTTGTGAAAGAAAACTACTTCTTCAATAAGCGGATTACCTTTGAAGGCGAGTTGATCGAGGTCTTCCGCCCACCCCTGAAAAGCAGTATCCCCCAAAGTGCCGCTGAGTGGCGGGTGCCCCTTTTTCAAGGTAAAAAGAGTGCTTGCCGCCCATAACTGTGCTTCGGGAAACAAGGTGTGCCATGCTTCGAGCCGCCAGACGTGCCTTGGGGTCGCTGCGACAAGGTATCTAACGATTCCCAATTTGGTGATCTGTTGAAGAGTGTCGAAAGGCACAGACACCGGAGAACTTAGCCATAGCGAGCCGTCAGAGAGCTTCACGATGACCATGCGAGTGGTAAACATCAAACCGAAATCGCGGACATTCGAGCCGTCCACGATCCAGATGTTCCTCGCAAATTCTCGAAGTTCTGGCGTATCGCGCTCCGCGTACGAGTTTATCTCAGTCGTTTCGCGGTTCAGGTAGTCTCCCGCCCAAAAGGTATACCCGCCTGACCACCCCGAACGCGAATTCCTCGGTCAATTGAATCATCCACTTGCGGCTGCTGCGGGAAACCCCTTTTGAAACGCGGGTCGCAGGGCGGTTCAACGACTTGACCTTGGCTTTCTCCCCTTCCACGTGCGACCATTTACGCCTATGTCCACGACATCGACTACGTTAGAAAGGGAGAATGTCGGATGAGCAGAGCGATTGAGAACCTAGAGGCTGCGCAGCGGCGGGCAATGGCTGGTAGACCGAAGATCGGAGGCTTTCCGTATTTGGCTGAGACGCTGCGTCGCGCAGGCGTCACGCGCAACATCTGGAATTTGCCATCTGCTCAAAGCCTGTTCATCACAAACGATGGATCGGTGGTCATGCAGGGCACTCCCCTCGTATCGGGCACTGTGGACGTGCCCCCATTTGATCGCGAAGCTTTAATCACGGCTCTGCGAACTGATCAGGCTGGCAACAGCACCTTCCCTGAGTTTCTAGCTGCCTCTTGGCGTGCGGGCGTCCTCCGATACGACGTCGATTTCAGCGCCCGCACTGTCTCGTACTATGGCTCAAATGGCGAGGAATACGTCGAGAAGTACCCCGCTGTCGAGGTGGAATGAGGAGGCACCATGCGTCGCGAACGGGCGCTGAAGGTCGTGCTTGTATTGGTGGGATTGCTCTTTGCGGCAACGGTCTATCCCATGGTGCTGTTCGTGAAGCAGGAGCCCGCATTGGCGATGATGATGAGCCTTTATGTCACGCTCGGCATTTTCTTGATACTGGCAGCCCGAAACCCGTCTGCGAATCGGAGCCTGATTGCTTTCACGGCATGGTCGAGCTTTGCCCACGCCGCCGTCATGTCGTTCCAAGCGTTTCGCAACCTGATCTCACGCGGCGAACTGATCGGGTCGGCTGTGCTCGTTGTTATCGGTGCAGCCCTGATTGTTCTGGCTCCGGCGAAACAGCCTGTCGATAGGACATCTGCGGTCGGTGCCTAAGCTCGCCTCAGCGTACACGGAGCCGTGTTCAAGGGACAACGAACTCACAGAACAGACTGGAACCGTCTACCTCAGTAATGAGGGGTGTAACTTCCATACTGGCAGCAAGCTTCTCAAAAGTCGCCCGATCCGCCGTCGTTGCGCGAAAGCCGTCCTTGCAGACAATCATGCCGTTGCCTGTGGCTTGGTAGTCGATCTCGCCGATCAGGTGGTGTGCGGACTGAATCTCAAACCATTCCAGTCGATGTTCCCAGAACTGAGACGTGTAGCTGGAAAACATCACAAGCCCGCCTGATCGGGTCACCCGAATAGCCTCTCGGAGAAGCTGCTGCTGATCAACCGCGAAGGCACAGATGCCATTCTGAATGCAGATTGTCAGATCGAAGGCGTGGTCACGAAAGCCCATCTGAACGGAGTCCATGCAGGTAAGGCGTAGTGATGGATTGCGTCCTAGATAGTCCAGTGCCATGCGGAGGCTGGACGGGGACGTGTCAATTCCGAACGCCACGCGCACTCTGGGAAGAAGCCGCTCAAGAACCCGTCCATAGCCGCAACCCAGTTCCAAGGCGAGGATGGAGGGCGTCGTTCTTGCAAGGACGAACTCGACCTCCGCTTCAAAGTACGCTTTGGTGCGAGGAGGAGCGAGATCGTAGCAAGCGCGAAGACGTTCGGCAGCAAGCCTCTCCGTGTAGTAGCCGGGCATGACGCGATCTCGCCAATACTACTTCGTCTTGCAAGACGCACACCAACTCGCTCCGGTTATCCTGATTTAATGACAAATAGATGCGAAAAGGCAGTGCCGGAGTTCGATGCTCCGTCGCTTCGTAAACTAGGGACGACTGAGCGATCTGAAGCAGGGGCTAACCTGCGGTATTTCTAAACAACAAGCCCCCGCAGAGGCTCATCAGGGCTGATGCGAGAACCATGTCGGTGCCTACGAACCAGCCCGGAAACGTTAGCATTACCGCCGCCGTCACCAGAAGAGCAAATCCGCAGAACAAAACAATCAGCTTCCGTAATTTTGTCACAGTGAAGGCACTGATCAGCATGATGATCGCGATCACGATCCAGTCCCATCCGACCAAGAGAAAAACGGTGCGCAACGCCCGTTGCAAAGGAACGCCCAGATTCGAAGCGTTCACCGCAGTCGAAACTTTCGGGTAGGCAGCTATGCAATGAAGCAGCGCAGCGGCGCTCAAAACCAAGGCACCCAGAGCAACCAGAATCCGTGCAGCGTTGTTGCGCCCATTCATCGAAGAAACCTCCGCTCCCAGAATTTGGAAGCACGGCAACTCCCTCGGTCGTCTCCGGTCTAAGTCGGTTCGAACACCAAGGTTACACCAAAGGAAATCGCCTTGCCGCTCATCGAGGGTGTGGCGAAGTGGATTCCATCGAGTATTCGTTGGTTAGCCTCAGAAGGTATACCAAGCTAACCAGCAAAGTTTCCCTTCGGGAGGCGTGGGGCGAAACAGGCAATGCGTTTGTACCTGATCTAAGGCGCTACATTCGCTAGAATCGAGCGATGACAATTAGGGATACAGGGCACAATTCGAGAGTTCTAGGTTCCGTCGAGTCATGGCTGGTATCGGCAGGACGAGATCGCCGCCCCGGCTCGCCGCTAAACGTTCCACCGTGCCCGGCGTCGAACTTCGTGCTCGGCGAGCGCCGTGCGTACTCTCGCGACGACGCAACGCCGGGCTGGGAGGCGCTGGAAGAGATCGTCGGCGGTCTCGAAGGTGGTTCTTCGGTTGCTTTCGCGTCCGGCATGGCGGGGATCGCGGCGATTTTCGATCAACTCCCCACAGGCTCGGTTGTGGCACTGCCGGACGACTGCTACCAAGGCGTCGCGGGACTTGCCAAAGTTGGTCAAAGCCGTGGTCGATGGACGCTTCATCGTGTCGCCGTGACTGACACAGCACGCTGGATCGAGATGTGCAGCCTTGCCGACTTGATTTGGCTAGAGTCGCCTTCAAACCCGCTATTGACGGTAGCTGACTTGGACACTATCTGCACTGCACCCCGGAAGCGTGGCGCGATCTTGGGCGTGGACAACACCTTCGCTACGCCCCTCAATCAGCGTCCACTGGCGCTCGGAGCCGACGTGGCTGTGCAATCGATAACGAAGTTCATCGGTGGACACTCGGACTTGCTCGGCGGCGTAGTCACCGTAACCGACGCGAATCTGCTGGCGGGGTTGCGGCAAGCCCGTGAACTCGCTGGCGCAACACCCGGCACTCTCGAAACGTTTCTCGCGGTTCGCGGGGCTAGGACGCTGGCGCTGCGGCTGGAGCGAGCGCAGCAAAACGCGATGACACTCGCCGAGCGACTCTCGCGCCATCCAAACGTCACTCTGACGCGCTATCCCGGTCTGGCGAGTCACCCGACTCACGAGGCGGCGCGACGCCAACTCAAGGGCTTTGGAACGATTATTTCGTTCGACGTGCGTGGCGATGCCCTCGCGGCTGACGCTGTGTGCGCCGGAGTGAAACTAATCCAACACGCCACGAGCCTCGGCGCGGTCGAGTCCACCATCGAACGACGCGCCAGCATTACCGGGCAGGAACACCTGCCTCCGGCGCTGCTGCGGCTGAGCGTGGGTATCGAGGCAGTCGAAGACCTTTGGAGCGATCTCGACCGAGCACTTCGCAAAGTGGCGGAAGTGTAGTAACTGGACGCAGAACCGTGGGATTAAGTCGCGGCACCAGCCGCAACTACGGCTCCAAAACGAGCCAAAGCCGAGTACGCGAAGCTGCAATAGCTATCCGCGCTATCATGTGCTGATTGCGAGAACGATAAGGAGGTCAGCATGGTTCGAGAACGGGCACTGAAGATCGTGTTGGTGGTGGTGGGATTGTTGTTCACGGCGGGAGTTGTTCCGCTGACAATGTTTTTCTCGCGAGAGCCTGCGGTGCCCATGATAATGAGCATCTATGTCACACTCGGAATTTTCTTGCTGCTGGCGGTGCGTGACCCAGCGGCGAACCGCAGTCTGATCGCCTTCGGCGGATGGGCAAATATCGCGCATGCCGGAGTAATGGCAGCGCAGGAATACCGGAATGTGATCGAGCGCCGAGAACTCGCGGGAGTGGTTGTGTTCGCAATCGTCGGTGTTGTGCTCGTCGCACTGGCTCCGGCAAAGAAATCAGTGGAGCGAGCCTCTGCTGTGATGGCGTAGGTCGGCAGTTGACAACCAAGACCCCATGATCGCCGGAGCCATCATAATCATCGCCATCGCCGCCACGAGCGTGCTCATGATGCGGTTTCGTAAGCGATGGCTGGCGAAGATCAACATTGCCTTCACTAATCGGATTACCAGTTTGTTCGCTGGCTGGCTTCCGGGCTTCGGCATCCTAACGCATCTAGGTCGGAAATCAGGCAAGGTCTACCGTACACCCATAAACGTCTTTCGAGCGTCGAAAGGCTTCATCATCGCGCTCACGTACAGCAGCCAATCGGAGTGGGTGAAGAACGTCCTCGCGGCGGGCGGTTGCGAATTGAGAACTCGCGGGAAGCGGTATCAGCTTTCCTCACCACAGGTCGTGGATGATCCTACGCGCCGTCGATTCCCGATTTCGGTGCGCGTCGTGCTGAAGATCGTGGGTGCGGATGAATATATGGAGCTATCGAAATCACCAGCAACCTAAGACAGACACGAGGGCGAGTGGTCGAATGAAAATCATCTTGAGCAGGAAAGGAATCGACAGT
>Ga0208689_1000987_pt1 | contig 16526 bp, 14 predicted proteins | sample June2015DPH_8_15_FD_184700 | JGI IMG/M metagenome (GOLD analysis project Ga0208689, IMG submission 184700) | Peatland microbial communities from SPRUCE experiment site at the Marcell Experimental Forest, Minnesota, USA - June2015DPH_8_150... | ecosystem: Environmental > Terrestrial > Soil >... | reverse complement strand
CGCGTACGTCCAGTAATTCGAGGATATGCCTTTTGATATTAAAATCGGCCTGGTCTAATCCTTCCCTGATTTTAGCGCAAAATGCCTCAATCAGGTTTACTTGGTCATCGGTGATCGTTACCTTGTGAATATGGCCCTCAAGGTCATTATGTTCTTTCAATAAATTTTCAATCGTTTGCTCAAGGCGGCCCTTACGTTCGGTTAATACTTCTTTGGGGAATTCGCCGGATATATACAGGTCTAATACCTTTTCCAATTGCCCTTGATACTTTCTTACTTGACTGTCAATGATTGACAGGCGGTCAAAAAGGACTTGATTATCCCGCTGCAGTTCGCCTTGAATTCCCTGTAATCCCACCCTCAAGTTATCAGGATTTTCGATAATACCTCTTACCCATTCCCATACTAAATTATCGGTCCAGTCTCCACGCACACTTGGCATATCGCACAATTTCACAACTTGCGCTTTTCCTTTGCAATAGTAATAACGATTCTTTCCGCGCACGACATGCCCGGACATGGAATAACCGCATTTTGCACACGTTAACCGGCCTCTCATAAAATATTCATGGTCCGCATGTCCACTTAATATCCGTCTGTTAAGTTCTTTGCGGTCCTGCACGTGTGCAAAAGTTTTGGGGTCAATAATGGCAGGAACATTGACGAGTATCCATTCCTCGCGCACCCTCGCAACCTGCTTACCTAAGCCGCGCTTTTGCTTTGATACTCGTTGCATACCATCATCTATCATCTTGGTCTTGCCATAATACCAATTGCCTGTATAAGTTTCATTGGTCAAAATGTGAATAATCATCGCCCTTTGCCACACACCTTTCCCGTACTTCTTGGCTACAAGGCTTTGTTTATCGCCGCGCGTAGGTATGCCCATATTTGTTAATCGCTTGGTGATCGCATTCGCGGACATGGGCACGCCTCTCTCATCCCCATTCAAGTACCAGTCATAAACCATTCGCACAATTGCCGATTCGCTTTCGTCAATCTCAAGCCAGGCTTTATGTGGTTCTGATTTAATCCTATATCCATAGGGAGGGCGTGCGCCGGTCACTACAAAACCGCTTTGTGCTTTGCCGCGTTTGCCGAGCTTACTCCGTTCCAGTATTTTTGCCCTCTCATATTCGGCAATCACTCCCTTGATTTGTTTTTGTAATCGCCCTTCTTCTGAATCTTCATACTGCCCCATTACGAATTCAATCATTATGCCCGCCCCCTTTAATTCCTCTTCAATTATCATCTGGTAAGCGCTTTTGCGTGCCAGACGGTCAATGTCGTAGACAATTACAACCTCTACCGGATTACGGACAATAAAATCACGCAATTTATTAAACTCCGGGCGATCCATTGTTGCCCCTGTGTAATCTTCTGAGAAGGTTGCCACAATGTCATAATTGTGATCCTGGGTATAAGTCCGGCAAGCTTCAATTTGTGTTTGCAGGCTATACCCTTTAGCCTGTTCGTCTGTGCTTACCCTTGCGTAAATAATCGCTCGTTTATTCATTGTGCTGCCTTTCGGTTAAATAAAGTGCTGTACTCTTGCGTTTCTTGCCTCGTTTGCTTAGGACGCGGCGATACCGCAAAAGTACAGCACAATATAGGCAAAAACAAAATCGCCAGTGTCCTAAGCACTTACAGTTTACACTTTTTCAGGTGTGAAAGTCAAGCTAAAAAAGAAGGTTAAAACTCCACCATGTCTATACCCTTGAGAGTTTTCTGATACCCTCCAGGACCGGCTATATTCGTGATCGGTTTTCCTTCGGCATACACAACGCGCATGATAGTATCATCCTTGTCGGCTATAGCTAAAAAGTCTGCAACCTTTACGCGTTCCGGCTGTTTGTTTTGTCCTCTCAGGGTCTCGTATTCTTCGCCCTCGTAATAAATAAAAGTGCGCGGCGGGTGGTTCTTATGGCCTAGAAATTCAGCCGAGAACCGGCATTTCTGAATAGTGGACATCGAAAATCGAGGTCAAGGAAGCGAAATGCTGGTCCAAATGCCGTATTTGCGAGCTCAGGTTATGGAAAAAAGAAGAAACGGACCTGCCTTTGGGAGCCATTTGGCCTGTCTGGGAGGCGATCAGGGTCAAATTGGCCACGGTTGCCGCCAGAAGCAGCTGAAAGGCAGTCTTTTTTCGGCCAAAGTAGCGCGCCTGGCGGATCCCCAGCTGCACCAGCCGCGCCAGGCGGTGCTCGGCGGTTTGCCGGGCTTGCCGATAGGGCAGAAACTCGGGACTTTGTTGAAAGGCCCGGGCCTGCTGCAACAACTCTTCCTGGGGGTGGAGTTGGACCGTGCGGCCCCGCTGGGTCTTAGCCTGGAAGCACTGCGGGCGCAGCCGGCATGCCGCGCAGGTCTCCGCTGCAAAGAGGAAGGCGGTGCCAGACTGTCTATTCCGGTTCCGGTCCAAGCAGGTGCCGTTGGGAATCAAGGTGCCCGTGGAATGACCCGCCGGGCAGGTACAGGTCATGGCTTTCAGATCGAGGTGGAATTGGCTCTTTTTGAAGTATCCCTTCCGGCCGTGATCAGCCACCCTGGCGATCAGGGTGCGTCCGGCATCGGCGAATTTCTGGCGGGTGTTGCCATCTCCATAGGCACAGTCACCCACTGTCTCCTCCGCTTCCAGCCCGGTGTTGGCCTCACTGCCCTCTGTCAGCTCCAGCGCATGCGTGGCGTCCCAGGCGTTGCCCGGCAAGACCTCCACCTCGGTGATCAACTGGCTGTCGGCGTCCACGGCGATGGCCGCCTTATGCCCGTCGAAACGCTTGGCGCGGCTCTTACGACCGTGCCGCATCTCGGGGTCGCTCACCGAAACGATCCGGTCTCGGCTAACCCCTTCCTTCAGTTTCGCCTGCCCGTCGGCCTGATCGACATCCTGCTCGAGCAACTGCCCGAGCAGCTCTCCAGCCATGGCGATCCGCTTTGCGGCCGGATGCTTCTCGTTCAGGCTCGCCTGCTTCTCCCGCGCCAGCTGCATCAGACGCCGAGCGTCCGCCACGATCCTGCACAAGAAAGCGTTGCGTGCCTGCTCGTCGTCCCAATCCATGGCAGCCTCCCCCTTGAGGCTCGCACCAAAGTAGCTCTGGAACGCATGCACCTTTACCCAGGCTGCCAACTTTTGCCCCTGCGCCGCAGCCAACGCCCGGCACAGTTGCTGGATGCCGTCCCCCAACAGGTTGTAAGTATCCCGCACCGCTCCTCGACCCAGGATGTAGGTGGTGTCCAGGATCACCTTCAGCCGCCGCCCCTTCAAATACCCCGATTGCTTGGCCAGTTCCAGGCTGCGTACGAACACCTCGCGCATCTTCCCCTTGAGGATCAATTGGGCTCGGAACAACTGCAGGGTGCTCTTGGCGAACGGTCGCTCGTCCACTTCAATTCCCAGGGCCACCTTCCACCGCAGATCATAGTCCGCCCGCGCTTTGGCCTCTTCGTCCGAGACCCCCTCGTAGGTCTGCAGCAGCACGGCATTGGCCAGCAGGCTGGGAGCTACGCTGGGCCGCCCATTGTCCGGACAGTAAAAGGTGGCGAAGTCTTCGTCCCGAAACAGCCGTCCGCGCTGGCTGGCCAGGAAGCCGTAGAAGCTGTCCCGGCCTACAAACTCCAGGTATTGGTTATCTGCCTCGAACAGGCTGCCTTGCTGAGAATGTTTACCAAGCATGTCTCACTCCTGATTTGGTCTATCGCGGAGTGTACTCCCAAACCCCGAAAAACGCGAGCTTTTCGGCCGGGCTTCTAGGCTACCTGGGTTATCCGACCGAGGATGAAACTTTGCGCCCGTTCATGGAAGATATATTTAATACCTGGCTGAGCAAGAAGCATGAAACCAAACACCTGCGGGTGATCGACGGGCGTGTCCGGCGCTGCGCTTCGCAGGAGGGGTACGCGATCTGGTGCTCGTTGAGGCTGGGATTCGCGGACACCCGAACTGAGGAACTGGTCGGCCATCTTTTGAAATGGCAATGGCCGGACGGCGGCTGGAATTGCGACAAGGTTCCCGAAGCATACACATCATCGTTCATGGAGACGCTGATCCCGTTACGAGCATTAGGATTGTATGCCAAAGTTACAAGAGATACAAAAGCCAGGGTCGCCGCCGAACGTGCTACCGAGGTTTTTCTGCAGCGCCAATTGTTCAAGAGCCGCCGCGATGGTCAGGTGATCAACCAAAGTTTTGTTATGCTGCATTACCCGTGTTATTGGCACTATGATATTCTGTTCGGCCTGAAAGTAATGGCTGAGTCCGGGTTCATCCACGATCCGCGCTGCGCCGCCGCACTAGCCTTGCTTGAGTCCAAATGCCAGCCGGATGGGGGTTTTCCGGCAGAGGAATCTTTTGCCCGCACGAATCGCCCACAATTGAGCGGGTTCTCGCCAGTCAAGTGGGGCAGGACGAGCAAAAAAACCATAAACCCGTTTGTAACGGCGGACGCGCTCTATGTACTGAAGATGGCCGGGCGTCTACCGGAAGCAGTATAATCATTCAGACAGGAGACCTCCCATGACTGAACTTAAGCCCCTTCATTGGAAGCCCGAACCCGGAATCGGTTATACCGTCATTCGCCGCCCGGATGGCGGCATGAACCTGACCTTCACTGACCTCTCGGATGCCACCATCCAGCACTGGCACGATTTTGCACTGGAGCATTTGCTTGGCTCAGACCGCCTGACGCGCAACCTGTACGATCTGCGACAGGTAAAAGAAATTCCAGCGAAAGTTGTCAATGTAGCCATCGAAGTCAACAGCGACCCGGCCGCGCGCAACATCCGTGTGGCAGTGGTGGTTGCCAGCGATAAAGTGGCCAATGCCGTGCGGGAGTTGTACTACCAATCCTTACCGGAGACTTCCGCAGCCATCAAGATCTTCTCTGACATCGAGGTGGCGGAAACCTGGCTCAGCCGTCCACTTGACCAGATGGCTTGATCTCATCGGTTAGCATAACCTGGCTGTAGCCCGACAGGATTGCACATGCATCCATTGATTTTCGGTAAACGTTCCCTAACCTGGGGCGAGAGAACCTACGTTATGGGAATCTTGAATCTCACTCCGGACAGCTTTTCGGGGGATGGGTTGTTGGTTCCACCGCCGTCTGGCTCCCTGCTCAAGCCTAAAGAACCGGGGTTGGAAGAAGCTGGTCGTTTCCTCGCGGCAGGCACAGATATTCTAGATATCGGCGGTGAATCGACCCGTCCCGGCTCCCAACCGGTGGATGCCGAAGAAGAATTACGCAGGGTACTTCCAACCCTGCGAGCGATCTTGGCGGATTTTCCAGATGCACTTGTCTCCATTGATACGTATAAAGCTGCCGTGGCCGAAGAATCCCTCAAAGCAGGGGCTTCCATTGTTAATGATGTCTGGGGGTTACGCGCCGATCCGGACCTTGCCAGGGTGGTTGCCCGATACCATGCCGCGGTGGTGCTGATGCATAACCGTTCAAAACCTGCCAATGTGGAGGTTAGGGAGCAACTTGGCAATGCCTATCTCGGCGCAGAATATCAGAATTTATTGGAAGATATCAAACGCGAGTTGTTGGGGTCGGTAGACATCGCCCGCTCTGCCGGAATCCCGGATGAACGCATCATTCTGGATCCTGGTATTGGTTTTGGCAAAACGGTCGAGCAAAATCTCGAACTCATCAATTCCCTGGATGAGATCCGGGCTTTGGGTTTCCCGGTGTTGTTCGGGCCATCGCGCAAGTCCTTTATCGGGTACACGCTTAACCTGCCACCTGACCAGCGCCAGGATGGAACGGCGGCCTGTGTGGCCATAGGGATTGCGCGTGGAGCCGACATCGTCCGGGTCCATGATGTAGAGCCCATGCTGCGGGTGGCGCGCATGACGGATGCAATAGTAAGGCAAAAATGACCCATGCCATCTGAATACGATAATGATCTCCTGCGGGAAGGTATTCTTCATTACAAGGTAAAGGAATTTAACACTGCACGCAATTACATCGAACGCGCCCTGGAAAATGCCGACGACCAGGAAACAACGGCGCAGGCCAATTATTATTTGAGTTTGCTGAGCGACGACCCCATCCAGAAACGCAAGTATTTCGAAGAGACCCTGGCAATTGACATGACCCATGCCGAAACCCGGCGCGCCCTGGCCGTGCTGGATGGCAAGCTCAAAGCCAACGACATCATCGACCAGGATGGGATGCCCGTCCCGGTCAATGGTTCTGAAATTGTGCCGGCAGACGGTTTCACCTGCCCGAAATGTGGCGGACGAATGGTCTTTGCTCCAGATGGAGCAGCGCTAATTTGCGAATACTGCAACCAGAATCGACCATTGTCCACCACGGCAGGCACCACGGAACAGGATTTTATTGTTGCCATGGCAAATGGATCAGGCCAACGCAACCCGGTGGCAGTTCAGACTTTCAGGTGCCAGGGTTGTGGGGCTACTTTTATCCTTGCGCCGGATGAAATCTCTGCTACCTGCGCCTACTGCGGCTCGGTGCATGTAGTTGCTTTGGACGAGAAACTGCAGATGATTGAGCCAGACTCGATCCTGCCAATGGCCTTCGACCAGAAACAGGCCTCCTGGCATCTTGCTCATTGGGTGGGAAATATGAAGATCACGCCGCAAGAGCAGATTCAGGCGCAGCGCGGTCTGTATCTGCCGGTCTGGACGTTTGACATCATTGGTTCCATTCCGTGGAATGGCAAGGTTTACCGGGACAAGCGCGATGTGCCCGTCTCCGGCCAGAATGATGTCACTTCCAATGATGTCCGCATCCTCGGCTCGAAAAAGTTGGCCGACCTGATGGTAGAAACACTCCCTGAATTCGATATGTCCCACGCGACAGCATATGATGCGCGCATTCTGGCTGGCTGGATGGCCGATGTATACGATCTTCCCATGGCAAAAGCATCGTTGGAAGCTCGCCAGATCGTTGTGAAGCATATGCGTGAAATGATCCATCAGGAATTCGGCAAGGTATACAACCTTGGCTATTCCACTTCTGGTGTCATTGTTAGCACGTTCAAGCTCATCCTTGTACCGGTCTGGGAGACGGATATCAAAATCCACGAGCAAAACTGGCGCGCGCTTATCAACGGCCGGACTGGCTCCGTTCATAGCAAAATCCCGGAGCATGGAATGACCGGTTGGTTGGAAAATATGCTCGGAACCAGGCCTATGTGAACCGTCCAGGCGACCGATTGCCAATAAAAAATAACCGAATACTGCAATGTCAATATTAACCATTATCCGCCAGCGCCGTCATCGTCGCAGCCAGACTCAAAGCAGCGCCCGACAGCGTTCCCAACGGCTGGCTTTTGGGTTCGGTTTTGCTATAAGTGCGGCACTGGTGCTGGCTGTTCTGGCTGCAGTTCTGGTATATGCCGGACTGACAAGCGGCCTGCCACCGGTCGGGGAATTATCCGTCCTGTTAAATCCCAATGATGGCCAATTGTTACAGCCTACGCGTCTTTATGATCGCACCGGTCAGCATCTGCTGGCTGTCCTCGCTTCCGACGATGGGCCGCGCATCTACGCCCATCTCAGTGAATTGCCCCAAACTCTGGTCAACGCCACCGTGGCCCTGGCCGAACCGAATTTCTGGTCTTCTCCCGGATATGTGGTCGGCGGCTGGCAGGATCCCGAAACCCATCCCACCCTGGCACAGCAATTGGTATCCGAACTGCTGCTGGGAGACGAGCCGGCTTCGCCGCTGCGAGCCATCCATGAACGCATGCTGGCTGCACAAATCACAGCCACCTACGGGCGACAGCAGGTGCTGGAATGGTACCTTAATAGCGTCGATTACGGTCATTACGCCTACGGCGCTGAAGCCGCCGCACAGCTCTACCTCGGCAAATCGGTTACACAAATCGACTTGGGAGAGGCTGCCCTCCTGGCGGCCATCAGCCAGGCTCCTGCCATCAATCCCATTGACGCGCCCCGGCAGACTGAATTAAACCGCCTGCAAGTCATCCGGGATATGCTAGAACAGGGATTAATTACCCCGGCGGACGCATCACAGGCTGTTCGAAACCCTCCTTCCACCCGCAACCAACTAACGGTAGAAGAAGGAACAGAAGGTAACGGAAGCATCGCCCCGGCTTTTGTCAACCTTGTACTTTCCCAATTGGATATGCAATTCGGCACTGGCCGGGTGGAACGCGGCGGTTTGACCATTACAACCAGTCTCGATTATGACCTGCAATTGCAATCCCTCTGCGCCGCCCAGACTCAACTCCAACGCCTGGCTGGATCCAATGCGGATGTGGCCGCAGCAGACGGGTCTGCCTGTTCTGCTGCCAACCTGTTGCCTGCCCTACCAACCGGTGAGAGCCTGCCGCAAGCATCTGCCAGCATCCTCATGCTTGACCCACAGACCGGGCAGGTGCTGGCAGCTGTGGGAGATTTGCAGGCGGGCGTGCAAACTGCTGCGCTTTTATTGCACCCTGCTGGCACAATTATCACCCCATTCATCTACCTGACCGGTTTTTCGCGCGGTCTCAACCCCTCTTCGCTTAGTTGGGATATCCCAGGCAATACCCCGGCACTCGGCCAGATCTATCATGGTCCCGTGCGCTTGCGTACGGCCCTGGCAAATGACTACCTCCCGCCGGCCATAAATCTGCTTGAGCAAATGGGGCAGGAAAGTGTGGAAAGCATCGCGGCTCCATTTGGCGTGAATTTCCCTTCCGGTGTACACCTTCTGCAGGATGATTTCGATACTTCTCCGCTCAGTCTGGCGGAGGCTTATGGCATCTTCGCGAATAACGGCACGCTGGCCGGGCAGACCATTGGCAACAGCAATCTCCGTTCCTCGGCAGTTCTGGAAGTAAGCAGCCTAGACCATTCCATCTGGGCCGATTGGACGGCCACCCAGACACGCCCGCTACTCAGTCCACAACTGGATTACATCATGAACCAGGTCCTGAGCGACGAGACAGCCCGCTGGCCATCGCTGGGGCATCCCAACCCGCTTGAAATCGGCCGGCCGGCCGGGGCGAAACTGGGAAATTCTCTGGATCTTTCAGGAGCATGGGCGGTAGGGTACACGCCTCAGCGCGTGGCGGTCGTTTGGATGGGAACGGGGTCTGGAAAGAGCGCTAGCACAATTTCTGGTCCCATGCCGCCTCTTCTTTCCGCGGATCTTTGGCATGCCCTGATGCAGTACGCCGTTCGCGACCTGCCGTCTTCAAGCTGGGATATGCCCTCCGGCATTGTGACCGCGGCGGTTTGCGACCCGTCCGGCATGCTGCCAACCCAGGCCTGCCCGAATGTGGTAAATGAAATTTTCCTGGATGGACGCCAGCCTGTACAGACCGATACGTTGTTCCAGACTTTTCAGGTAAACACCGAGACCGGCCTGCTGGCGACGGTCTTCACCCCTCCAGAACTGGTTCAGAAGCGTAATTACATGGTTGTACCGCCAGAGGCGCGTCTATGGGCCAAGAACGCCGCTATCCCTGCACCCCCAACGGCCTATGACACTTTCCAGGAGCCAGCTGTGCAACCCGACGTGCACATCAGCTCCCCGGAGATGTTTGCAGACGGGCGCGCCAAGCTCGAAATCCGCGGCAGCGCGGCCGGCGCGAACTTCGCCTGGTACCGGTTGGAATATGGCCAGGGACTTTATCCAAGCGGGTGGGTGCAGATTGGCTCAGACAGCCACACTGCGGTGACGGAAGGTCTCCTTGGCGAGTGGGATACAACAGCCCTGAACGGGCTTTACTCCATGCGCCTGATGGTAGTACGCAGTGATCAGCGCGTCGACCAGGCTGTGGTGCAGGTAACATTGGATAACACGCCACCACAAGTGGCCATAACATATCCGCAAGCCGGGCAAACAATCAGTGCCGCGCAGGAACCGCAGGTTGCGCTGCAAGCCCAGGCCAGCGACCCATTTCTGACAAAAGTGGATTTTTATATAGATGATGTTCTGGTGGGGGAGTCTAGCATGGCACCCTTCGGCGTTGTCTGGACTGCCAAAACCGGCGGACATACATTAAGTGTAGTGGCAACCGACCAGGCCGGGAATACAACTGAAACCGAGGTCAATTTTAAGGTGGGAAAGTAAAAAAAATACGACTACCCAAAGCGGTGGTTGCCATTTGCAGTTTCCAGACCATCCCCACAATCTTGTCGTTCTTTATTCTATAACAAACAATCCGTGCTCAATCTATTTTTTCTTAAATAATTCTCCCAAACCAAACAGGAGCGCTGCGCACACAAGCAGGATGATACCATCCAGCCGGGAAAGCCAGATGGCAAACCCGGATAAAATTGCTGCGACAGTAGAAATGATATACCAGAGGCGTTTGCTCTTTAGCCAGCCTCGTAAAGAAAAATAGGCCAACAGCAAAGCCAGCAATAAGAGAACGCAATTAATCAGGATTTTGGCCACCACAGATTCTCCTCTCTCGTTGGGCAACTGCATTTTACGTTATTTTCAGCCAACCCGCTATAGCCCTGGGCAACATGGCAAAGAGACCGATCAATGCCAGTATGCCCGCGCCGGTAATCAGCGACGCAGCCACGATCTCCAGCGCGGTAACAAGGTACCTTCCCCGCCAAAGCCGATCGAACCCTGCCTAGGCAGATTTTGGACTTCTCCCAAATAACCACAGGTATAGAGCTAAGGTGGTGAAGACCGTCAGCCACCAGCCTCAGAAATTCTGCAGGGGAATGGCGATGTAGGCCCTTTTAGCATCCCAGACCCAGACCCCTCCCAGCCACTCTAATCGGGTCCATTATCAGGTTCCAGGCAGTCATCACCAGCCCATCGGTCACTGCCACGGCCAGAATCCTTTGCCAGCGGCCTGCCCTGAAAGGGTTCCTAGAAGAGGGTTTCAACTGGTCGGCGATGACAAAGGAAGGATAACTCATCATGAACCAGGCCAGCGAGATGAGGTAGGGCACAAGCCCCAGGAACTTGGGACCAAGCTGGTCGGTGTAATGATATGGGCCGTAGATCCAAGCGGTTGCCACGCCAACACTCTCGAACATCAGACTGATTATAAAAACCAGTGTCAGCAGTCACAAAGCGCGCCGACAGCCTTCGCGCTGTTTGGCATGCAGAATGGCAATGGCAGAACCGGTCAGGGTGACAAGGGGGGTGGTAAAACGGGAGGATACGATTTCCAGAGCGGTACCAAGAATGGAATAGATTGTTATAAGAGCATACAAAATCAGCAAGGCAAGGGTAATTCACCGTAATGTCATTTTAGCTCCTGAAAGCAACCCTTTATCTAATTATAAGGCTTTAGGGACACAGGGAATTCCTGAGATGAAAGGAATGGCATGGGTGTGTTGAGAAGGTTTCGGAACGCCGGGCATGCTGGGGGGGTTGCAATGGACGAATAAGTTCGCCGGTCTAACCGGTCATTTATACACAAAATCTCTACGCAGCACTACATCGTTGGGTGTATACTCCCTTCACAAAATCCTAGCAGGAGAATGCCATCATGAAACGTGCAGTCAGTATCAGCATTGGGTCACCCAAGCGCGACAAGGCGGTCACCGTCAATTTGCTGGGCGAGCAGATCAGCATTGAGCGCATCGGCACGAATGGGGATATGGAAGCCGCCGCGCTCAAATACAAGGAACTCGATGGCAAGGTGGATGCATTCGGTGTGGGTGGCGCGGATCTGGGTTTGATGGTGGATGGCAAATGGTACCGTCTTTATTCGGTCGAGAAGATGGTGCGCTTTATCAAAGAAACGCCGGTGGTCGATGGTACCGGCCTGAAGAATACCCTGGAAAGAAAAGCAGCGCCTTTTGTGGAAGCCAAACTGGGCGACTATATTCAAAAGAACGGCGGGAAGAAAGCCTTTGTCATGACAGGGGTGGACCGCTGGGGTCTGGCGCACGGGTTTGTGGAAGCCGGTTATGAATGCACCTTTGGCGATTTCATGTTCTCCCTGGGTATGAACATTCCTCTGCACACGGAAAAGCAGATCAAAACCCTGGCCGGGATACTCATGCCAATCGCCGGACGCCTGCCCTTCGAATGGGTTTACCCGACCGGAGAGAAGCAGGAAGAACGCAAGCCCAAGTACCCGAAGTGGTTCAAGTGGGCCACCGTGGTGGCAGGCGACTGTCTTTATATCAAGCGCTACATGCCGGACGATATGCAAGGCAAAGTGGTAGTGACAAACACCACCACAACGCAGGATGTGGAGCTCTTCCGAAAATGCGGTGTGAAATATCTGGTCACAACAACACCGATTCTGGAAGGACGCTCATTCGGAACTAACATGATGGAATCGGCCCTGATCGCCCTTTCAGGTAAGAAACGCGCCCTGACTCATGACGAATACGAGGAAATCCTGACAAAACTCGGTTTCGTACCGTCTTTGCAGGAATTGAACTAACCAACCAGGCAGGGCTCGCTGTTTCCATAAATAGAAAAAGTAAGCATTTTTGATTTTTCATAAGGAGTCATAAGATGGATGCAATCGTCACTGCAGGTGGAATCCCGCTCCCGGAAGAACCTCTTTATCCTGCGACACAAGGAGAATCCAAGGCGCTTGTCGATGTGGCCGGCAAGCCCATGATCCAATGGATCCTGGATGCCCTGAGCGAAGCCAAGACCGTGGATAATGTCATCATCGTTGGGCTGACCGAGAAAAGCGGCCTGGAATGCAACAAGAAAATGTACTTCGTCTCCAACCAGGGCAAGATGGTGGCCAACCTGCAAGCCGGAGCCAGGAAAGTGAAAGAGATCAACCCGAAAGCCGAGCATGTGTTGATGGTCTCATCCGACATTCCGGGTATTACCGGCGAAATGGTTGATTGGGTGGTAAATACCGACATGCAGACCGACCTGGATGTGTATTACCATATCCTCCAGCGTGAGGTCATGGAAAAACGTTATCCGGGGTGTAAACGAACCTGGACTCGCCTCAAGGATATGGAAGTGTGCGGGGGAGATATGAACATGGGCCGCCTCAGCCTACTGATGAGCGAAGATACGGATATGTGGGAAAAGATTACGGATGCCCGGAAGAGTCCATTGAAGCAGGCGGCGCTGGTCGGTTTCGATACCGCCTTCATGCTCCTGACCGGTCAATTGACCCTCGAGAAGGCCGAGACGAATATCATGGCGCGGTTGAACATTACCGGCAAGGCCATCGTCTGTCCCTACGCTGAAGTGGGCATGGATGTCGACAAGCTTTTCCAACTTGAGATCATGCGCGAGGATCTAAAAAAACGTCTCAAGAAAGCCGAGCGCGCCTCGAGAAGTGCAGAGACCCCGAAAGGGAAACCGCTTCCAAAAAAAACGGCAAAAAAGTGAACTGGGAACAATTGCTTTCATTGGACGCTCGTCTGTCCGCAAAGCTGCGGGTGGCCGAGCGTCCGGGTTTATTAAGGACCTGTGCGGCCTTTCTGGCCCATTCGGGCGATTCCTGGTTCTGGTGGGCCGGACTGGCTCTGCTGTGGTGGCGTGGCAACCTGTTCTGGCGTCCATGGGCGCTGACGGTGCTTCTTTCCATCATTGGCCTGGCGGTCATCGTGCTGGCAATCAAATTCACCATCCGTCGCAGCAGACCGCAGGGAGAGTGGGGCGGGATGTATCGCAGCACTGACCCGCATTCCTTCCCATCCGGGCACGCTGCGCGGGCGATCCTGATTGGCGTGCTCGCCATCGGTCTTGGACCGGGCTGGCTGGCAATACTTCTGTGCGTTTGGGCGCCGCTGGTGGCACTGGCACGCGTGGCGATGGGACTGCACTATTTGTCTGATATAGTGGCAGGTGCAGTACTGGGAGCAAGCGCAGGGGGGATTGTTTTGCTAGTCAGATAGGGGGTTGTGCAGCAAAAAAAGGTGGGATTCGTTCCAGCAGGAATATTTTCATCGACCCTGTCACCTAGTCGCCTTCAAGGCGGCTTTTAAATTCTGCAAGGCCTCCACGGGCGTCGGGTCCATCCCATACGCCATCGCCAGATAGTAAGCCATATAATCCCCAAAGTGTAAAGCCGTCCAGAGGTGCGCCAGCCGGGATTCTCCGTTCGCATTATAGACATCCGTGTTAAGCCCCGCAATCATAAAGACCTGCCGGGTCAATTCGATGCGCAGGTGGTTGCGGGGGTGGTCAGACGGAGCGCAGAGGAACAGGGTCATTGTCCGCATCAACACCTCGGGATTCTCCAACCCTGCCAGTGCGTTGTGGTCCGCTTCGGGCAGGAGCTCGAACCCGGCACCAGCCTTGGCAATCTCATTGATCTGTCCTTTCCAGCGGCGCGCCACCGGGGCCAGGATGCCCGAACCATACACATTGACCCACCGCCCAACCAGTTGCCCAGCCAAGCGTTTGGCCGGGTTCTGCGCCACCGGCACATGCGCACGCAGGGTTTCCTGTTGGGACAGCATGCCAGCTACCGCTTCGAGCAGATCTTTTTCCGGATTTGGGATTAGACCCATGCGGGCTGAGGCCGCCAACAATAACCCAAACGAAAACCCTACCGCAACGCGCGGTTGGCCGTCGTGGTTAAACTTCCAGACCGGCACATGCTGCGCCGTGGCACGTTGTTCCAATTCTCCGCCGGTACAAACAGTCAGGAGACGGCAACCGCCCTGGATGGCAGCCTCAAAAACCGCCAGCGTTTCCTCGGTATTGCCGGAATGGGATGAAGCAATAACCAGCGTTTCGGGGCCATGCGCCCAAGCAGGCAGGCTGTAATCACGATGGACGATAACCGGTATCTGGCAGGTTGGGGCAAGATAGGCTGCCAGAAGGTCCGCGCCGATGGCAGAGCCACCCATGCCGCTGATGAGGATACGGGTCACGCCCTGACAGTCAGGCAATGGCGCCTGTTGGCCCAATTCCCAGGCAGATTGCAATTGCTTGGGCAGGTTGTCGATTTCGCCCAGCATGTTCTGCGGATCAAGTTTTTCGAACGCTTTAACATCATTAAGATCCATTTTTCACCTTCGTTGAAAATTGGAAGCCATTTTATAGATTTCGCGCCTGTCCCAACCACTCTCTTCCGCGACCCGTTTGGCCAGCGCAGAAGGAGACTCGCCAGACTTCAGCCCGAACTTGATCGAAATCTTGACCTTGTCCTCGGTCCACATCTGTTTTTCGTCTTTTGCTTTTCCCGCCACCACCAGAGTAAACTCACCGCGCGGCTCGTTGGCGGTGAAATAAGCAATTGCTGCGCTGAGCGTGCCGCGCCAGATCTGCTCGTGAACCTTGGTCAATTCACGCGCAACCGCGACTTGCCGGTCACCCAGGCTGGACTCGAGATCAGCCAGCCCGCTCAGCAGGCGATGGGGTGATTCGAGGAAAATCAGGGTATAGGAAAGATCGGCAATTTTCTCAAACAGCTCCCGCCGCTCGGAGGAACGGCGCGGCAGGTAGCCAAGGTAAAGGAAAGCATCCGTTGGCAGGCCTGAGGCAGCCAGAGCTGCCAGCGGCGCGGACGGCCCGGGGACAGGGCAAACGGTGTGTCCTGCGGAAAGGGCTGCCCGCACCAACTCGTAGCCGGGGTCGTTGATTGCGGGCGTCCCGGCATCCGAGACAAGCGCCACGTCGCCCTGCGCCAGGGCAGCCAGAACCGAATCGAGCTTGGCCAGCTTGTTATGTTCGAAATAACTGGTCAGGGGGGTGTGGAGACCGAAATGGGTGAGCAGTTTGCGGGTCACGCGCGTATCCTCGGCAGCGATGAGGCGGGCATCCTGCAGAATGCGCAGAGCGCGCGGACTCAGGTCTTCCAGATTACCGATCGGGGTGGCGACGAGATAGAGGGTGCCCATGCGCCTATTAAACCACAGATAGGCAGGGAGGGGATGAGGGAAAAGCGGTTTTTTGGGGTTCCGAGGGATCGTTAGTTGAATACTACGAGGATCAAAAATAGGGGAAGAGAGCGGAGAGTTGGAAGTAGAGAGTAAATAGGGGAAAAAGGCGGTTTGGTACAAAATTTGGGGCATTTTGGAGGGTTTCGTGCAGGAAGGGAGGCGGGAGAAGGCGGCGGCGGGATTGTGCAAGGTTTTTTCTGTAAATTCAAGATCAAGTGCTTCCTCTGAAGAAAAAGAACGAACTAAACTAATGGTTGGACGAGTTCAAGGCGTGCTCCAGGAAAGTCAAATAGGCTTTGCTGGCCAGCCATTCATCGCTGATCTCATTGAGTACTGCGGAGACCAAACGCAGGCAGGAAGCTGGATTTGGGAAAATGCTCACCACGCGTGCCCGACGACGGACTTCGCGATGCAGTCGTTCCACAACGTTGGTGGTGCGGATCAGGATGCCGTGAGCAGCTGGGAAGGAGAAGATGGTTAGTCCTTCGGGGATGTTCGCAGCCATCCAGGCAGACAGGCGGGAAGCAGTCTTTTGGTATTTTTCCATGGCCTTGGCCAGGTAAGCTTCTGCGGTGATGCGGTCCGGAGCGTTGAAGATGGTGCGGATATCCTCGGCGACCTCGGCCTGCATATATTTGTGAGGTACATAGGCCTGGGCATTTTGCTGCAGATGGAACTGGCAGCGTTGCCAGGGAATCCCACCAAACACGGCCAGGCGTGCAGCCTTCAGTCCTTCATGAGCGTCACTGATGAT
>Ga0208689_1000961_pt1 | contig 16851 bp, 11 predicted proteins | sample June2015DPH_8_15_FD_184700 | JGI IMG/M metagenome (GOLD analysis project Ga0208689, IMG submission 184700) | Peatland microbial communities from SPRUCE experiment site at the Marcell Experimental Forest, Minnesota, USA - June2015DPH_8_150... | ecosystem: Environmental > Terrestrial > Soil >... | reverse complement strand
ACGCGACCAGCGCCGCCAAAAGACCTGCCCAGAACTTTCGCGAGCTGCGTTCCCCCTCCATCTTGCCGTCTCCATTTCGGGCGCCTGCCGTCGGCAAAACGCCCGTTTAGCGGCTTACCGCCGGCGGGGTACACATGCTCCTCACGACGACGAGCGCGGCCGACCCAGATTCTCCCAGCGCGGCGGGCTCGATCTGCCCGATCGCGGTGCCTATGAGCCGGTGCCGTGAAGGCTCACGTTGTGCGGGCTTAGCAGGTCGGGGCTCGCCGTGACGCTGAGCGTCGCCGTGCGCGCGCCAGCCGCCCCCGGCGTGAATTTCACGATGTAGGTGCAGCTCGCCTTGGCCCCCAGCGCCGCCCCGCACGTCCCGCCCGTCACCGCAAAGTCGCCGGCGTTGGACCCGGTGATGCTCTCGCTCAGCGCCACCCCCACCGGCTGCGCGTTCTTCACCTTCACCGTCTTGCTCTTCTTTGCGCTCAACTTCACCTTGCCGTAAGCGATACTGGCGGGCGATACCACCACGTCGGCCAATCCCGTCCCCGACAGCGCCACGTTCTGCGCGCCCGTGCCCGCGTTGTCGTGGAGCGTGAGCGTTGCGCTGCGCGCGCCGAGCGCACTCGGCGTGAATCCCACTGCGATCGTGCACTTGCCATCGGGCGCAAGCCCGCCCACCGGACAGGTGGTTCCCGTAACCGCGAATTCCGGGTCGCTCGATCCCACGCCGGTAATGAACAGCGGGTTAGTCTTACCGGTGTTCTTGACCGGCAGATTCGTGGACACCCTGTTGCCCAGCGTCGATTCGCCCACCTTCAGCCTCGCCGGCACCGATATCGTGGTCGTCGGCGTCGCAGTCGGGGTTTGAGTCGCCGTAGGAGTCGCAGTCGGCGTCGGGGCGCCGGTGCCAGTCGCGGTGGCTGTGGGCGTGGCCGTCGCTGTTGCCGTGCGAGTCGCAGTTGCCGTAGCTGTCGGCGTGCCGCTGGTCGCGCTTGCGGTCGGCGTGGGTGTCGGTGTCGGCGCGGCAGCCGGCTGGATGGCGATGAACTGAGGTTCACCCAGCTCTGTGAGTGGACCGCTGATGGTGGCGGCGGGCGCCACGTTGGGATAATTGGGCTGGCTGGGGAGGCTGGCCAAGGGAGGATAGACAAACACGCTGGCGGCGGACAAGTCCGCCACATAGATGTTGCCGCTGGAATCCAGCGCGATGCCGTATGGACCGCTCAGGCCGGTGTTGCTCCCGCTGATGGTGGCGATGGGCGTCACGTTGGGATAATTGGGCTGGCTGGGGAGGCTGGCCAAGGGAGGATAGACAAACACGCTGGCGGCGCCCTCGTCCGCCACATAGATGTTGCCACTGGAATCCAACGCGATGCCGTACGGGTAGCACAAGCCGGTGCTGCCACCACTGATGGTGGCGCTGGGGGCGGCATTGCTGTTGCTCCCCGCCGAATAGACATACACGCTCTCGGTGCCATCGCAAGAGTCGTCACCGTCGTCCGCCACATAGATGTTGCGGCTGGAATCCAGCGCGATGCCTTCCGGGGTGTCCAAGTTGGTGTCGCTCCCGCTGATGGTGGCGGTGGGGGCGACGTTGCCTTTGCTCCCCGCCGAATAGACAAACACGCTTGTGGCGCTTTCATCCGCCACATAGATGTTGCCGCTGGAATCCAGCGCGATGCCTTGTGGGTAGCTCAGGCCTGTGTTGTTCCCGCTGATGGTGGCGGTGAGAGCGGCATTGGCGTTGCTCCCGGCCGGATAGACAAACACGCTGCCGGGGCCACCCCCGGAAAATCCGTCATCCGTCACATAGATTTTGCCGCTGGAATCCAGCGCGATGCCTTGTGGCCATCCTAGGCCGGTGGTCATGGTAGTGCTGATGGTGGTGGGGCTGGGAGCCCCATTGCCGTTGCTCCCGGCCGGATAGACAAACACCTTATTGGCGCTGCTGTCCGCCACATAGATGTTGCGGCTGGAATCCAGCGCGATGCCTTGCGGGTAGCTCAGGCCGGTGTCGCTCCCGCTGATGGCGGCGGTGGGCGTCACGTTGGGATAATTGGGCTGGCTGGGAAGGCTGGCCAAGGGAGGATAGACAAACGCGCTGGCGGCAAGCGCGTCCGCCAGATAGATGTTGCCGCTGGAATCCAGCGCGATGCCGTATGGGGCGTTCAGGCCGGTGTTGCTCCCGCTGATGGTGGCGCTGGGCGTCACGTTGGGATAATTGGGCTGGCTGGGGAGGCTGGCCAAGGGCGGATAGACAAACACGCTGGCGGCGCTTTCATCCGCCACATAGATGTTGCCGCTGGAATCCAGCGCGATGCCTTCCGGGCTGATCAGGCCGGTCGCGGGCCCGCTGATGGTGGCGGTGGGGGCGACGTTGCCCTTGCTCCCCGCCGAATAGACAAACACGCTGGCGCCACTTTCATCCGCCACATAGATGTTGCCGAAGGTGGAATCCACCGCGATGCCTTGTGGGTAGCTCAGGCCGGTGTTGCCCCCGCTGATGGTGGCGCTGGGCGTCACGTTGGGATAATTGGGCTGGCTGGGGAGGCTGGCCAAGGGAGGATAGACTGTCACGCTGGCGGGGATGGAGCCGCCATACAAGATGTTGCCGCCATTCGCCACATAGATGTTGCCGCTGTAATCCACCGCGATGCCTTCTGGATCGCCCAGACCGGTGTTGCTCCCGCCGATGATCGCGGTGGGAGCGGCGTCGCCTTTGCTCCCCTTGGCATAAATGGTGATCGTGTTGGTGCAGGCGTTGGTGGCGTAAATGTTTCCATTCGCGTCAATGGCCACAAATTGCGGTGCGGAAAGGCCGGTAGGGACGGGGGCCAGCGGGGAGACGTCGCCGTTGCTCGCGGCGGAATAAGCCGTGACGGCGTAGGAGCAAACGTCCGAAACCAAGAGGGTCGGGGTGGGGTCCGCGCTATAGGCGCGACCTGAAGAACGATGAAGGCCGACAATCGCAAACGCAACCGCACAAAAGATCGCGATCACGCCAATCCGTACTTTTCCTGCGTACTTGTTCATTTGCTTCTCCCCCATGTTGACGAGGAAAAGAACCAGCACGACTTAAACGAGCCCAATAATTCCGCTGCCTTATCGTTCTCGCCAATGCCCTGCCACTTTTGACTCGGCACGCTGAAGTGTGAGGAAAATTTCATCGCGACTTGCTGGCAGCAGTGCTCTTCGCCATTTCATTTGAATCTATCCGCGCCAACAGCACATCGATCCTGGTGCGAGCAGCCTCTCCAGGTGCAAGCGCGCGCGCGCGCGACAGTGCCTCACGTGCATTGGGATCGTCATTAAGCATCAGATACGCCACCGCCAGGTTAAACTGAGCTGGAAAGAACCGCGGCTCGAGCGCGAGTGCCGCAGCGTAGCGTGCGATCGCCTCGTGCGAGTTGTGCTGGGCCATATACATCGTGCCGAGGTCGGTAACTACCTGCACGTCTCTCGGTTTAAGGCGCAGGTAGTGCTGGTACGTCGCGATCGCTTTGTCGAATCGTCGTTGATCGAAACATACGTTTCCGAGCCCGCGCAGGGCGTCGAGATTGTCGGGGTCGAGTTCGAGCACGTGAGCGAACGCTTCACGCGCCTTGTCATAGTTCGCGGGGTCGAACACCGCGGACCGGAAGGCCACGTCGCCGAGGCGGTTCCAAGCCGCGATGTCCTTGGGACGGGCCTGGGCCTGTTTCTCCGCCTTGGCGATAAGCGTGCTGGCGGCGTGGGTCTCACCACGAACCATCGGATGCCCTGTCGGTAAAGAGGGCGTCGAATGTCCGGGCGGCATGACGCCGGATGCTTGTGCGTTCAAAGTCGATGCACGCCCCTGGGTAGTTGGCTGCGTGGCAACTTGCAAACGGTCGTGTTTCCCGGCAGCCATAAACAGCCACGTCAGGACTCCGCCAAGCAAAAACGCACCACTGACTGCGGCAATCCATGAAGCTGAGAACCCACCGCGACGCGGCCGGCTCTCGCTTGGCCGCCGAAATCCGTCCGCGCCTGCCGCATCGGCGCGATTGCCGCACCCAGCGCAGAACTTCGCGCCCGTCGGGAACGGTGTCTCGCATTCTGGGCAATCGGCCATCGGTGCCTCGTCGCCCTACGGCAGCGCCGTACCGTCCTGCGACGAGCGCCCCACTTCCATGCTCCCGGTCGCGGTAAACTTGCCGGTTTTGGGATTGAACAGCTCAGCCTTACTGAGCGTATCGCCCGCGTTGTCGATCCCGCCGGCGATCAGGACATAGCCCTTCCTGGGTCCCGAGGTAATCAGCACAGCCGTATGAAGCGCGCGAGCAGTGGTCATGGCGCCGACGAGCGTGAAGGTTGCGGCAACAGGATCGTACACCTCGGCGGTCGCCAGCACGGTTCCGGTTCTGTCTTCGCCGCCGGCGATGAGGATGTCCCCGGTACTAAGCTGGGTCGCGGTATGCAAATAGCGGGCATGGGTCATGCTGCCGGTTGCGGTAAAATTGCCGGTCGCCGGACTGTAGAGCTCGGCGGTTTGCTGCACGATGCCCGCAGCGTCGAGGCCGCCGGCAATGAGCACGTCGCCTGCGTTAGACCCGGTTACGATCAGGGTGGCGGTGTGGTTTTCGCGGCTGTCGGTCATCGTGTTGTTGCAAAAACCCGTAGTCGCGAACCCGCCAAGGGCCGAGCAGCCGAAGGTCCCGTTGAAGGGATTGAAAAGCTCCGCCGTGTTGACGATCGAACCATCGTTACCGCCCGCAATCAGCACGTAGCCATTTGTTAACAGCGTTGCGGTGTCGAGGAAGCGGGTATCGGTCAGCGTGTTTTGGCAGTAGCCGGTAGTAGTCGAGACTCCTCCAAGCCCTGAGCAGTCGAATTTTCTACTCGCCGGATCGTACATATCCGCGGTTTTGACGAGGTTTCCGGTTTGGTCCTCTCCGCCGGTGATTAGAACCTCGCCATTCCGCAGCACGGTAGTGGTATGCGCGAAACAATGGGCGTCAGTCATGCTACCGGTCGCGGTAAACTTGCCGGTTGACGAATTGTAAATCTCCGCGGAGTTGAGGCATGTCGTGCCGACGCCGTTGCCGCCTGCAATCAGTACCGCTCCGCTTGGTAGCGGCGCCACCGACGCGTAGAAACGGGCCTTCGGTAAGGTGTTGTTGCACGCTCCGGTAGCAGAATTTACTCCTCCTAAAAACGTGCAGGAGAAAGCTGCAGTCTTAAAGTTGTAAAACTCCGCGGTGGCCATCGGGCCATTGAACTGATCCAAGCCTCCCGCAAGCAGCACGCCTTGGTCGCTCGAGGCAGCCTGCACGCCTGCCGCAGGCAGCACCGCAAGGAGCCCAAAAAACAAAAGCGACAACGACCACATGGCAGGTGGCCGATTGCGCTTACTTTGCTTCGATGCTGCAGTCATCATCGCGTTGCGACCGCGGTCTTCAGAACCGCGCCCCTTCCTCATAGCTGGTTTTTTTAACGCTCGCTCGCCCGTAAACCGCCTGTATCTCGCGCCACAGCACGAGCTGGTCGGAGGTCGCGTTCGGTTCATGTGCTGATACCGCTGCCGTGTCGGTCGAAAACGGCGGCAGGCTCCACCAATCGCTGTGTTGACCGGTCATGAAAGGGATATAAGCCAGAGCGGCGGCGGCGTTGAACCCCGAATGGCAGGTGTATTGAGTTAAAGAACCCTGTGCGCCGCACGAGTAGGGTAAGTTTTCGGCGACTTTCCAGTCATGGAATCGTTCCGTAAGCCCCGGCGGAGTTCCCATCGCATCGATCGTGGTGCCGGTATTAATGGCAAAAGGGGCCATGTGACAATCGATACACGACACACCGGCAGCGTACATCACCTGATAGACCGAATTCGACGCCGCGTTGTGCGGATCCTGTTCGTGACAGGTCAGGCAGAAGTCGCTTTCATACGAAATGCCATTGGCGTCGAAACCCGGGAGTATCGGAATCCACGAGGCTGCCAGGGCCGGATTCGCGCCGCGGATGAGCGTAGCCGTTACGCCACCCGATAGCAGAGTAACACCGGGATATCGCGCAATAATCGCTGCGCCGAGGCTGCTGCTTGGATGGCACGAACTGCACCACACGCCTGGAAAGCCTACAGCACTTGCAGCGATCGTACCTGTAGCAGTGCTCAAAACTGGGACCGGGTTGAGCACCTGGCCGCTGAACACCCCGCTCGTCCTTGTAGTATCTCCGAGAGTGCCGCCTGAGCCGATGCCAAGGCCACTGCTAGCCGCTACGAACTGAATTTGAGTCGTGGACAGGACAGCGCTCACTGTCCATCCCCCTATGGTCGGGGGTGGGGCCGAGGTTTCAGTGTTGTTGTAGCCAGTGATGGTGTTGCCAGTGATGAAAATGGTGTCACCGACTGCGATGTTCGTAAGCGGAATTCCTGGTGCCGAGAGCGTCACGGTTGCCGTCGTGCCCGATTCTGAAATTGATGCGACCCCGTACACGCTGGCCTGAAGCGGCGAGTGGCAGTTGGCGCAGAAAGTATTGTCGTTCTCGCCGTATGTCCCGCTGGGCTGTGTCCAGCCAAGTGTAGACGTCGGATTGGACCAGCCGTTCTGTGACTGGGCGTGCCGCGAATCCCACCAACCATGGCCCGTTCGCTGCCACTGTCCAGCGGTGGTGTTATACGTAACACCGGCGGCGCGCGCCGTGTGGAGGGGATTTCCCTCCGCCGCCGTAAAGTGGCAGGACATACACGTAACGCCGGAGTAATTATAGTCGGGACGGTCCAGGTTCAGGGGAAGGGGACCGGCGCATGAACCCTGAGCGTTCCACGCGAGGATCAACGCACAGAGGATCGCAGCGATCCGAGCCAGTCTCGGGATTGGCAACTGCCCGTAGAGCCCCGCCGGACGAGCAAAAGCCTCCGGAGGTAGCTGCGTTCGTCGCCTCGATGTGGCGTGGTTGATATTCATCATCTTCCTACTGCGCTCACATGGCGTCAATCTTCGATATCTCTCGCTCTAGTTTCTTGTACTCCACGAGCGTAGGCGCCCCGTGTGCCGGCATTGCGGCCTGTACCACCCCATTGAACGGGGGCAGGGTCCACCAATCGCTGTGCTGCTCTTTAATGAACGGGATGAGGTTCTGCGCGTCGGCTAAAGTGAACGTGGAATATTGGCTGTTATGACAATTCGACACTGATCCTACTGCGCCGCAGGAGTAAGGAAGGTCCGCGCCAACGTTCCAGTCGTGAAACTTTTCCTCGAGCACCGGCAGGCCGGTGCTGCCGCCGCCGATGGACTGGTACTCCGACATGTGGCAATCGATGCACCGGACAGGACCACCGCCAGGGATCAGATCATTGTACGTGGTCGTCATCATAGCCCACATGGCCGAGTTGTCGGTGTTGTGACGCTGCTCATGGCAGTTGAGGCAGAGCAGGTCTTCCTTCGAAGTGCCGTCGGCGTTCACTCCGGTGCTCAGAGTCTGATAGGAGGCAGGATTGTTGTAGCCCTTCCAGAGATAGATTGCGATCGCCCCGCCGTCTATAGCACTCGGATTCAAGGCACCGATCTGCGCGGTGATGTTGTCCGGAGGATGACACGTTGCACAGGTTACAGCTTGGAATCTCTGCTGCGGAACAGGGCCGGCATTGACGGTTCCATTGCTGAAGCTCGCGCTCGTGGAAGCTTGAAGGGGCGAATGACACTTTGCGCAAAACCCGTTCTCGGTGGAGGCATAATCGGACTGCGCATGCCGCGAGGCGAACCATCCGCTGCCTGTTAGCCTCCACTGGCCCGAGCAAGTGCCTGCCCCTGCCCCTGTACAGCACGCATATGGAGAGCCAGGGGTCGTAACCCCGGCCGAAGTCGTAGGACCGGCCGTACACGAAGCGTTGACAAGGGTGGCGCTCTCAAACCAAACGCCCAATACGCGCGAAGTGTGGTCGAGGCCAGGTAAGGTCCCTTCCGGTATAAAATGGCACCCGGCGCACGTCTCGGGCGCCGCATAGTCATAAGTCGGCGGCGTCAGGTTGGTGGGGAGCGTAGGATAGGTTATGCCGGGCGCGACCGCCGCGGTCTCGGGCGACGTCGCTGGCGCCTCCGAACTGTCCCCCAGCGCCCACGCCGGCGCCGCGAGCAGCAACACTACTAGTGGAACCGAAATCAACGAACGCATTCGCCCACCCATCTGTTTTCCGAGGTCTTGCATATTGATGCACAGTGTCGGAGTTGAAACGTGTGTGTGAGTGTATTAGTGCAATGAATATGCCAGTTCGACCGCATTTCTCGTAACAAAGCGAGAATCCGCATGATTTCGTGAAATCCTTGGGAAAACTATTAAATTTGATAATTTAAGTTAGCTTAAAATCTCATTCGCTCGGTCCGAAGCTGTCGCCCTTGGCACCACGTACCTGACGCGTATCGACACAGTCCGCAATCTTAAAATCATTAGGGCGGATTCCGCGCGCAAAATTGAGAAGCTACACGACGCGATCGCACCGTCATTCGCGCCTGCGCTCAAAGACGTATACGACTTCTTTCTGGGCGAGGAGGGCCTGAGATCCCAAGAACGTACGGTCTTTCATAACACCGAGATGCTACGCGCACTGATCGGCTGGCAGCGTGCTTATGACATGCCACAATGCCTTCGGCTTGATTGCGCAGGAAAGTCCGCCAGTTCTGAGAAGGTGGTGTTACCCAGCCTGATCTTCCGATCGGGCGAGGAACGCCTTGGGTTGACATTAGACTGCACCGTAGACTGCACCGTTAGTTAGCTAGCATGAGGTTTCAAATCAAGAGTGACCTTGGAGGATGATGTGCCCACTCAACGAAAACAGTCGATCAAGCAGGTTCTGAGGAATTTGGATCCCAAAAAGCCGGTTCCTAGGAATTTGGATTCCGACGCAATAACCGCCGGTTACTGTCGCGCTCCGGCAGAAGAAAAACCGGCGGTAAAACGCTTTCATACCAAGCTCACCAGCGCGATAGAAAGCCTCGAGGCGGAAATCGGAAAGCAAAGAGCATCGTCGATTTTGCGGCATCACATTGGCACTCTGCACAAAGCCGTCAATTGAGAAAAGGGTTCGGCGCCGGGGGGCCTCGCTCATGACTCTCCCGCTGAAAGCTCGGGGGCGGAGTCTCTGTCGGCGGCTTTTCACGAGACTAGCCAATTTCCTTTAGAGCTCCCTCAAGCTAGTCTGCCAAGGACCGCCGTCATCAACCGCAAACTCGGCCATTCATATGGCGGTTATTAGTTCACCGTTCATTGGTCGACTCCAAGAAATCGAGCAGTTGCGTCTCGGTCTACGTGACGCGACAGACGGACGGGAGCGTGTTTTCGTCATATCGGGCGAAGCCGGGATTGGAAAGAGCAGCCTCGCCGAGGCGATCTCGGCAGAGGCGGGGGGCCAGCAACTTTCGGGTCCATTGGGGCAGGTCATGGCAAGGGGGCGGACTGCCAGCCTTCGCCCCTTGGGCACAGATCGTTCGTTCGGCTTCGGTACAGAATCCAGCGGCCGACGTTGCTTCGCTATTCCCCTGGCTTTTTGAATCGCCTACGCGCTCGGCTGAAAACGAAACGATTTCGGGCGTGCCGGGCGACGGAGGTGCCGCCGAGCGCCTCCTTTCATTTATGTCTATCGGTGATTTTCTCAAGGCCACAACTCATGATCCGCAGCTGATCGTTCTCGAAGATATCCACGCGACCGGCGTGCCTTCGCTGCTCTTGCTCAGGTTCCTCATTAGTGACCTGAGAACGTCGCGCGTAATGATCATCGCTACTCACCGCTCGGGCGAGACTACCGAACCAACTCAGTCCGGCTTAATCGCCGAACTCGCAAAAGACGCGTCGAATATCCACCTCACCGGTTTCTCCGGCGATGAAGTAGCTAATTTCGTAGAGAACTTGTCGGACGGGGCCGTTAGCAAGAGGACGATCGCCTCCATCCGCAAGATTACCAAAGGTAATCCGTTCTTCATCAGAGAACTTGCGCGGTTGTCATTTGGCGGGCGGCCCGCAAGCAAAGACGCCAATGTAAAGAGATTTGACATACCCGACGGCATCCGCGTCGCGGTCCGTCAACGTCTCGAACTAATCAAGCCAGCGACCATTGAGCTCTTGAATTTGGCGTCGGTCCTCGGCCAGGAATTCGACCTAACAATGCTTCAGGTGGCCAGCGAGCAACCCATCCAGGAAGTTCTCGCCATAGTGGAGGACGCCGTAAAAGGGTCGTTGCTGACCGAGACTCGTGATCGGGTCGGGCGATATGCGTTTAACCACGCACTTATAGGCGAAACTCTTTATGCTGACCTTTCCCTACTGCAACGCCGGGCGCTGCACCTGCGGATCGCGGAGAAGGTCGAACACCTGCACGAGAACGGGCGGGCCGATTGTCTCACCGACCTGGCATTTCACTATCAGCAAGCACTGCCGTTGGGTTCTCCTCGCAAAGCCATCGACTTCAGCCGAGCAGCAGGAGACAGAGCGAGAGAATCCTTCGCCTACGAGGAGGCCGCGGACTTTTATCAAAGTGCCCTGCAGATCGCTGACTGCGGAACCGAACACTCGCCGGAAGAACAGTGCGAGCTGCTGCTGGATCTGGCCTCCGTCCGAATACTGGTCGGAGATTTTGCCTCGTCGCAGGAGTTATTGCGGAAAGCAATCGATCTCGTTCGCCAACGTCACGATCCGATCATGTTTGCGAATACGGTTCTCGCCTATACAAACCGGCCCGGACATCCGAGCCTCGCCGACAAGGAAGTGGTCGAGCTATGCGAGGAGGCACTTCGGACCCTGGGGCCTGAGGATAGCGCGGCACGCGCGAAACTGTTGATACGTCTGGCCAACGAAATGCCCGAGCCGAAAGCGGAACAGCAGAGGGAACAGTCGAGCCAGGAAGCCATAAAGGTAGCAACCCGCATCGAAGATCGGCAATGCCTGGCCGAAGTACTGGTAAACAATTTCTATACCCTGAGGGGGCCTGGAAAGGCCGAGCATCGTCTGGCGGCGTTAGATTCGATCGAGAAGCTCAGGAATACCGGGTTGGTCGGAATTTGGGCTTTCAATGCTCACTACTACCGCGCCTCGGTGCTGATGGAGCTCGGTGAGGTGGCTGAAGCCTACGCAGAGGTTGAAGCTCTTAACAATCTTCCTCTTTATCAGAAGCAGCAAGTATTGGGCTTCTGTGAAACTGCCAATGCAATGCGCGCCATAAACCAGGGTAGATTCGATGAAGCGCGCAAACTGGTCGCGGACGCTTTTCAACTGTTGCAAGGCCGCCCCAACAACATAGCGCCCCAAATGTATGCGTCGCAGATGCTCATAATTTGCCGAGAGCAGGGTCGGCTCAGCGAGATCGAACCCATGTTGTTCGAGTTTGCGGCCAGGCAGAGCAAATTGATGTTGGCGCGCTGCGCGGTAGCGTTCTGCCATGCTGAAAGTGGACGACGCGAGGAAGCAAGGAGCGAGTTCGACTATCTGGCCAAAGACGATTTTGCGGGAATTCCTTCCGACTACACCTGGCTGTGTGGGATGGCGTGGCTGGCGGAGGTAAGCTCTTATCTGGGTGATCAAGCACGTGCATCCGTTATCTACGAGCAAATGCTGCCTTACCGCGATCGCAATGTAACCTTGGCCCTCCAACTATGCTTGGGGTCAGTACCGCGCTTCCTCGGCGTGCTGGCTGCGACGATGGGAAGGCGGGACGATGCTGAACAGCATTTCAAAACCGCCTTGGACAGGAACCGGTTGATGTTTGCACCCCCTTGGGTCGCTCGAACGAAATTTGACTATGCTTCGCTGCTCATCGACCGGAACCAGCCAGGCGACCGCGAAAGAGCCCACACGCTGCTGCTTCAAACGACTAACGCTGCGCAGGAGCTGGGTATGCCCGTCCTTGCTGAGAAGGCGCGACAGCTCAGAGGTCGCGTCAGCCTTGACTCAGCGCAGACACAGCCAGTCTTCCGTCCGGGTTCAGAACCCGCACGTTTCGCGATTCCGCGTCCTGCTGAATCAAAAAATATATTCCGCAAGGAGGGGCGCTCGTGGACCGTGGTTTTCGAAGGACGCGCCTCCCGCCTAAGAGACTCCAAGGGATTCAAATATTTGAGCCAACTCCTTCGTTATCCACACATCGAATTCCACGCGCATGACCTGGTTTTCAGCTCGAGTACCAAGGAGGAGCTGCGTCCGGCCACGGCTGACTTGCTCCGGGCCGGAGACGAGATGGCTGATGCACCGCTGTCGCCGCGTTCCAGTGATGCAGGTGAAATGCTGGATGAACCAGCCAAAGCTGCTTACCCCGGATTTCCCTTGTCCAAGTGTACTACTAATGTGGTAAGACCTAGCGGAGCCATTGACAGACGTGGGTTTGGAAGCGATCAGGGGTGGTGCGGAGGTGAGCAGCCGGTGGGTGAGGACAAAAGTGGCCCTTTTCAGCTCTCGTTCAATAGCTCGTTGAGGGTGGATTTCCAAGGCGCGCGGGTGACCTCCGACGGCGGCTTGATTTTGGTGCGCGAGTTGGACGAGCGACTGGGCCTGAGTGAACTCATCGAGCAGTACTTGGCCGATTCGCGCGGAAAGAATGCTCAGATCCCGCTCGCTGACTTACTGCGGCAGTCGGTATACAGCCGGCTGGCGGGCTATGAAGACCTGAACGACGCCGAGCGCCTCTCTCAAGATCCGGCCTTCCGGCTGATCGGGTCGCGTAAGATTTGGGAGCGCGGGGCGGCGTTGACCTCCCGGTTGCAGTCGTTCGAGACGGAACTCCTGACGCAAGAAGACAACCTCGCGGGTCTGGCCGCGCTCAATCGACAGTTAGTCGCCAAGGCCGAAGCTATCGATTCGCCTCGGCGCATCGTGCTGGATATGGACAGCACTGAGATCCCGGTTTACGGCGAGTAGGAGCAGAGCGCCTACAACGGGCACTTCGAGTCCACCTGCTATCATCCCTTGCTACTGTTCAATCGCGAAGGCGACTGCCTCGCCGCCAAGCTGCGCCCCGGCAACGTTTCCAGCGCCGAAGGCTGGGAGGAACTGCTGCTGCCGGAGATCGAGCGCCAACAGGAGCGGGGCAAGGAAGTGGTCTTCCGCGCCGACGCGGCCTTCGCCAAGCCGAAGCTCTACCAAGCACTGGAAGAGCGAGAAGTGAAGTACGCTATCCGGCTTCCCGCTAACGATATTCTGGAGCGAGATATTACGGAGTTGTTGACCCGGCCAGTGGGAAGGCCTAGCTACAAACCGCTGGTCCGTTACAAGAGCTTTCTCTACCAGGCGGCGAGTTGGAAGACGGTCCGGCGAGTGGTGGCGAAGGTCGAGTTCCACTTCGGAGAGTTGTTCCCCCGCGTCGGTTTCATCGTGACCAATCTTGGGACTTCAAGTCGGGCGGTGGTGCGCTTCTACAACAAGCGCGGCACGGCAGAACAATGGATAAAGGAAGGCAAGCAGGCGGTGAAGATGACGCGGCTGAGCTGCCACCGCTTCCGGGCCAACGAGGTCCGGCTGTGGCTGAGCGTGATCGCGTACAATCTCGGCAATCTGTGGCGGCGACTGGCGCTGCCGACGCGGGTCGTCACCTGGTCGCTGACCAGTCTGCAGCAGCGGTTGGTGAAAACCGGCGGGCGGTTGATCAAGCACGCACGTTACTACTGGCTTCTGCTGGCGGAGAGCCATCTGACGCGCCGGCTCTTTGGAAGCATGCTGCGGAGGATCGCGATGCTGCCGTCCCCAGCGGGATAAGGCGAGTGCAGAGCGGAGCAGATTTCGATGATGACGCCGGGGCGGCGGGAGAAGTGTCTGCGGAAGCGCTCAGGAAAGGGGTCATTTACGGGCGTTGGGTGCGCGCCGGACGCGAAACCGGCCCCTCCCGGCGCCGCTGGTAGCATTGTGGACCAACCCCGGCTAAAACCTTGCTAGAAAGGGCCGTTCGGGCTACACAACGAGTTGGAACCTGAAGTCAAAATGGAAATCCCGGTTCAATGTCATTGGCGGAAACCGACTCACGCAGGGTTGTGAATAAACGGCTGCGGCGCGGCTAGCGGTGCGCGAAATCATGGCTAATTCTTGAGAAAACGGCTTGTCCGGGTATCGGGGGTCTATTGGATGTTGGACAATGAGCGCGCCATTGTAACGGTCGCTGCCATCGTCGAGCCGCTATCATGGGGAGCGGGCCCGAGATGGGATAGATACGCCGACGGCGGAGTGGCTCGCGGCCGAAGTCAGCGAAGCTCGCAGTGTTTTTAGAGGTCGCTGGTGGGCGAGGAGGGGACACACCGAGTCTTGGCGAGGGATCCTAACGCGGGCCGGCAAAGAGATATCTCATAGAAGCCGATAGTGGACGGCGAGGCGCAATTGGAGCGATGGGAATGAATGTGGATGCGAGATACTTGGTCTGGAATCGGCGCTTCTGAATAGGCGTGCTGTGTCTTGTGGGAACACGCACCTGTGAGACCGCGGGGATCAACCGGTGAATCCTGACTCGTTTCGAGGCAAGGTCTACCTACTCGTCATCGACAAGGTCGTGATCGGCGCCCTTATCGCCGTCGCTCTCCTTGTTTACGATCAGTGGAAGACTGAAGAAGTGCGGCGTTATACCGCCGCGCAGGAAGAAGCGCAGCGAGCGTTTACTCGCGCGGAATACGTTAAACAGCTTGTTCCGGTTGTTCTTGATAGTAAGCAGGATATTTTGTACCGCGGACATGCACTCGGCGCTCTTATAGACACCCATTCAATTGACGCAGCGAGCGCCGTCCATTTTGCAAACATGTTGCTGCCACGCGTTTTGGGCCAATACCCGGAACAACCATATGAGGACTATTTCCTCACATCTATGTTAAAGACTATGCCCGAGGGTTTGGCCGCCGCGATGTCTGAATATAAATTGGGGTTTCCAAGTGAATCCAGATGGGATGGCACCAGAAGCTGGCTCAAGCCCCGTAACCTAGATCTATCTGAATACTTCTGGGAGGACCTGCTCTGGGAAACAGTAAGGAGTCGCAAGGACTCCCAGCTGGAGTTACTGGACTCGGATGAATTTTTAGCCAGAGACATTGGCGTCATCGACGCAATGATCCCGGAACGCCTCAACCGCCGCGAAGCAGACCAACTTGCTAGGCGAGACGTCAAGGCGTTGCGAATCGTAGGGAGTATACGTCTCCTTCAAGCTAGCAAAGAAGTCGATCCGTATGCCGTGACGCAGCTGGACTCGGCAATCGATCCCGCAACGACAAATCGCAGTTCTCTTGAATTGGCAGCAGAGGTTATGAGGCAGCTCGTCGACCACCCTGACCTCTGCGGCAGCGTACAAGAGCGTCCCTTGACGATTGTGCTAAGGCGCGAAGATGTGGCGTTGCACCGCGGGCTCGGCGGGGATGAGCGTAGCCCGGTTGAGGACCGCTTCTATGCAGCGACGAAATACTTAGATCAGTGCGCGCAGGGCTGGCCGCTCTTCACTGATCAGATAGAGCCGCGCACTTTGCCTGTCCTTCAAGAGTTTTATCGCCAACTGGAGGACACGCCCATAGACAAGTCACTCAGGTTGGGCTATCCGACCGGCGAAGCCACGGAACACGTCGGGGAATATTATCCGATTGAACATGAGCTAATACGGATTTTCATCAACGCGTACCACGATATGAAGCACGCGCGTTCACAATCTGAGGAGCTGCTATCGAAGTTATTTGCGATGCCGTACGACAAGTTGAGGCAAGCCGGAATAGATCGATTTGTAGACGATTGGAATAAGACGCGGAGCTCTGTGGCGGCATTCGCCGGAGTTTGGAAAGACGCATACGGTTACTACAACTTTGCTCGAGACAGGACTTTCACGCACGCGGAGACACGCGACGAGCTTGCCCGCGGGAAAGTAGACGCGCGAGGCAAGTTTGAAGTGCAAGGATACGTCGTGACCTTTGAAAGAGAAGACGGATGCAAGAGCGTCTATTTTCTGGACTCGAAGACCGAGAGCACTCTGACCCTTACCCCAGAGGATGGAGAGTGTTTTAAGTCTTTGCTTCGATCCCTCGAACGAGTGTCCCAACAGGTTGGCGAAAAAAGACGTTTCTCATTCGACTATCATGAACGGCTAGGGTGATCGTGGTGCGAGGAAGGGGCGGCGTGGATGCGGGCAGAGGCCAGGAGCAATTTTCGATCGTTCAGCCATCGCGCACGGCGTCCACAGTTAGATCATCGACCATTTGGATCTGGTCGCGGATGAGCAAAACGAGGTTAGCCGAGCGCGACAGGCGGAGGAGCGCGTTGCAGGCATGGGTGGTTGGCTAAGGAACCGCACGACTTCGGCGATAATGTGCCGCGACTCTCATGCGATTGCCGCACTCAGCCGTGCTGCACCATCGTCGCGTGTGATTCTTGGATGTGTCGTAGAAGAAGGATCCGCATTTACTTCCTGATTGGGTTGAATCAGAGAAATATCTGAAGAGACTTGAGGATGCCTTTATGGCCTCGGAGCAGGTACGAATTTCCCGACCCGCCGCCATCGATCCTCCTCATGTAGATCGACGCTTGTCCGTCCAAGGCAGCCACTTCGTCATCTTCGGCAAGTCGCGGGACCTAGCAAAATCGAAGCGGATTCAAGACAAGCGCTGCCGACTTGCCAAAATCCCAATTCCCGCCGATCAGCGCGACAGCCTTCAGGAAGAACTCGAAGCTCTGGGCATTACAGCTTCATCGGTCTTCCCGGACCTCGAAGCGCTCGGACAAGAGCTTAGCCTCTTCTGGAAGCTGCGTCACAAGAAGGTCAAAAGTGGATCGCCGATGTCCGCAACTGTACGTCGTCAGAACCTTTTGGACAAGTCAGCAATCGATTTAAGAGAGGATCTGGCCCATCTGGGTTGAGGTTGAGGCTGCAGTTGAGTAGTGCAGCCGGCGACGTTGGTCGAGGGTCTGCTGCCT
>Ga0208689_1000945_pt1 | contig 17142 bp, 41 predicted proteins | sample June2015DPH_8_15_FD_184700 | JGI IMG/M metagenome (GOLD analysis project Ga0208689, IMG submission 184700) | Peatland microbial communities from SPRUCE experiment site at the Marcell Experimental Forest, Minnesota, USA - June2015DPH_8_150... | ecosystem: Environmental > Terrestrial > Soil >... | reverse complement strand
GTGACTGTCAACATGTCAGTCATCCCCGAGGTGCCTGATGCGGTCAAGATGGATGGCAACTTTTATATCCGCGTAGACACGATTCCTCTGACGTATCGTCAGAGAACGACAGGAGAGGCGGAACGCGTATGACAACGCCGACACAATCGAACCACGTCATTCCCGCCGAGAAGATATGGGAACGGCGTCCCGAGGGCATTATCTTTACGCCAACAGGCGTTACGCCTGAAAAAATCTCGCTAGACCAAGAGTTTCCCGCGCCAGACTGGGAGGACTTATGAAACTATGGGCGACGGTTGCAAGTGGCATTCTGGTTTACGCCTCGACTTTCTGCCTCGCGATGGCAATGGGTGCAGGGAATGAGAAGGGGATGGTCATTTACGGCGTGAGTACCATCTTCACAGGCGTCCTCTTCAAGGTGATGTTGAGCATTGTATGAGGGGGCTGGTATGGCGTCGGACGGAAAAGTTGATCTAAACATCCAAGCCTACTTTCAGCAGTGGCTCAAAGTATCGGGTAACTTCTCGTCCGACTGGTCGTGGTTCCAAGACCGGCTGAAAATTACCTGTCATGATTGCCACGCAGTGTACACCACAAAGAAGCCTGAGAATGCCCAGCTACTCGACTGGGAATTGCAGGAGTGGGTCAAGAAGCACAGCACGGGCGGACCACACGACAAAGAGGTGATCAAAAATCCGATGGACGTGGTTCCGCTCACGGGAGACTTCAAGGCGTTGCCGATGCAGTCTGGTCAAACGACGGGGAACATCGACGTGAGTTCGATTAAAGCCCAGCAGATCAAAGACCAGATGAAGAAGTATAAGATGGAAATTGAGTCGGAAAATCTGGACAAGAAAATCGAGTGGCTCAAGAATACCAAACCTTGGAAGATCGATGAAGCTGCGAAGCAGGAGGCACAGAAGGCGAAGCAGGAGGCGAAGCAGGAGGCGGATCAGGAGGATCAGGAAATCAGTAAAGCTCTGCTGAGTTTGACCGAGGCCGCACAGAAGTACAAGCTGGGAGCAACGCTCATCCCGATTGATTCACCGAAGGGGAAACCGAAGAGTTGGACTCCATACGACGCACCTGTATCGAATCCCGACTTCACTGTCGTGAACGGCGAGAAGATTTTCTGGAAAAAGGATGCGCTGGGCAAGATCATTGGCGTGATAACGCCAGAGCAGGCGGCGGCAAAGAAGACGGCGAGAATAACGAAAGGCAGGAGGTTCCGATGAGATTGCCAGCATGTGAGAAAGACGAGAGCATGCTTCAACGACTTCTCGGCATCAGCGATAAAAGTTTTGATGGCGTTGAGCGGCCTCCCGCACGCACCTTCAAAGAACACTGTAGGGCAGGAGAAGTCTTTGTCGATGATTCCCTGACGCCGTGTGCCTTCGCCATCGTCATTGACAGGGGTGGTCCGTACATCTGGAGCATTGCGGTCGTGAGCGGCTTGCGGAAGAACGGGATCGGTAGTACACTGTTGAAGGAGATCGAAGACTACTATCGAGGGCTTGCAAGTGCAACGGTGCAACTGACGTGCAGGATTGAGAACTGGCAGGCACAGCGGGTGTACCTGAAGATGGGCTACCGCGTCGTTCGCGTCGTGCCCCGGTACTACGGTTTCGAGGACGGTTTACTTATGAGGAGAGTGCTATGACAAAAATTGAATGCTCGACATGCGGCGATATGATAGAGGTGACAGCAAGCACAGTCACTCTTCCATTCATCTGCCTGAAGTGTGAAGAAAACATGAACTCGTTTACACAGGCCTTCGATGCGGACACGGTAAAGAGTGTCATGACCATCCTGAAGAATCCTGCGATACAAGAGCAGTTGGCGAACGAGGGTCTGGAAGTTGATCAAGCTGAGGTCGATAAGTTTTATGAGGCGATGAAGCCGAAGGCTGAGTTGACGGATGAGTACGCCAGCGTCGAGAACACGACGCTGCTCATCGAGGACTTGGAGAAGCAGTTGGCCGATGCGAAACGAGCGACCGTCGCCGCGATGATGCAACAGAACGACAATTTCATCTCCCGCTTTGAAACAGCGGTGAGTAGACTGGAGAAAATTTATGAGTCTCGTACCAAAACCGAGTGACAGCATTTCCGACGCAGCGTGGGAGGAATTTCTGAACAAGGGGATCAACGTCCCCGTTCCTAAACCCGTGGCGTTCACACCGAAGCCGAGCAAAAGCATATCGGATGAGGATTGGGCTGAGTTTCAGAAAAATGAAGCCCTGCCGAAACAACAGATCGTTCTGACGGATGACGAGCACGAGGAGCATCCCGAGGCATATCATCCTCGCGTCTTTTTCACCGTCGCACAGACTGACAGCACAGGATCAGTCTTTTACGCTCGACACTACGAGTTGCTCACGACGGGCTATGCCCTGAAGTGGCAGACACTGCCTGTCGGCAAATTTGCCTTCATGCACTTCATCATCAAGAACCTTCACCAGATGCGGATGGTCAAGGCAGATGAGAAGGTCACTTCGTATTGGGCTGGGAGCGCTCGGCTGGTGAGCGAATCAGTCGGACCCAGCATTCCGTCACTGGAGATGAAATGACGCCTGAACTGAAGAACTGGGCAACTCACCTGCCGACCTATCGCCACTTTCACATGAGCGACGGAGAACCTAATGTCGCGGACCCCTGTGCGATGATCGTCTTCGCAGAGACACCGCACGCGAAACCAGCGGAGGGTGTTTTAATCGCCACTTACTGGACGGGCTGGCGTGCTCGGCTCATCCGGTATCTCATCAATCGATGGATGCCAGCACGATCGGGTCGGCATCACGATCTCCCGTAGCTTCCGAGGGAGTGAAGCCTGCTTGGACGTTCCGCCGATTGAATGGCAGTGGTGCCTTGCCGTGCATTACAGGACACCGTGGACGAGAGTGGGCGGCTGGAGCAACTGGTACGCTGTCAAATATTTTTACTTCGGACCCAACAGGAGTGATCACGCTCCGGGGTACTGGGAGTGGGTGTACAAGACACGCCTGTGGAGGATGTATGGACCCGAATCGTTTACAAGATAAACTCGTCTGTGTGTATATCGAGGAACTGATCGAGGGCGTCTGGACCCGACACCGCAGGCTGGGCTTCGGGCTGCACCCCGCTTACGCGAGAGATCAGATCAAACTTCTGCGCAAGTACCACCCCGGCCAGAAGTATCGGACGGTGGAGGTGAGAGATGAAGACATCCCCTTCTGAATCGACCGCTCCCATATACAGACCGATTTTCCTCGTGGATTACTTGAGCAGTCTCTCGCGCCCCGGCTCGCACGTACGACCGCAGCAACTGACGCTCTTTGAGGTGCCGCCCGTGGTCCCGCAAGAGTACGTGCTCCAGTACCGACTGGGGTGCAAATTCCTTCACTGCGCCACCGACTGGAGCGGGAGCGGCTGGACAACAGTCCCCAACGTCAAGCGTTACCGGAGCCGTGCTGCGGCTGAGAAAAGGCTGGCGCTGGTATCACAATACGAGGGCAACATCCTCCGTGAGTACCGTATCTCTCAGGTGCCCCGACGAGATACTCTGTAAATTCCTCTTCCGAGCGACCCTGCCTCCCCGTACCCGAACCACCCCCATACCAGCAACGCCGCACGCGGGGCTCCCTCACTGTTTTGCGATATATAGCAAAGGGAGGGGGAGGTAACCTCCTTTTTGTCATATATATCAAATCATATAACACACCTACCAAAAAAAATTTATTACCCCCCCCTACCGATTTCCATAGCACGGGACTCCGAGGCCGAGCCAAGCTGCGCTGCGTGCGCGAGGGTAGGGGGACTCCCCGGCGTACGCCCTCGCTCGCCAGTTAAGACCCCCTGTCTACTCCCTTCATTCGAAACGACTTGCTCCTGTGCGCTGCGTTCCCCTTTCGCTCATTGTTCGTTCCTCGTAACTCGTTTACATTGTGCATGATGCACAGTGGGAGCGAGCCTGCGCCCCCAAATGTAGCATAAGGCACGCAGTATCAAGCGTTTACGCGTGCTGAAACAATATAGCGTTTTGTTTCACGCCGATCTCGGCTCGCGGCGTCCCATTTCGCAGGGCGAAGGAAATGCGTAGCCAAACCCGCGTGCTGCGTTGGGGGCGAATAGATGACGAAGCTATGGATTATTGTATTCTGTATATGGACTGTCATAGGCGAATAGGTGGCGTAGATCGTTCACAATGTAAACTGCGTGCCGCGTGCTGCTTCGCCTTTGCTTCTCTACTGTTCTTATGATCAGGTCTGGGATTGGTCGCCCGATTTCACCCGATTCGCCGTCTGTTCGCGGTGCCCAGCGTGCAGTGTACACGTTACATAAGGCAGGGCGAACAAAGAGCGAAGTGATGCATTTGTCACTTTCGCCGTGTCTTCGCTAGGCGGGAAAGCGCCTAATGCCCTGCTAGGCGGGAAAGCGCCTGAACGAATACCTGCGTCTTGTTTACACGCAACCAAGATGCTGCGTCTAGAGTTTTCGCTGCGTCTTCACAGCTTTTAGACTATCGTGCTGTGCGTCATTTAGCCTTTCGTGCTCGATTCACCGTTCGGTGAAACATCCCGCTTCAGTGAAATCCGTGTACAATATAGATGTTGACATGCGCCGTGCGCTGTGTTCTAATCATCACGGGGTGCAACATGCGAGACTTACAATGCCATGACATGTGACAGAGGACACTTCGCCAACTTTGGATACCACCGCGTTTTACGTAAGGACCAGTTTCATTGTCCTTACTGTGGCGTGCTACTGTCCGCACGAACGCCGAACACGACTCGATCACGGGATCACGTCGTGCCCAAGTCGCGAGGCGGTGCCGGTCAAGTGCAATGCGTGTGCTGCTATCGATGCAATCAAGAGAAGGGCAATCTAATGCTCGCAGAGTGGCGTGCTGTGTTGAGTGTGCGGGGTCGCCGCGTGCATCTGTTCTGGTTCGAGAGGCAACTGCCGTCCCTTATATGGCGGCTGGCGACGTGGTATCTGGCTGGTTTCATACGATGACACAGAATGGTATCACAATGTGTCAACTATTTTGCAAGTCTCTAATCAGTGAGTTACACGAGAACTCAACGACTTACAGGCCGAGTAGATGGCGAATAGATGGCGAATAAACGCCACTTATTGGCACTTATAAGCTGGCGCTGGGCGCTGGCTGGATTCGACGTGGCAAACAAAGCACTTGACTTCGGCATGCAGGTTGCTATATAAAGGACAAGTAGCAACGAACACTTGACAATCAGAGCAAAGGCCCACAGGGGAGAGGCGAAGCAAAAGCCCCTGAGATTAGCCGAAGCCAATATAGACGAGACAGACACCGATTCCGGTATCAGTCCAGAGTAAAGCACTAATGCAGTCGCGATGCGGACAGTCCTAGAACATCCGCAAGGCGATACAGGATGCGAACCTCGGGGCCATAAAGCGGACAGGCTGATAAGAGGATCGGGTACGAGTCGCAAGGCCGAGAGGCTTACTCGCTGGTGAATATCCTGACCACCAATCGCCGCAGAGGTAGCGGAGAGCACAGAATGACAGCAGCAATTCAAAACGTGTACAGCAGCCATGTAGATGATGCAACCTGCAAGAGCAAGCGCAGACTACAGGGCATGACTGCTGTGCGAGTGAGTGAATTGAGGAGAGTATGATGCACGAATCTGAAGTAGTGGCGCTGATGCGCCGCGTCTCTTATATATTCCAACACAAACATAAATGCAGTGCAGAGTTCTCGGACTGGAAAGTCACGACGATGAGCCCTGCAGAACTTCAAGATATCGAGAGGAGCAGGGCGAGAGTGAGCATCAGATGTTAGTTTTTCTCAATCGCTGCAATTCACAGAATCCCGGCACGTGGCAGTATTGGTACTAACCGAGGCAGTTGCCTCGCACAGCATCGGGCCGCACTTAGTGCGCAAGGGTGGGCCACTGTCCGGTGCTGTACGAGTCATCCGACTCAGGAGATTATATGCAGAGCAAGCACAGAAAGCAGATGTCATCCGCTGAGATTCAATACACTGAGTCGTTAGTCCACGGCATCGATACGTGGTGCTTCGACAACGACCATCTTCTAGCACGCATGGAGCAGAAAGGCGTGAGCAAGAAAGATGCAGCGATCACGCTGCGCTGGGGCGCAATCATCCGCGTTCAGGATGACGGTCGCGTTCTACTGCGGCTGATGAATGGCATGCGCAAGGGCGTATGCGTCGTTGTCTCTCTGAAAGACTTCACGCTAGTGACAGCGTGGTATAACAAACCGACTGACCAGCACACGACGCTCGACATGAGCGAGTACACTTGGAAAGTCAACGTCATCGAATATCTGAGGAGCATACAATGAGCACCATCCGACAATACGCCGTTGCAATTCTCATTGCCGTTACGTCACTGTTTACGGGCTGCACGCGAGTACCTGTTGAGCGTGTGACCGTGGAACTATGCACGAGCGCAAAGGACAGTTGCTACTTGCAAGATGTTCCCGCTGTTCAGTTCGTAGGCAAGCCGTACATTCTCGTTAATCCTCATGCCTTTCGTTGGTGCGATCTCGCTGACACCGAACCGTGCCCCGCAACTGTGACCGCAGGCAACCGTCAATATTTTCTGAATCCGTCCGAGGTGACAAAGTGAAAACCTTTATTCAGTTGTTTACAGATGCACGTAGCGTCAGCACGCCGTCAGTTGCTATCCGCACATTCGACCCCACATCCACCATCCTCGCCGTGCAGAACAGTATGAGTGAGGAAGAGGCAGAGTTGACGCCGTTCATTACATGGGACGCGATACACGGGCTGCGCGGCATGACAGACGCTGGCACCGAGGCGTTGGCGACAATGGCAACCGACTCTAGCGTTGCAGAGTTTGCCATGAGCGTTGATCTTCCGACCGCTCTGGGCATCCTTGAGTATGCGAAAGAGGATGTCGTTGCCTTCATTCACAACCCACAGCTAGTGTGGGATGCTGATAAAAAGGTCATTCAGGGAATGGCGAATCTTCGCAACGACTACAAGGCACGAGGCAATATGATCGTGATCCTGTTCGGCGTGGGCGATACCATCCCAGTCGAGTTACAGCAGGACACGCTGGTGCTTGAGCACCCGCTGCCCACACGCGCAGAGTTGGCGAAGATCGTACGAGACACTTATGCGTACGCCTACAACAGCGACCCCAAGAGGTACAAGGCATGCAAGAATGCGGCGACCGATGAAGTGGTCAATGCCGCAGTCGATGCGCTCATCGGTCTGCCTGCGTTCCCCGCAGAGCAAGCCACTGCAATGTGCCTGAATAAAGATACGGGCGTCCTTGACATCGAAACGTTGTGGGACAGAAAGAAAACCATCGTCTCGCAACGCAAGGGGCTCACGTACCGCGCTGGTGGTCTGACGCTGAGAGACTTGTACGGCGTCGAATCCTTCAAGACATACGGTAAGCGGCTGATGTCTGGTAGCAAGCCGCCGACTGTTATCTTGCGCATGGATGAGATACAACGGCAACTCTCAGGCAACGACACTGACAGCAGTGGCGTAAAGGGCGACCTGTTAGGCGAGTGGTTGACGTGGATCAACGACCACGACATCTACTGCACTCTGTTGCTCGGCGTTCCGGGTAGCAGCAAGTCGCACTCCATCGACTGTATCGCTGGCGAGTTTGGTAAACCCGTCATCGACTACAGTATTTCGCAGATGCAGGACTCGCTTGTTGGCAACTCCAACAAGAATCTGCACGTTGCGAATAGCACAGTCGATAGCATCAGCGACAAGAACGTTTGGCTTGTTGCCACAGCAAACAAGCTGGATGGTCTGCCGCCTGAGTTGCTCTCCCGCTTTGCGGACATCTTCTTTTTCGATGCGCCTGATGCGGAAGAGTTGGCAGGTATCATGCGACTGAAATTGGCAGCCTACAAGCTGGACGAGAATCAGCCGCATCCTGACATGACGGGCTGGACTGGTCGCGATGTCAAGAACGCGGCTATCAAGGCATCCCGCATGAACACCACCGTGGCAGAGAGCGGCGAGTATATCATACCGCTCATGACATCGCAGAAAGAAGCGATGGATAGTCTGCGACACTCTGCTTCGGATCGTTTTCTGAGCGCATCGAAGCCGGGTGTATACAAGTACACTGAACCCGCAGTCAAGCACGCCTCCACGGTGAAGATCACCGAAGGCCGCAAGATGCGGTAATCCAACCTTGTGTGGCACGTCCCCACGTTCGATTCGTGGCAGGGGGCAAAGTCCCCCTGATTCAAGGGCGAACGTGCCACACAACACTCACGAAAACTTTCCTATAGGAAAACTTTCACAATGGAGAAAAATATCATGGCATCACCCGCAGTAGCACCCACTGTCGCACCTGTCATCGATCTCTCAAAGACTGAGAGTTGCGTGTCTATCACCATCAACTTTCGCATGGGCATCGGACGCATGCGTCAGATCAAGAACCTGAAAGTCGAAACCGACACGAAGGCGTCGGAGTTGCGGCATCAGAAACGACTGATCGACTCGCCTGAACTCGAAGAGATCAGATCGCAGGATGGTTTCCTGAAGCGTTATGTCGAGTCCAAGTCATGCTGGTATCGTGAGGCTACGCGCTTTCTGCCCCGCGTATGGCTGACTGAAGTGGATCGTGCAATCGTTGCCTATCAGACCATCCGCCGTCCGAAGCTGGTTGCTGCTTTCATGCACCAGTATCGGCTACTGGAAGCCGTGAACTTCGCGCCTCTGCAAGAGGCACTCGGTGAGAACTTCGACCGCTCCGACTATCCCGCGTCCGACATCGTCGAGCGTGGCTTTGTGTTGGACTTCAACTACCGCAATGTAGGCAGCGCGAATCTCACTGGCATGAGCGATGTCATCATCGCACGTGAGCAGGAGAAAGAGCGCAGCATCCGCATGGAGGCTATCCTTGAATGGCGGGATGCGATGCGGTTGGCTGGTGCTGAAATGGTGGACGCACTCTTCGATATGCTCAAGCCTGAAGCAGGCAAGACAAAGAAGATGTACGGTTGCCACGTTGAGCACCTACAGGAGTTTATCGACACGTTTCCTGATCGTGATCTCGTCGGAGACACCGAGTTTAAGAAAAATCTCGATGTCATCAAGGACGCGATGAAGGGCGTGACCATCGACCGACTGAAGGAAAGCAAGAACCTTCAGACGTACATCATGTCGAAGCTGGACAGTGTTCGAGCCGATATGAAAAAGTTGGTCATCACCTCGGGACGCAAGTTCCGGTAAACTCACGGGGCGGGTTGACAAGACTCGCCCCACTGATTATTATGGAGGAGTTATGTTGCCTTGGAATCCAACACGAGACGAGCAAGTCGTAAAGCCATTTCCGAAGACGCCGCGCAAGGTTGTCACGATCACCATCGAAGAGGACGGGAGCCAGACGTACCTGAAGACTGACTCTGCTGATATCTTCTTGGAGTGTGGCGAGGTCATCACGCGCCGCGCGAGTCACGTGGAGCCCGCCGACTGGGCGCTGCGACTCATCTTCAGTCTACTCCGTACACTCTTCGCGGACACGAGCGCAGTAGCAGCGTGGACGCGGACGTGGGGATGCGAGTGGCGCATTAACACCTCCCCAGTCGGAGGCCCAGTACTGACGTGGGCGGACGTTTGGGGTATGGAATCAGGCTACGGAAGTATGGATAGCGTCGCGCGCTTCGCTGATCGTCAACGAGCTGTTGACGCAGAGATCGTGTTCCTTAACAAATTTTTCGCTGAGAGGACACTCTAGGGGGGTGCGTTTGAAAACTGAGCAATGGAAAATCATCCCCGAGTTTCCTGACTACGCGGTCAGCGACTTCGGGCGAGTCAAGCGGACAGTCCCAATTCTGCCGTCGGGCTACACTGGCGAACGGGGTTGGCCTACTGCGATCCTTGCGCTGAAGTGGGCGGGACGCAAGCGAGAGTATGCACAAGTTGCATTTCGTCGGCATGACGGCACCCACAAATCGTTCTATCGCTACGTTCATATTCTCGTAGCACAAGCATTCATCCCCAACCCAGCGAACAAGCCAACCGTTAACCACAAAGACGGTGTGAAAGCGAACAACGTGGTTGACAATCTGGAGTGGGCAACGTATGCTGAACAAACTCAACACGGACTCGCGCACGGCTTGATAGTGCAGGAGCCCAGCACAGGGCGTTTCGCCTAAAGGAGAAAATTCATGTCGGCTTATCATTCGCAAAAAACTTCCTACAAGGATCGTGACTGCCTTGTCGCTGCTCTCAAGGCACAGGGTTACCATGATGTTGAAGTGCATGACGTCGCTCAATCGCTCATCGGATACCATGCCGATATGCGTAATCAGAAAGCGAATGTCATCGTACGTCGCAGCAATGTTGGTTCGGCGTCCAACGATCTCGGCTGGGAATGGGATGCGAAAGCGGGCGTCTTCATTGAGCACATCAGCGACTACGACAAAGGCAAGCACAACAGCGCGTGGCTCACTGGGCTGAAGTGTCACTACTCAGAAGCCGTGGATATGAAGACAGCCAAGAGGAATGGTTTTATTTTTCTTGGTCGTAAGATAGTCAACGGCAAAGTGCAACTTAAATTTCAGGATAACAGGAGATAAGTCAATGGCGAAAGAAATTATCATCGAGATCGATCTCACAACGGGCGACCAGACGGTTGACCTCAACAACTATCACGGCAAGGGCTGCGATGCTGTGGCGGATGTCTTCGGTCGCGCAGTAGGCGAGACTGTGAAGGTCACCCACAAGGGAGAATACAACAAGCCAGCGGTCAACACGAATCTGATGCGACATTAATTTGTAGCAGGGCATCGCCCTTGGAGGAATCATGAAAAAGCAAGAGGTAATCAAACCGAAACAGTTGCGCAAGAACGCTCGCCGCATTCTCGTCCTTGATGAGAGGGGCAAGTGCGTGGGCGTCATTCGCATCAGCCTATTGCACCTCGGCACGATATCTAACAACACCGTGGAGATCAGGACCGAGACTGAGCACGGTGAAATCGAAGCACGCATCATAATCTAGGGGGGTGTATGACAGAGCACTTCACATTTCCGACTACCGAGGCCGGGCTTACGCTGGCTTTGGAAACTACGCTGTCTCTGCGACGTGCTGGTTTTCGCACTCGCACAGTCGAGCGCGTTCTGCATGGCTTTGAAGTCGTCACCGTTCTTGCCACACTGCGCCCACGTCCACGCACGGCGTTTCAGAACTTGAACGCTACGTTGAACCGAGGCGCTCGATGACAGATGCGCAGTTGAATGACGCTGATCTATACCGCGCACGAGATCGTGAGATATACTGGGAGCGTATCGTGCGTCTAGTGGAGCGTGGCTTGACTCTCAGGGCTGCGCATATTGTGGTCGATGCCGCAATGTTTGGCATTGGCTGCGTCGAAGGCACAGTACGTGTCGAGCAACAAAAACGAATCGACAGAGGAGAAGAACTGTGAAAAAACTTGGGTTGTGGGTCTATGCACTGTACCTCGTAGCATTCGCTGTGCTCGTTGCAGAGGGTGCATTCAGTCAAGTGCCTGCTGAAGTGAAGCAGGCGATGGTCGCCAGTGTGGCCGCAAGCAATGCTCCAGCCGGTGCTGACACACGAGGTGGTTTTCACGAGGAAGGCGGAATGTGGGGGATGACAACCGAGGGCAAGCTGGTCATCCTTGTGGCGAAGGCAGGCCCCGCCAACGTAAAGTGTGGCGACGGTGCTCACCTCGCTATCGGGGACTTTACTCACCCTGAATTGTCGTACATCCTCGCCACAATCCTTGGCGAATGGCATGTACATCCTTCGGGAGTGCGAGAAGCCACGACAGATGCGAAAGGCTGTGTCTTCGTGCAGCCACCTAGCGCCGCCGATATCAGCGTTGCCGTTTGTCCTGTCAACATCGTCATCGGGGCGAGCGATAAAATGGTTTACTTCTATGATGCAAAAGGTGTAACATCAAAAATGAAATGGAAGGACTTTCTCAAATGACTTGGATATTTCTTACTGCGATCACCGTGACGGGGCTTACTTTCAGCCTCACGTGGGCACTGGTACGGATCACCAGCAAGCCGACGCCGAAGCCTGAATTCTGCACTCGACAGACCCCGCATGTCTGTCGTGTGAACGGGTCATGCAATGGGCTTCCAATGACGCCCGAGCCCGAGGATGAATACGAGAGGAGAAAACGTGGATGATCAATGGGGAGTAGGCGTGCCCGACTCTGCTGTCATTATGCTCGCCCAGACCATGCTCAAGCGTTTGAAGTTGAGCGGCATGCGAGTGACGACGAGACAGGACGCCATCGCTGTCATCAAGGGACTACGACGCCCCGTGAGTAAGGCCACGCCTCTCACGTCGCTCATATCGTCTGCAATCGGCAAGAAGGCCCGTGAGTTGGGCACCTGTTCATCCTGTGGAAAGCCCTTGCTAATCGGCTCGCTCTGTCGTACAGTGTGGACTATGTACGACGGCGAGCACATCAACTGTACGGGGAGATCACGATGAAAATGTTTCTAAGAGTACTCAACGCATTTTTCGGTGGAGTGAATCTTATTATTTTCGCCTGTTCACTCACCCATCCGTGGATCAATTTGGTCATGGGTGTGATCTGCACAGTAGCTGCATTTTTAGACTAGGGGGAAGGACAACGATGGACGCCAAACTACAAGAGGTGATCGAGAAGTTTGCAGACATGAGACGCAGTGACGGCGGAAGCTATATCTTTCAGGGTAGCGGACTGGACACCCCCGAGGGTGCGTACTGTATGTGTGACGCCACGAGCGATGCCTTCATCAAGTTCGCACGGGAGAACGGATACACGGGGCGACTCGAACGTTATGACTTCGATGTCTACACACTGCGCAACCCGGACACGAGTCTATATCGCAGCGGGCAGCATGATGCCGCGAAGTGGCACTGCGCGAGTTGGCACGCCATAGTCGAGACTGAAGAGTTTCTTATCGACTTCACGGCGAAGCAGTATCATTCGCAGGCGTGTTATCCGCACATCATCAGTCGCAAAATCGCAGGCATTGCGGTGTTTGGGGAAAAGCCCATAGACCTTGACGACCTTCACGCAGAACAGATCGGAGCGGCAGCAGCCGCAGGAGGCAACTAAATGAGTGGATATGGCAGCAAAGAAGCACGCATCAATCAGGAACGTCGCGTACGGGTGAATCTGTGCGGGGACTGTGGACAGGAGATCAGCGAGACAGAACTGCTCTGCGAGACGTGCCGTAGGACCGGAGAAAACCTATGGAAACCTCTGGCTGTAAAAGGTGCGGACTGATGCGACCACAGTGGCACGGCACCCTGTTACGGTGTGGCTGCTGTGGCTTGATGTACGATGTAAACGGAGGGGGCGAGCCTCTGGAGGTGCGGGGCACTCCAAACGCCTTTGCCGCAGGTTCGACTCCTGCCGCCCCCGCCATCCCGTCGCCTACCCCCCTAAAGTAGGGGTAAGCGTCGAGGTTTAGCCTCTGGGTGGGGGTTAGAGTACCCCCATCTTTGCCTTCGCTGTACGGGACTGGAAACGCAAGGAAACAGGGGTGGGCTGGACCGTAACGGCGGTCGAGCCTATCCCCAAGGGAGGAAGCTATGCCGAAGGACCGGACAGGCTGGACGTGGGTGAGCGAGATCGTGACCACGGCAGTGTGCTGGACGCTGTGCATCGCTGGCGTTGTCATGGTGTTAGGTTTCCTCGCCAGTACAATCATGGGGGGCAACTGATGGGCTACAAACTGAATAGCAAAAACCTAGCGGTCGCTCGGCTGATGCCCCGTGGCCCGAAGGCGGACAAGCGGCTGAAGTACATGCACGCCTCGCCCAAGGGCACGACGTGCCTCACGCCTGCGTACATCGTGCGGGTGTCGCTGCCCGTGGGCGAGATACAGCCGAGGTTCCCTGTCATCTATACGCAGGGAAATATCGACAGCCTACATGGACGGTGTTTTGAGCAGGGCGGCGAGGGACTCGGCACGTTCGACATGGGCGAGGGTTCACCCGCGTGTGCTCGGCCCGACTACCTCATCCCCAAGATCGACGACTCAATCCCCGATCCCGAGGACCAGAGTGGAACGTTCACGTGCAACGGCGAGACTTTGCTCAAGATGCTGAAGGTCGCCACTGAAGTTTGTAAGGACGGCGAAAAGCCTGTCCGCCTGCGGTTTTATGGAAAGATCGATCCGAACGAACCGAGCAGTGGGTCCGCTGTCATGCGCATCGATACCTACCGCCAGCCGGGAGATCAGGAGTTTGTCGGCGTGTTGAAGGGCATGGAATATTACGGAGCGAATATTCCCGGCGACCGCCCCATGGATGCGCCCGTGAAAGAGACAAAGCCAATTCAGATCACCGAGCCGTTGCGGGTGAGCACAGGCAGGAGGTTCCGGTCGTGAGTGACGCACTCGTAAAACGGCTCTGTCCGAAATGCGGGGCAATGATGGTGCAGCATCGCATGCATCAGTTTGACTCTCGTCCTGCTTACGCTCTATGCCACGGGTGTTTAAGTCCGAAGGTTCCCGAGGGATACTACATCAGCGGGTACGACATGCAGAACGATCCCATTCTGCACGACAAAGACGGCAATCTGTGCTGCAACAAGTGCTTTCACAAAACGTCCGAGACGTATCGGGGCGGCTTGTGCTCGAAGTGTCGAGATGCTAAGATGAAAATCATGAAGCCAATACTGCTTGCAAAGCCCGCGCCAGTGCAGATGCCACTGCAGAAAATTATGCTCCCGCAACAACCAATGAAAAATGGCGATGTGCGCAAACTGCCGACCGCCAATTCACCGCTCTGGACGGTGCAGTGGTCAGTGATGGGGACAGCGAAGTTGCCGTATGTCGTCTCTCGCAATCCCGGCCACGCGAATGGCGCGACGACGAGCGAGGGCTGGGCGTGCTCGTGCCCGAATTTCATACAGCACACGCCGCGCACGGAGTGCAAGCACATCTTGAAGGTGATGCAACTCGAAAACGTCAAGCCCGCATCGCCGCCCGTAGCATCGTTGCCAGAAGATCAGCAAGAGGCGTTCAGAAAATTTCTTCTCCAGCAGGCAGAGCGCGGGACACCAGCACGGCCAGCGGGGAAGACGAAGCCACTCATCACGCAGGGCAGGAGGTTCCGATGATGTACGAGTTTAAATCTCACATGGTTACAGTCAACAGAGACGGGGGCAGCGATGAACTTGAGGAGACGTGCAACGAGTGGGCGAAAGAAGGCTGGGAAGTTTTCTCTGTCGTATGTCCTCAGCCCTCGAATTGGTCAAGGTATCGCCTGACTGCGAAGCGCACACTACAAAGCAAGGCGAATATACCGGGTAGAAAATTTCGTTGACATCGGGCATGGAGTTTTGCTAGACTTCAAATGGAGGCACCATGAAAAAACTATTCGAGTTGATCTTCAACCAGAAGGATGAATCGGAAGAGTGGATCATCACCCGTATGCGGCGAGTGACGCAATCGCCAATCGGTCCCCGTTACCCGACTGGGCTGTTTCGCATGTACAACCCGAAGGCGGTCAAGTGAAGGAAAAGACTTTGAAGGGGCTGATACACGCTGGACTGTTCGGGGTCGCGGTCTACGAGGCGATAACTTGCGATACGAAAACTCGCAAACTGCTCAACGGAGCGGCTGCTGGCTGGCATCTGCACGCTGTTATCTACCATCTGATATATGAGGAGGACAAATGAGCCGACAGGTACAGTGTCACCTCACAACGCCAACCACGCGAGGTGAGCTAAACATCATCACGTGGGTGGACGAGTCTCTGAAGCCCAGACCGGGGATGGTCGTGCCCATGAAGGGCGATCCCCGCGAGTGGACTGTGCTGCACGCCTACACGCTCATTCCACGGGATGACAAGGCGGTCAAGTGAGTTGCGGCGCACCCACTAACGGCGGTCATCAAGTCGAGGGCGCAGTGCTCACGTGCGGCACACGCCTGTATTGGAAAACAAAGGACAGCGCACGTCCGCAGGACCGGACTCTTGAAGTTGTCCTGTGCAGCGAATGTAAAGCGAAGGGAGAATCCAATGCTTGACAGACTGACACGACGCGCAGAGTGGGATGGAACTTTCTCGCTCCTGTTGGACGGTAACGTCATTCTCGAACGCAAACCGCTGGCAGATGTCGAGTTTTATCAGCATTTTCTGGAGGCAGATATGCTTCTGTGCCCCCGGAAATATTGTGTTGACAAGCCCACCCCCTAAGTGTATTCTGTAAATAGAGGGAACTATGAAAAGCCTCACAAAGGACGAACTAAGTCGGTTGCTCGAAGTGGCTGGCACGGACAGGCTGATGTTTCGTGTCCTATTCAATCATGGCCTGCGAGTGAGTGAAGTCATCAATTTGACCGATGCGAACATCGTAGACGGATATCTCGTGGTTCAGCGGTTGAAAGGTTCCTGCAAAACGACACAGCCATTGCTGGCAGATGAGCAGGAACTGAAGACGATGACGGGCACATTTTTCCCGATGTCCCGCATCACAGTGTGGCGCAGGATGCAGGAGTACGGCGCACAGGCTGGCATCCCAGAGTTTAAGCGGCATCCGCATATCTTCAAGCATACCACGGGGCGGCTTGGGTACAAGGGCGGCATGGGTATCCCCGAGTTGCAGTCGTACCTCGGACATGTGAACGGCGGGAACACTTTGAAGTACATGGCTGCTACAGAAGAGGAAGCGGCTTCGGCATTCGCGGCTGCGGTGGGGAAATAGGAGGGGCGATGACTGAAAAAGACGCACGCAAAATTCGCGCACAGGCGTACAAAGACTATCGCCTCGGCACAATTTCACGGCAAGAGATGCAGCGTATCCTTGCCGCGACACGGAGGGAGCAATGACATCCAATCAAGAGAGGCGCATCATCGGCGGGCTCGCACTTGCTGTGTTCATTCTAGTGCTCGCCTGTATCGGCACTGGTCATGCACAGGTATCGCAGGGCGTGCAGCCTGCGACGGGCAACACTGTCTCAATGCAGGATCACCCGCAGCACGCAACGGAGAAGTCGTTGCAGAACGACGGCGGGACCACGACGGCATCGGGCACGTTGCCAATCACAGACTTTCTCGATGCGCCGAAGCAGGAGACACCGCTCGGTGACATTGCGAGATATTACCGAACGCACACATACGTTCCCTTGGAGGCGAAATGAACGCTGAGTTTGAGTCCAACAATGTTGTCCTACTGG
>Ga0208689_1000939_pt1 | contig 17216 bp, 12 predicted proteins | sample June2015DPH_8_15_FD_184700 | JGI IMG/M metagenome (GOLD analysis project Ga0208689, IMG submission 184700) | Peatland microbial communities from SPRUCE experiment site at the Marcell Experimental Forest, Minnesota, USA - June2015DPH_8_150... | ecosystem: Environmental > Terrestrial > Soil >... | reverse complement strand
TGCGATGATCTGTTCTTCGTTGAATCGACTCTTGCGCACGACTCCTCCTCTCTGGCCCTGAGCGGGCCATCCTACATGGAGAAGTCACATTTCCGCTGGACTAATTTCTGGGGGGCAGGTCATCGCCTGCGTTGGACATCCGTCAGCACAAACGACGGATCGAGGAACTGGAAGATAAACTGATTCACCGGGTCTTCGATCTCATTTGCGAGCCGCGTCTCTATTCTCACTTCGAGCTCACCATCCCGGGAATCTGCAAAATGCCCGTCATACATTGTCGCGCTGTCCGGGGAAGCCTTCGGGTAGGGCTTCCGACCTTTTTCGTATCTCCACAATCGAAGAGACTTGGTGTGCGGATCGTGATAAGCGAATTGTTCAAGCAGCCTTTGTGGTACGGTATGAGATTTCATTGATAATGCCCGTAATTCTACAGCCTACCAGAAAGCGAACAAAACACGAAATCGGCGTGCAGCTCCGGAATGCTTCCAGGCGGAAGTAGATTCCGGCGGGCATAGAGGACGGAAAAGAGTGACTAGCGGTCGCCAGCGGCTTCGACCAACTCCGCCCCGATTTCCGGAGTTACTTCTGCGCGCGTTCGCAGCCGATACCAGAACACAATCGCAACTAGCGAGAACACGAAGATGATGGTCGAGATGGCGTTGATCTCCGGCGTAATGCCGCGGCGCAGCCGTCCCCAGATTTCTAGCGGAAGCGTGTTGTCGCGGCCGATCAGGAAGAAGCTTACGGCGATTTCGTCCATGGAAAGCGTGAAGATCAAGAGCGCCGCTCCGATGATGGAGAGCTTGAGGTTGGGAACCGTGATGCGCCAGAAAGTCTGCCAGTAGTTAGCGCCGAGATCGAGCGAGGCTTCTTCCTGGGCGCGATCGAGTTTCTGCAATCCGGCAAAGACTTCGGTGGTGGCGACAGAAATCAGCGCGGTGCCGTGGCCGAGGACGATGGTGAGCAGGCTGAGTTTTACGTCGGCTGCTCGGAACAGCATTAGTAGCGACAGGCCGGTGATTATGCCGGGCAGAATCAGCGGCAAAAGCACCAGACGGCGGAACAGAGCCTTGCCGGGAAATTGCGCGCGATCAAGAGCCAGCGCGGCGGGGATTCCGAAGACGAGAGCAATCAGCATGGCCGCGAACGCCACCATCAAACTGTTGAGGACCGAATCCCAGATAGGGCCGTCGTTGAATAGAATGCGGTACCAGTTGAGCGTGAGGTCGCGCGGCGGGAAGCCTCCGACGCCCTGTCCGTTGAAGGAATAAAGGATGAGGATGGCGATGGGTAGGTAGAGAAACGCGAAGACGGCGAGGGCATGAGCGGTCAGCCAGCGCGAACCTTGGAGTGAAGCACGCTTCATATCGATGCACCGCAGGGGCTAAAGCCCCAATTTAGTTGGATCGCAACGGCGCGGCTGAAGCCGCGCCCCTTCAAAGCAAAGTCAAACCACCATGGGGGACATGACCGTGGAATCCCACCCCTGCGCAAAGGACGCGCAGGGATGGGGCACCCGGCTTTTATTAACGGGTCGTGAGTTGACGAGGACGCGCTCACTGGAAACTCCATTTCTTCTCCAGACGCTCAGAGAAGAAGAGCAGCCCGAGCACCAGCGCCAACATGCAGAGCGAGATGGCAGCACCGAGCGGCCAGTTGTAGGCGGCGCCGAACAGGCTGACCACAATGTTCGAGATCATGATGCCGCTGGGGCCGCCGAGCAAGAGCGGCGCAAGAAAGTCTCCCAGGCTGAGGACGAAGGCGAAGGTTGCCCCCGCGAGCACTCCGGGAATGGAGAGCGGAAAGATCACGCGCCAGAAAGTTTGCGCGGGCGTGGCTCCGAGATCGTGCGAGGCTTCGACCAGGTTGCGCGGAATGTGTTCGAGCGATGCGTAGATCGGCAGGAACGTGAAGGGCGTATAGATGTGCGTCAATGTAAGGACGACGGCGAACGGGCTGTAGAGCAGGAAATCGAGCGGATGACTCGTCAGATGCACATACTGCAGCAGCGTGTTCAGGACGCCGTCGGTGCCGAGAATTGTCTTCCAGGCGTAGGCGCGAACCAGATAACTCACCCACAGCGGAATGATGACGAGCTGATAGTAGAGGTCCTTCCGGCCGCCGGCGTGGAACGAGAGAAAGTAGGCCAGCGGGTAGCCGAGCAGCATGGAGAAGAACATCACGCGGGCGGCGATCCACATGGAGCGCAGCAACGTCTGCCAGTAAACGGGCTTGGTCAGGAGTTCTTTGTAGTTGTCGAGGTTCCAGGAATGCACGATGGCTTGCGATTCCGAGACCGACCAGAAGCTGTAGCAAAACATCAGCAGGTAGGGCACGAGCAGAAACACGGCGACCCAAAGCAGCGGCGGAACGGTGATGGCGGTGCGATAGGCGCGGGAGAACATCAGACGCGGTCCTCAGAGTTGGAGTCGGAGTTGGAGTTGGAGGCGCGGACCGGGATGGCATCGGCGGCGGAGAATTCGAACTCAAGCGGGCCTTCGGGCAGGTCGCGGCTGGCGGTGCGGATGGTAAGGATCAGTCCGCCATCGGACTCGACGCGCAGAAGATCGGTGGCGCCGTGAAAAGCCTGGTCGCGAAGTTTGGCGGGAAAACGAACCGTCGCGCTATTTGTCGGAGATGCAGCGGTTGCTGCCGACGCAGCCGTCGCGGGGCGAATGCACTCTGGACGCAACGAGAACAGGGCCGCACCATCTGGAAGGGCGGTGGGCCAATTCAGCGCGCCGCACGTGGCCGTGCCGTGGCGAATGTCGGCGCTCAATAAATTTGTGTGTCCAATGAATTGCGCGGTGTACGAGGTTGCGGGCCGGCTGTAAATCTCGCGCGGGCTCGCGACCTGCTCGAGTTCGCCGGAGCGCAACAACGCGATGCGGTCGGACATCACCATCGCTTCGTCCTGGTCGTGCGTGACAAAGATGAACGTGATGCCCACTTCGCGCTGCAGCGCTTTGAGTTCGACCTGCATCTGGCGGCGCAGGTTGGCGTCGAGCGCGGAGAGCGGTTCATCGAGCAGCAGCAGACGCGGGCGATTCACCAGCGCGCGGGCGAGTGCGATGCGTTGCTGCTGTCCGCCGCTGATCTTCGAAGGCTTCGACTTGGCGTAGGCGGACATCTTGACCTTCGCCAGCGCTTCGCTCACGCGCGACTGAATTTCGGTGGCCGGACGCTTGGCAACGCGCAATCCATAGCCGACGTTTTGTTCGACGGTCATGTGCGGGAACAGCGCGTAGTGCTGGAAGACTGTATTCACGCGGCGGCGATAGGGAGGCTGCGCGTCCAGGCGCTCGCCCGACATCCAGACCTCTCCGGAAGTGGACTGCTCGAAGCCGGCGAGAATTCGCAACAGCGTGGTTTTTCCCGAGCCGCTCTCGCCGAGGATGGTCAGGAATTCGCCTTCGGCGATTTCGAGCGAGACGTCGCGCAGCACGACGTTCTTGCCGAAGTGCTTGGCGACGGAGCGGATAGAAAGGAGGGATGCGGAGCGGGGCTGACTGCTGCTTGTGATTGCGGGTTCTGAAGTCGTTGCCATGGCTGTCAGTTGGGAACTGCTTACACGCGGGCGAGGGCGCCCGCGCCACACGAGCCTTGTCTATTGCGTTGCTTTTACTTCGTTCCAGATCTCGTTGTACTTGGCGCGGCGTGGAACATTCTGCCAGAAATAAAGACGCTTCTGGTAATTGTCCACGTCATCCAGGTGCAGGTTCTTCTGCTCTTCCGGCGTCATGTACTGTGCGGCGTGTGGATTTGCTGGCGTGTACCCGGTCACGTCGGTGACTTTTTTCTGCGTCTGCGACTGGATCATGAACTCGAGAAACTTGTAGGCGAGATCTTTGTTTTCGCTGCCGGCGGTGATCATCAGGTGATCGATCCAGCCGGTGGTGTTTTCCTTGGGAATGGTCTCGCCCACCGGAAAATTGCTTTTGCGCAACTGGTTGGTCATGAGCGGCCAGCCCATGGCGAGCACCACTTCGTGGTTCTGGAAAAGGTTGGTGAGTTCGCCGCCCGTGGACCACATCTTGCGAATGTTCGGCTTCAACTCCACCAGCTTCTTCTTGACTGCGTCGAGTTCCTGGTCGCTCAAGTTGTAGAGATGGCCGGGATCGGGCTTGTCGTAGCCGAGCACCTGCGCCGCCATGTAGACGGTGGAAAGATCGTCCCAAACGGATACTTTTCCCTTCAGCTTCGGGTCCCACATGACATTCCAGCTTTCGGGAGCCTGAGGAAATGCCGTCGTGTCGTAAATCATCGGGTCTGGCCCCCACATGAAAGGCACGCCATAGACCTCGCCCTTCACGCGGACCAAAGACAGCGAGGTGAGCTGCGGCGAAAGCTGGTTGTAGCTGGGCAGTTTGCCAAGATCGAGCGGCGCCGCGAGACCGGAAGTCGCAATCATGGTGGCCACATCGCTCGACGGAGAGATCACGTCGTAGTTACCCGCGCTGCCACCGCGCAGTTTGGCGACGAGTTCGTCGCTCGATCCCATGTAGGAAGCCGATACTTTGCAGTGGTTCTGCTCTTCGAAAGCCTTGACGTAAGCGGGATCGGCGTAGCCTTCCCACACCAGCAGGTTCAGCGTTGGAGTTTTCTTGGCGCACGATCCGTAGAATACGACCAGCAGGGCGGCGAACAACGCGAGTATTGATTTACGCAACATTATTTGCTTCTCCCTCAGTTATCGAAAACAGGGATGCCAGCAGGAACGCGATGCAGAGACGGGGTTGGGGAAGGCGCATAGTCACGATTCTTTGTCGTACTCAGAATGTCGGCGGAGTGTTGACCCACAACAGCCAGGTCTCGCTGCGGCCGGGATTTTTCCAGTGATGCGGCGTGGCGCTCTCAAAATAAAAGCTGTCGCCGCGCTTCAGATGGTACTCCTCGCCATCAAGAGCGATCTTCAACTCTCCGCGCAGCACGAACAGGAATTCCTCGCCTTCGTGGGCATACGACTCGCCACTGCCGGCTTGGGGCGCGATGCGGAACAGGTGCGGCTCCATGACTTTGTTGCCCCACGCGAGCAACTCCATGCGCACGCCGGGACCGGCTTCGAGCACCTTGCGCTTGGGCGGGCGCACCAATCGGGTATTCAATTCCGTCGCATCGAAAAAATCAAGGATGTTCGTCCGATAGTAGCGTGCTAGCCTGCGCAGTGTGCCGACGGATGCGCTCATCTGCGAGCGTTCGAGCGCGCTGAGGAAGCCAATCGAAATTCCCGCTGCCGAGGCGACTTCGGCGAGGCTGAGGCCGCGCTTAGTGCGCAACCGGCGCAGCCGAGGGCCAATCGCAGCGGTGCCGCTGCTGTCGGCAGGTTTGATGGCGCCCTCGCGCTTCAGCATCTGCACGATGGCGGCAGCGTTCAGTCCGCGGACCTTGCGCAGATAGCGCGCTTTTTTCAGCAGGCGCACGTCGTCGTTGGTGTAAAGACGATACCGGCTTTTGGTGCGGTGGGGGCGCGTCAGCCCCACCGCTTCCCATCCCCGGATCGCCGACGGAGAAATTCCCACTAGACGCGCTACATCACCGATTTTGAGATAAACTTGTGCGTCGCTCGACATGATTTCCGAATGTGCCTGCTGGTCGCGCCGCGGGGACTGCACTTTTCCGCTTGACAGGGAGGCGGCGGAGCCCCTAACCTTGCACGATTATAGCAAGGTTTACGTTGCGCGCAAGCTGAATCGGATCCAACAAATTCGCCCCGCGAGATTTGGAGGAACTCTTCTATGACGTCGTCAAAACCGTCCCGGATGTCTTGCTGGCTCATCTCGTTGAGCTCGGTCCTGAGCCTATGCCTGATCTGTTCCACGCTCGTGTCCGCCCAGGGCACCGGCGGCCGCATCCTCGGCCGCGTTGCCGATTCCAGCGGTGCCGTGCTGGCTAACGTTAAAGTCACGCTCACGAACGAAGCCACCGGCGTGAGCAGCGAAAGCACCACCAACGCTAACGGCGACTACGGCTTCCCCCAGGTCCCGGTCGGCGTGTATCGCATGGAATTCGATCTCACCGGCTTCAAGAAGAGCGTGCAGCGGGCCGTGAACGTTGATCTCAACCAGGTCGTGACCGTCAATTCTGTGCTGCAAATCGGCGGAACGAAAGAGACGGTCGAGGTGACTTCGGAAGCGCCGCTCGTCGATACCACCAGCACGCAACTGGGCGCGATCATGGACTCGCGCCAGGTCGCGAACCTGCCACTCAACACTCGCGACACCTATCAGCTTCTGCAACTTCAGCCCGGAGTGATGTCGACCGTCGGGTCGAGCAACACAATTGTTTATGGAAGTGACAATGCAGGGGCGGTGTCGGTGAACGGCGGCCGCGGGCGCTCCAACAATTTCAGCGTCAATGGCGGCGACGCCAACGACCTTTTCGCCAACCTTCCGACGGTGCAACCTTCGCCTGACAGCATTGAGGAGTTCCGCGTTCTTACCAATACTTTCGACGCGGAATACGGGCGCAATTCCGGTTCGGTCGTCAATGTAGTGACCAAGTCAGGGACCAATGCCCTGCATGGCAGTGCCTACGAGTTCTTCCGCAACAAGGTGCTCAACGCCAATAATTACTGCCTTACGGCGGCTGCTCCCAATGACCTTCCTTGCGAGAAACCCCAGTTCAATCAGAACCAGTTTGGTGGCACGTTTGGAGGGCCGATTAAGAAGGATCGAACATTCTTCTTTGCATCCTACGAAGGACGTCGCATCCGCCAAGGCATCCAATCGCCTGCCGTCAGCGTGCCCTCGGCTCAGGAGCGGCCAAGCGCAAGTCAGGCTTATGGCGACTACTCAAGCTTGTCGCCCTTCACCGGTGCTCTGAGCAATTCATCTTTACTGGCCAGCCGTTCGGGATGTCCCCAGGCCATCTCCAGCCAATCAGGACTTAGCCTCTCTGACGGAGTTCCGTATGCAGGCACTTACAATTCCAGCGGGATGCGTGTGGCTCCCGGTATTTTTACCGACGTGGCGGGTGGAAAGGACAATATCATTCCGCTCGCGTGCATGGACCCCACCGCGGTTGATCTGCTGCAGTTTGTTCCCACCCCGCCAGGCGGCGGTTCTCTGATCAGCACGGTCCCGACCGAGGCCATACGCGGCGATCAGGTCACGGTCAAAATTGATCATCGGGTGAATGATAAGCAGAACCTGAGCATTTATTACTATTTCAACGACGATCGCACGCACAACCCTTTCGCCAACTTCGAACTGGCTGGGGCCGATCTCCCCGGTTTCGGAGACATTGTGGCGGAACGCTTCCAGCAGTGGAACATTACTCACACCTGGACCATCAGCAACAGCATGGTGAATGAATTCCGTTTCAATTACAATCGCGAAGGCCAACAGACATTTCAGCATCCGGCAAATACGGAACTGGTGCAGAACTCCTGCCCTCCGGCTCCGTCCTGGCTTACCACTGTTACCGGCAACCCGCCATGTTTTTATGGCGACGGTTCGACTGACCCAAACGGCAGTCTCTATGGCATACACCCGTTTGTTGGGGCTAGCCGCGAGGGACTTCCCTTCATGGCAATTTCGGGTGGATTCTCCCTCGGCAACGATTGGGAAGGAGAACTTCCGCAGACGGGGAATTCGTTCCAGTGGGCGGACAGCTTAACCAGGATTTCGGGGAATCATACCCTGAGGTTTGGTGTGGACGTTCGCCGGCAGCAATTTAACCAATTCTATTACTACAACGTGAACGGCGAGTTTACCTATAGCGGGGGAGGGCCGAATAACGTGGGGGCGGCTAATCTGTACCCAAATTTTCTGTTGGGCCTTCCCGATACATTCGCAGAAGGTTCGCCTCAAAACGAAGAGATACGCAACACCGGACTCTATCTGTTCGCGCAGGACAGCTGGAAGATGCGGCCGAATCTCACTTTGAATTATGGGCTGCGATGGGAGTTGAACACGCCCTTGGCGGATAAGTCCCGACACGTGGAGACTTTCCGTCCGGGCCAATCGTCTACGGTCTACCCTTGTGGTGGTGTTACCGATTGCTCGTCGCAAGACGCGATCGGGTTGGTGGTTCCGGGCGACCCTGGTATTCCTCCTGGCATGACGCAAACGTATTACAAGGCATTTGCTCCCCGCATTGGCATTGCCTGGAGTCCGGGCAGCTCCGGCAAGACCAGTATTCGCGCGGGCTGGGGACTCTTCTATAACCCAATCGAGCAACTGGTGCTGGCACAATTCGGCGCTGAGCCTCCGTTTGGCGGGAGCACTACGGTCACCGAGACGCAATTTAACCTGCCTTTTCTTCCGCAGAGCTGCACGGCGTCGAACCCTCCTTCATGCCCCCCAGCAATAGAGCCGTATCTGAATCCGTTTCACGGTGTCATCAGCCCCAAACGTGGGGCTCAGAATTGGGCGCAATTCGAGCCCATCGATCTGTACGGCGATTTCCAGCCGCATATGCGTACGCAATATTCCGCGCAGTACAACCTCACCATTCAGCGCGAGTTAACCAGAGACATGAAGCTGGAAGTCGGCTACGTGGGGTCGCAAGGGCATCGCCTGCTAGCGACGCATGACATCGATTACTCGAACCCCCAGACCTGCCTGGACATTGATTCAGTCCTTGGTTCCGGGACTTGCGGGCCATTCACCGAAGATTCGCAATTCGTCTTTCCCGTAGGCGCCGTGGCTCCGCCAGGCGGCTTCCACCTTCCCTACGGGCCGAACGGCCCAACCGTTCTCCCGGCCGGAACATCGCTTTCCGGGATGGAGCTCGTGGGCTTGCGTCGGTATTCGTCGCCACAATGCAATCCCCTGAACCCAACCACCACCTGTCCGGCCGTTCCGGTGTTCACCAGCATCTTTGCTGAGGACACGATTGCCAGCTCATCCTATAATTCGTTGCAAGCTTCGTTAGAGAAACGCTTTGCCCACGGGATCCAATTTACCGCCGCCTATACGTACAGCAAGTCCATTGACGAGGCCTCCAGCTTTGAGGGGATGTTGAATCCGCTGCCGGGCGCGAATAATTACGCGCGCTCGCTCTTTGACGCACGCCACCGCTTTGTCATCAGTTATTACTGGGAGTTGCCGGTGAGAAAATATAGCGGCTTTGCCGGGAAATTGCTTGATGACTGGGCAGTGTCGGGGATCACGACGTACCAGACTGGATTCCCGATCCGCATCACTTCCAACGCTGACAATGAGCTGATGTACAGTGATGATTTTGAATATCCGGGCGAGCCCGACCAACTGGCGCCCTTCAGTTGGCAGAGTCCGCAGAAGAATGGCAACTATTACTTTAATCCCCAGATTTTCACAGAGGATACAACCCTTGATCCCAGCCTTCTCGGCCGGGTCGGCAACGCGCCGCGCACGATCTGCTGCGGGCCGGGAATCAGCGAAACGGATTTTGTACTTATGAAGAACATTCCGGTCAACGAAAGGACTCACTTCGAATTTCGAGCGGAGATATTCAATATCTTCAATCACACGCAGTTCTTCAATCCGGACGGCAACAGCACCGACGGAACTCAGTTTGGCCGGGTCACCGAGGTCAAACCCCCGCGGCTGGCGCAGTTCGCTTTGAAGTTTTACTTCTAGTTCGGAAGACGAGTTCGGAAGAATAAAATAGACATATCCGATCCCCCGGACGGCTCACCCCGCCCGGGGCTGCCCAATCTAACGGCCTACCCGGCCTGAGTCTTATTGGAGATCACGATGTACCCCGCATTGCAAAAAGAGCTCGAGACCTTCGAGCGCCGTACTCCGAAGTCCGCCGAAGCGCACAAGAAGAACCTCAAGCGCCTGCCCCTGGGCGTGGCCAGCAATTATCGCGCCTACGAGCCGTATCCGATCTTTGTTTCCGAAGCGTCGGGCAGCAAGTTCCGCGATCTCGACGGCAACGAATACCTCGACCACAATCTATGTTTCGGCACGCTCATGGCGGGACACTCGCATCCGGCAGTGATTAAGGCGGTGGAAGCGCGCCTGCACAAGGGCACCGCTTACGGCATGCCGCACAATATGGAGTGGGAACTAGCGGAAGAGATCTGCACGCGTTTCCCGGTGGAGATGTGCCGTTTCGGCAACAGCGGCACCGAAGCCACCATGCACACGATTCGTCTCGCCCGCGCCGCCACGGGACGCGACAAGATCATCAAGTTCGAGGGCGGTTACCACGGCCTGCATGATGCGGCGCTGGTTAGCGTGAAGCCGCATCCGCCCGCCGACGATTTCGGCGATCTCAAGAATCCGAAACCTGTGTCCGCTGGGGCAGGCGTGCCGAAGGCGAGTATCGCGAACGTGCTGGTTGCGACGTTCAACGACCTGGAAACGGTGGAGCGCCGGTTCAAAGAAAATCCCAATGAGGTTGCGGCCATCATCCTGGAGCCGATCATGATGAACGTTGGCATCTGCATGCCGCAGAAGGGATTTCTGGAAGGCCTGCGGGCGCTCTGCGACAAACACGGCGCGCTGCTGATTTTCGATGAAGTCAAGACGGGCGCGAAGCTTTGCTGGAGCGGATCTTCGGAATACTTTGGCGTGATGCCCGATATGATCTGCCTGGCGAAGTCGATCGGCGGTGGATTCCCGCTGGCGGCTTTCGGTACGCACAAGCGGGTCATGAGTTTGATCTCGGACCACAAAGTTTTTCACGGCGGCACTTACAACACGAATCCGATTTCGATGGCGGCTGGTATTGCAACTTTCCGAGAAGTACTTACTCGCGCGAACTATACGCACATCGAAAAGCTTAGTAACAAGCTGGTGGACGGATATAAGAAGGCCATCGCGAAAGTTGGCTTGCAGGGCTACATCGCGAGCGCGGGAGCGAACGGCGTGCTCATGTTGTATCCGAAGGAGATCCGCAACTACCGCGACTGGCTGCCGATTGACGTGGAACTGTGGCGGCATTACTGGTTCGGCATGGTGAATCGCGGCGTGATGTGCCAGCCTTACTGGTGGGACGAGCAGTGGACGATTTCCGTGCAGCACACCGAGGCCGACATCGACCAGCACTTGGCGGCATTTACCGATATCTCCGAGTCTCTCGCCGCCGCGCAGCATGAGCGGCTGGGAGCGGTGGCAACGCACTAAGTGAGATCGGGTCATCGGATCATCGGGTGATCGGGCCATCGAAGGCCAGGCATTCAGATGATCCGGTGATCCGATGATCCGATCACCCGATTTCTATCAATGTCGAATGCCGATCCCAACCAGCCGCACTTGAAGCGCGTCCTCGGACGCTTTGACCTGGTGTTGCTGTTTGTCGTCGCCGTATTCAATCTCAACGTCGTCCCGAGCATCGCTGCCAACGGCGGCGTGACGGTCTGGCTTTGGATCATCTCGCTGCTTCTGTTTTTCTGGCCGCAGGGGATCGCGGTGATCGAACTCGCGCATCGCTACCCCGGCGAAGGCGGCGTGTACCTGTGGGCAAAAGAAGTGTTCGGCGACTTCCACGGCTTCCTCTCCGGATGGTGTTACTGGACGAATAACATGCTGTATGTTCCGACGGTGATGCTGTATTTCGTCGGAGTAACAGTGTTTGCGATGGGCCCGGGCCACGCGGCGCTCGCCGACAACAAAAATTTTGCGATGGCCGCATCCGTGTCGCTGCTGCTGCTGTTGACGGTCGTGAACATTGTTGGACTGGGCGTGGGGAAGTGGCTCAACAATCTGGGCGCCATCGGAACTTTCATAGCGGCGGCGGTTCTGATCGGTCTGGGATTTACGGTCTGGTCGCGTTTTGGCACGACGGTTACGGCCGCTGATTTTCGGATTCCGCCAGATCCCAGGTTTGTTTTGAATTCGTTCGGCGTGATTTGCTTCGGCTTGGTCGGGCTTGAACTTGCTTCGGTGATGGGCGACGAAATCCGGGATCCGCAGAAAACATTGCCGGGCGCGGTGGCGTGGGGCGGTATGGTTTCCGGGCTGCTTTATATTGGAGCGACGCTCACGCTGCTGGTTGCGGTCGGCAAGAACGACATCAGCGTGCTGCAGGGGATTGTGCAGGCGGTCAGCCATATGGCTGGAAGAGTCGGTGTGGCGTGGATTATCACTCCGTTCGCGTTGATGCTGAGTCTTTCGATCGCAGGCATTGGCTCGGCCTGGATGGGCGGTTCGGCGCGCATTCCGTTCGTCGCCGGCCTGGATTCCTACATGCCCGCGTGGCTCGGTAAAGTCCACCCCAAATATAGGACGCCCTATGCGGCGCTGATTGTGCAGGCGATCGTGTCACTTGTATTGATCGTCATCAATTTCTATGCCTCGGGTGGCGTGCAGGAAGCTTTCCAGACCATGCTGTCGCTGGCGGTGGTTTTGCAACTGGTGCCGTTCCTGTATGTGTTTGCGGCGCTGTTGAAGTTTGCTTTCGGTGGCGACTTGGCCGGCGCGCGCTACAGCCGCGGCACGCTGATTGTCTCCGGGTTTTGCGGCTTCGTGACTACGGCGTTGGGAATCGCATTGGCATTCTTTCCGGCCAAGCAGATTACTTCGCTCTGGAGGTATGAAGCGAAGATGTTCGGCTTCACGCTGTTTTTTCTGGTGCTGGCCGCGTTCTTCTTTTTCGTGTACGGGCGGCTGAAACCGCCGCAACTGGGAACAGCAAGACCCACGTAGGGACGGCCGCCCTTGGCTGTCCGGTCGAGCACAGCTCGACTAGGTTACGAGCTGAAAGCTGCCGAGCTTCGCTCGGCGTGGACGGGCGAGGGCGCCCGTCCCCACACAAGCCGGTTCGTGGAGGACTTATGCCTGGTGGAGTTACAACTGTCAAGACTTATTCGATGCTAATTAACGGCGAGTGGGTCGCGAGTAAGTCGAACAAGACGTTTCCCGTCTACGATCCCTCAACCGAAGAGGTCATCGCACAAGTTCCCGACGCGAACGCCGACGACGTTAACCGCGCGGTCGCGGCTGCCAAAGCCGCGTTTGAAGAAGGTCCGTGGGCGACCACCACGGCGCAAGAGCGTGGACGCGTTCTCTTCCGCCTGGCCGAAAAGGTGCGCCAGAACCTGCCCATGCTCGCCGAACTCGAATGCCGCAACGCGGGCAAGCCGATTGTTGAAGCCGAGTTCGACATCACCGACGTGGCTACCTGCTTTGAATACTACGGCGGGCTGGCCACGAAAGTCGTCGGCTATGTAAATCCCGTTCCCGACAACGCGATGAGCCTCTCGCTGAAAGAACCGATGGGCGTAGCCGGGCAAATCATCCCTTGGAATTATCCGTTGATGATGGCGGCGTGGAAGTTGGCTCCAGCACTGGCTGCGGGCTGCACCTGTGTGCTCAAGCCGGCCGAGCAAACGCCGCTCACCGCGCTTGAATTCGCGAGGTGGTTTGACGAAGTCGGCTTGCCGAAGGGCGTCGTGAACGTGATCACCGGTTTTGGAGAAACTTGCGGCTCGCCGCTGGTCAAGCACCCGGACGTGAACAAAATTGCGTTTACCGGATCGGCCGCTGTCGGCAAGATCATCGTAAAAGAAGCCGCCGACACAATTAAGCGCGTGACGCTTGAACTGGGCGGTAAGTCGCCTAACATCTTTTTCGCCGATGCCGACTTCGAAGCTGCCATCGATGGAGCGCTGTTCGGTGTCTTCATCAATCAGGGAGAAGTCTGTTCGGCCGGCAGCCGCATCCTGGTGCAGAAATCGATTTACCAGAAGTTCGTTGAAGCCATGGCCGAGAAAGCGAAGAGGATCAAGATCGGTCCGCCGCTCGAGCGCGAGACGAAAATGGGATCGTTGGTCTCGAAAGAGCAATACGACCGCGTCTGTTCGTATCTCGAGATCGGCAAGAAAGAAGCCAAAGTAGCCGCCGGCGGCGGGCGTGCCGACAAGTTCGCGAAAGGTTACTATGTGCAGCCGACTATCTTCTATGACGTGGATAACAACGCCCGCATCGCGCGCGAAGAAATCTTCGGCCCGGTCGCGGCCGTGATTCCGTTCGACGACGAAAAAGACGCGCTGAAGATCGCGAACGACACGCCCTACGGGCTGGCCGCTGCCGTCTGGACGCGCGACATTTTTAAAGCCATGCGCGCGGTGAAGGCGCTGCGCGCGGGCATCGTGTGGGTCAACCACATGCAGCCGACTTATGTAGAAGCGCCGTGGGGCGGCTACAAGCAATCGGGCTTTGGCCGCGAACTCGGGCCGTGGGGCGTCGAAGAATATCTCGAAACCAAGCAAGTGTACATCAATCTGAATGAAGCTCCGATCGGCTGGTACTAAGAACCAGTGTGCCAGTTGCCAGTGGTCAGTTGCCAGTAGAACCGACCCTGGTGCAGGCAGACTTAACTGAGAACTGACAGCTGAGAACTGACCTATGTCCACCATCCAACTGCGCACACCCATCCCCGGACCGCGCTCGCAGGCACTGATGAAGCGGCGCAATGCTGCCGTTGTGCAGGCAGCGTTTCACGCCACGCCGGTTTTCGTTGCCAAGGCTGAAGGAGCGGTCGTGGAAGACGTTGACGGCAACCGCCTGATTGACTTTGCCGGCGGCATTGGCTGCCTCAATACCGGACATCGCGCGCCGGCCGTGGTTGACGCCGTGCGCCGCCAACTTGATCGCTTCCTGCACACCAGCTTCAACGTGCTGCCCTACGAAAGCTACATCGCCGTCTGCGAGAAGCTGAACGCGCTGGTGCCGGGCAAGGGTCCGAAGAAAACCATTCTCGTGAACACGGGCGCGGAAGCCGTCGAGAACGCCATCAAGATCGCGCGCTGTTACACGAAGAGGCCCGCGATCATCTGCTTTGAAGACGCGTTCCACGGCCGCACTTATATGGCGATGGCCGTGACCAGTAAGACGCATCCGTACAAAGCTGGATTCGAGCCGTTTTCGAGCGAGGTGTATCGCATTCCGTATGCGTATTGTTTCCGCTGCTCGTACTCGATGAAGTATCCGTCGTGCGACGTGCACTGCGCGCGGCACATCGAAGACACGTTCAAGCGGGTAGTGGCAGCCGAATCGGTGGCGGCGGTGATCGTCGAGCCGATCCTCGGTGAAGGCGGATTCGTTACGCCGCCGGCGGAGTTCTATCCAACGCTCGGCGCGATCTGCCGCAAACACGGCATTCTGCTGATCGCCGACGAAGTGCAGACTGGATTCGCGCGCACCGGCGCGATGTTTGCCTGCGAGCGGCTGGGACTCGAACCCGATCTGGTCACGATGGCCAAATCGTTGACTGGCGGCTTGCCCATGGCCGCGGTTACAGGACGCGCCGAAATCATGGATGCGCCCGGCGTCGGCCAACTTGGCGGCACGTTCGCAGGCAATCCTGTGGCTTGCGAGGCGGCGCTGGCCGTGCTCGACATCATCGAAAAAGAAAACCTCTGCGCTCGCGCCAACGTGTTGGGCGAACGTTTCCGCAAGCGTGCGGCGAAGTGGCAGGCGCAGTGGGAGCTGGTCGGCGATGTCCGGGGACTTGGCGCCATGCAGGCGCTCGAACTCGTGCACTCAAAGACGACTCGCCAGCCCGCTGACGAAGGGACCAAACAAGTGTCACAATACTGTTACGAGCATGGCCTGGTGACGATCACCGCCGGATCGTACAGCAACGTGATTCGGCTGCTCATGCCGCTGGTCATCACCGACGCGCAGATGGACGAAGCGCTGGACGTGCTCGAAGCCGCGCTGGCGTATGTTGCCGAAAAGAAAGGCGCGTTGACGGCGCAGCTTACTTAGGGACAGCCCTCGGCTGTCCATACGCGTTTTCGTTATTTATCGAGTTCGGAAGCCTTATGACTACTTCAACTACGGTTCCCACCATGACCGGCCAAGAGATGGTCGATCTCACCAAGAAACACACATTGTATGAGTGGTCGGCGCAATCCAAGGTCGATCCCATCCCGGTGGCCAGGGCAAAGGGAATTTATTTCTGGACGCCGGAAGGGAAGCGCTTCATCGACTTCAACAGCCAGTTGATGTCGGTGAACATCGGACACGGCGATGAGCGCGTCATCCAGGCCATTACCGAGCAGGCATCGGTGCTGGCTTATGCCAATCCGTTCATGGCGACGGAACCGCGGGCGCGGCTGGGCGCGAAGCTGGCGGAGATCGCGCCGGGCGATATTGACGCCTTCTTCTTTACGAACGGCGGCGCTGAGGCCAACGAGAACGCCATCAAGATCGCGCGCTTCTTCACCGGACGCCACAAGATCCTCGCGCGTTATCGCTCGTATCACGGTGCGACGGCCGGCGCCATCAGCCTTACGGGCGATCCTCGCCGATGGGCCGTTGAGCCTGGAATTCCGGGCGTGGTGCGCGTGCTCGATCCTTATCACGGCATCGAGCGCGGATGGGAATCGGCGGAAACTTCGCTGGCCATGATCGAGGAGATTATTCAACTGGAAGGCCCGCACACGATTGCCGCGTTCATCCTGGAGACGGTGACCGGGACGAACGGCATTCTTGTGCCGCCGGATGGATATCTTGAAGGGGTGCGGAAAGTGTGCGATAAGTACGGGATTCTGATGATTGCCGACGAAGTGATGTCGGGCTTTGGCCGCACGGGTGAGTGGTTTGCGGTCGATCACTGGAAGATTGTTCCCGACCTGCTTTGCATGGCAAAAGGACTTACTTCGAGTTACATTCCGCTGGGCGCTGTCGGCATGAGACGACATATTGCGAAGCACTTCGACGACAAAGTGTTCTATGGAGGACTTACTTACAACAGTCATCCGATGGGATGCGCGACGGCGCTGGCGACCATTCGCGTTTACGAAGAAGACAACCTGATCGAGAATTCCCGGAAGATGGGCGCGATCATGAAGACGCTGGGCGCGGAGTTACAGGCGAAACACCGGTCGGTGGGCGCAGTGCGTTCGATCGGATTGTTCGGCATCGTCGAGCTGATCCGCGACCGCAAGACGCGGCAGCCAATGGCCCCGTTCAACGGCACCTCCGATGAAATGGTCGCGCTCGGCAAGTTCTTCAGAGAGAACGGGCTCTATACCTTGGTTCGCTGGAATACCTTCTACACCAATCCTCCGCTGTGCATCAACGAGCAGCAACTGCGAGAGGCCTTCGCGATCATCGACAAAGGGCTCGAGATCACGGATAAGACAGTAAAAGGCTAGAAGCTATTTCATAGACGGCAATTCGGGATAGTTGGTGTAAACGCCTGATCTATATAAGGGCATGTCAAGAACATTTTTCTCCCTCCGCCGGAGGCGCAGGTTTGGTTCGCGCCATCCAGCCCCTCTCACCATAGAAGACGCTCGTCTGGTGTCGTGCCCCTGGGTTATTCCATCT
>Ga0208689_1000932_pt1 | contig 17277 bp, 25 predicted proteins | sample June2015DPH_8_15_FD_184700 | JGI IMG/M metagenome (GOLD analysis project Ga0208689, IMG submission 184700) | Peatland microbial communities from SPRUCE experiment site at the Marcell Experimental Forest, Minnesota, USA - June2015DPH_8_150... | ecosystem: Environmental > Terrestrial > Soil >... | reverse complement strand
CCCGTGAAGCGAGACGGCAAGGACGCAACCTGCGACCGGCCCTGCTGCCGTCAACATGCGGTCGCCGTGGACAAGAACGTGGATTACTGCTTGGCACACGCCCAGCACGCAGGGAAGCTGGCTCCATGACGCCCGCGACGCTGCAATCTGACCAGGAGGCCGTGCGCCGGGCCTGCGTGGGCGCGTGGATGCGCGAGAGCGCACTATAATAAGGATAGTTTTTGTGGTACACTTTGTCTGTACCAAGACTGGAGGTGATGATGAGAGCAGTAGCATACGTCCGTGTCTCGACTAAGGATCAGGCCGAAAATGGTGTCTCCCTAAAGGACCAGAAGGCTAAGATCCAGGCCATGTGTGTCGTCAGGGGCGATGAACTCATTGACATTATTGAGGATGAGGAATCTGGTAAGGATTTGAACCGTCCCGGTTTCCAACAGATTCAGCGGATGGTGGAGGCCCACGAAGTCGATGTCGTCATTATCTGCAAGCTGGACCGGCTGACCCGAAGCGTGGGGGATTTGGCGCACCTCCTATCCTTATTTGATAAGCATGGCGTAGCGCTCGTATCCCTAGCTGAGTCCCTTGACACACAGAGCGCCGCAGGCCGTCTTGTCATCAACGTCATGGGGGCCGTTGCCCAATGGGAGCGGGAAGTGATTTCCGAGCGGACAAAAGCGGCGCTGGCGTATAAGAAATCGAAGGGGCAGCGGGTGGGGAACATCCCGTTTGGGTTCAAGATGGGCGAGGGGAAGAATCTGATCCAAGACGTTGGAGAACAGACGATCATAAGGCTTATTGTAAACACAAGAGCCAACGACCAGATGAGCTATCGTGGAATCGCGGCAGCGCTAAACTTTAATGGCTACCGCACTCGCACGGGTGGCAAATGGCGGCACGAGTCAGTAGAGGACGTGTTCAAGGCAAACCAGATCAAAGCTAGGATAGCGTAGGAGGGACGATGCTCAAGACAAAGCAGACTTTTAACGGGCTCCTCACCTATCGCACGACAAGCCTCTACATCGGCGACGTGCTCGACCTGTATGAAGAATACTCGCCTGACGAAGTGGATCTTCTTAAGGTGCTGGCGAAGGATCGAAATGTGATACTGGCCGGGGCGAACATCGGGGCCATCGCGGTTCCGGTTGCGACGGCTGCCAAGATGCTGGTTGCCTTTGAGCCGAACCCAATAGAATACACCCTACTATGTAAAAACATTGAAATGATGGATGAAATTGTATGCTTGCCAAAGTGCTATGCACTTGGAGAAAGAGAAGGGTGGATGTACTGTCCGGTCCTTGATCCAGACAAGCCGGGGAACATTGGTGGTGCCTCTTTGCTGGGCTGGACAAGCCAGGATGACACGATCAAAGTAGAGGTGAGGCCCATCGACTCTTGTTGGCATCCAAAGGATCAGGTCGGCCTCATCATCGCCGACACTGAAGGCATGGAGATTCACGTTGTCAAAGGGGCGCTGGAAACAATCAAGCGGGATCAGCCGTACCTCTACCTGGAGAATGCTCTTGACAATATCCCGCCAGACGCGAACAACCCCTATGGACGGCCCTGCCGCGCCGCCGAACTGATGAAACTGGTGGAGTCTTTGGGCTACACAATGTACTACCACTTCCCCAAGTTGACGAACAAAGCTAAGGAAGGGGAGTTGGCCTACGGCGTTGTTTCCTTCAACATGCTGTGCGTCCACCAATACAAGGGCTACGAGTTTGCGAAACTCGAACAAGCATCGTGGCATCTAAGCCCCGTAGTCAAGAAGGCTGACGGGCAGTATGTGGTGGCACAGCGATGAGCATGCAACAATGGATTGGCGTAGTGGTCTTAGTCCAGAACGTGTGGATATTCTGGCTTGGATGGGTAGTTGGCAGGTCGTCGGGGAGAAAGCAAATCCTGTCGATGATCGAAAAGCGAATCCACGGGGCGAAGTAATTAAAGTCTTGCGTTTTCTTAATTGACAGGCTAGACTTTAATTGAGAAAGTCTGGATGCAGACATGGAAGCACTAGAACTCAACCCGACCCTCTACCACGGCTACTGTGATGAGCCGCGACGAGTGCTGTGTACGCGCTGTGGATACTGGCTGAACTTGAGCGCAGAGGACGGCGGGGTTGGCGACGACTACGCTACGGTTCTAACGAGGAAGCACCTGGAGATCTGTCAAGGGAATGCCGCACAAACTACCGAAGCGCTCGGGGAATGGTTCCAGGAACACGTCGGCCAAAGACGATCCCGGTCTGTTTGAGGACCATTCCACAGGTAAAGTCAGGTTCTACCGGCCCACAGGTGACACTGCCGTACCCATTGGCAAATGGCTAATTCGGGTCTCAAAGCCCTATTATAAGGGACTGAAACTGGACGCGATGGATGACTTCATCCTCAATGAGTATCTTGCAAGCGCTGACAGCGTGACTGGCTATAGGTGTTTTCATTACCACTCCGAGACCCTGAGAATACTGAAGTGCCAGACGTTCGACGCTTACATGGACGAAGCTGAGGGGGTGCTTGCGCTTTGAAGTGGACTGACGAGGGCTGGGACGCTCCTGCCGATGAAAGGGCAGTCCCCTTTGAGAAGTGGCGGCATGATGCGACTACGGCGACAATAACCGAAGAAGTACGGGCGCGGTCGCAGCCTACCCTTAGTGTGCAACAAGAAAGCAGCGGCCCTCCGGCGAAGGCCAAGAAAAAACCACAGATGGGGCTTTTGTTCAAGGATAAGACTTGAATGTATCTTATAGTTCGATGTATGCTTAATGCTGGTGGAGCCCCAAACACTCTTTGATAGGCATCTGGCGCAAGCCGACAGGGTGGCCGAAAGGCTCTGTTGGAGCTATCGCGTATCGGGAGCGTTGACCTATCAGGAAGAGGCCAGATCTGAGGCTAGGCTGGCATTGTGGCGCTGTTGCCTATCCTACAATCCTGATCTCCAGGCATTCCAAAAGAAACTTGCCCACGTAGCCGACCTCATCATCTTCTGGTCGCCAGTGTTGGGGATTGCGGTTACTGAGCCTCGCAAAGACCCCTACGCTTCTTTCTGGATCTGGGCTGTCCAGCGCGTAGGTGGGCGAGTTTTAGACTTTTTCCGATCCCAACACTTGATAACGCGGCTAGCCCCAGGCGAAACCCATACGATGCTCTACCGAGAGCGCTTCGTTTCAATGGGGACGCCAAAGGGGCAGACAGCGAGAGGAAGCTCGAACCCCAGCCTCCGCGACGAATACTTGAGTCAGGACTACACTGACTCTTTTTTTTCGTCTGATCGGGCCGACACGTATAACGAGTTAGAATCCATACAGTTAGAAATCTCCACCATCATGTCAGACGCTCATCTCACACAGACGGAGCAACAGGCAATTGATCTGGCATATGGGGATGAAGAGATGGAGCCTGCGGAAATTGCGGAGATGATGGGGATTGGTACGGCCACAGCCAAGTTGCTATTGAAAACAGCCTTGGGCAAGTTACAGGACGCGGCTCACTCGCTTTGTAACGGCTATGGACGCTCAGCCTTGAGCCACGCTTCCGCCACAAAATCAATAACCTTACCCATGCTGCAACCTTGAACGGCGGTCCTTTCTAATAGGAAAGACATAGTTTGGGGCGAAACCCTGCATCCAATCCTCACTCGTTTCTTATCTTCTGGCAGGGCCTTACGGCCTAATTTCTTGGGAGTGGGGATTGTGTTATCCATAAATCCACAGTACACTGATGTTGGGCGAAAATGCAAACAATTCTGTTGGCCATCTTTGGTACGTTCTGCTTCTGCCTTTTCCTAGTGGCATTGGCCGTTGGCGGCTATTGGATGTACCGCAGCCGAAAGAAGCAGATCGAAGTCCAGGAGCAGTTCTGCAAGGCCGTCGAGACTCTTTCCTCTGTCGCTAAGGATCTGAGCGACATCCCCAAACTCATCGCAGGGCATGGCAACGCAGCCGGGGCCATCGCTATTGAAGTGGCGAAGCTCCGAGACTCGATTGATCGCTTCGTTGGCGTCGTAGTGAAGCCGAGAGAGACTGAAGCGGGCGTGGACTACACCAAAGAAGAGGACGCCAGCCTGCATTGGGAAGTAGCGCAGGTCCTAGCCGAAGATCCCTCTGTTGGTATCGAGAGGGCTAAGGAGATAGCCGAAGGGCGGATTGCGGAGCAGGCGGCGCTACCGCACTTGGGAATGGAGTGACATGGGTGACCTGACCGATCTGAAGATTGTTGAAAACGAATACCTGCCCGAAGGGTTTGTCCAGTTTAATGACGGTCATGGCGTGTCTATCTTAGACGTAAAAAGTGGTAACGTGGTCCGTATCCCGCATGGTAGTTTTCAAGTAAGCTATAAACTTTCTCCAATATGCGAGCAGAAGGAAGACTCGACGGTTTTCTATTTGCTGTGCACGATGAGGTTCTATGAGTGAGACCGTAGCCACGCGATCCCCGTCTGAGGCTCTGATGACTTGCCTTGAAGAGTTTGGTAAGGCAGAGCCAACCCATGTCCTAGTGGTTTGGACTGATGAATATGGAGATATTTGTTGGAGTGGCTCTAGGCCAAGTTCAGTTGTGTCCTTGCTGGGAATGTTGAAATGCGTCGAAGTAGCATTGGAGCAGGATTTTCTAAAGGACCGGGAGAAGCATGACTCCTAAGCAGTTCAAGCCCATAATTCTTCGCACCTTGAAAGCAGGGCAGAAGTTCCAAACCGTAGAAGCCTTTGCGGACCATCTCATAGCAAAGATGGAGGACTTCGCGGATATGTTTGCCATGGCGCTGGAGGTGGCGGGAACTACTACCAGCCCGGCAATCGAGTCTGTATCCAGACAAGAGCTTCCTCCCGCAGACCCAGCCATCATCCTCCCCACGGCGAGGGACGCTGCCGACGTCTCGGAGAGATTCAAGCCCAAACAGCCTACGGTGGGATTCATAGAGAATTTCACTAAAGAGGAGATGTTTGAGCACTACAGCAAGAACCTCCCGGCTACCCTGCAAGTCCATCCTCCTGGGTGTAAAGCCCCAATCACATTGACCCGAAGCATTCAGAGAGGGCCTGGGGAGAGCTTTGCCGACATGCGAAATGGCGGCATCTACATGCCGACCGTAAAGATCAGTTACGCACAGCCGGGGGTGTCTGACCCAGCAGAATGCGTTAGTGTGGTAGTGTCCACGTCCGATGCGGACATGAACCCGAAGCGAGTACTGGACGAGATTACAGCGCAAGCCAATGCCCGCTACACCTCTGAGCGCCGGAAGATAGAACCGAAGTTCGCCATCCCCCCACCGCAATCCCTAGACGAGACGATCCGAGGGACGCAGGAGGAGCGCACCCCATGGAACACAACCGACGAGCAGGCTTCAGGCAACGATTTAAGCCAGTGGGGAGCGCCGGTCGCGGGAGTGGCGGCATCGAAGTTTAGCAAGTGATAGGCGATTCCTAACAGTGTATGGCGGATCAGTCCACAAACCCCAGTTTCCTGGGGATAACGAACCAGGGCGGCGCAACTGAGGCCCTTACACCCCCCATCAGCCGCTCCGCCATCAAGGTTACGCGCAAGAACATCGCCAAGATCCCAGAGCGCCATCTCATAGAGAACATTGACCCGATGCTCACAGAGGCGTTCATAGGCTTGCGCCAGAAGATCAAAGACGGAAACGTGCGCTGCATCGAGTTGGCCCTGCAAATTGTGAACCTCATCAAGCCGCCAGGGGGCGTCACCGTCACCAACAACCTGCTCCAGCAGAACAATAACAAAACCGAGAACACCTCCGTCAGCTTCGAGTCCCTTGTCCGCAAATTGGAGAAAAGAAATCTCTCTGCCACCAACGTCATTGATGTGACCCCAGAGTAAGGGCGTGTGTATGGCCGACTCCCGTTGGCACCAAGATCTTGAGGTTGCTCAGCTTATCGAGCACCTGAATCAAGACGGCAAATTCAATCAATCCGACAACCTCACCCCTTCGGAGGTCAGGGTCATCCTCCGCGAACTCGAACACTGCCGGAACGACTTCGTGTATGCGGCCAGAAACTACTTCTGGATCACTACCAAAAAGCTAAGAAATCAATTACTTACGCTGTTACCGGCCCAGGAACTTATATTGGAAAAAGTTCTTGAAATGAAGGCTAAGAAACAGCCACAAAAGATTATAATCATCAAAGCGAGACAATTGGGATGTTCGACTTTAATTGAAGCGTTGATAGCTTGGCGTACTATGTTCTTTTCAAACATCAATGCCCTCGTAGTCTCTTACGACAAGGCCCATACTTCGGATGTTTTGTTCCCTATAATGTGCTTCATTTACGATAATATGCCCTGGTGGATGAAGCCGATGTGCGCCCAGAGGAAGGCTGACGAGCTTCTATACTTCGACAATCCCAAGCCAGACTTAAGGAGCATAGACCCAGGATTAAACAGCAAGGTGTTCGTTAGGGGAGCGAATTCTTCTGGCGTCGGGCAGGGAATAAGGTTAAGCGCCGTACACGTTTCTGAGTTCACGGAATATACGGAGGACGTAGCTCGCGGGATTATTGATGAAGACATGGTGAATGCTCTTGTGGAAGATGAGAACACCTTTGCTATTTTGGAATCAACGGCTAAGGGGGCCAACCGTTACGGGCATAAACTCTGGAAGCGCTGTATGGAATTGCTGGGGAGCGATGAGGCTGAGTGGTATCCACTATTCCTTCCGTTCTTTTTTGAGGCAACTAGAGTCCGCCCGGTGCCTGTCAACTGGAGGGTTGAGACGCCGGAGTTTAGAATGAGGGAGAAAGTAGAGTCGGAGTGGCTTCGCTGCCAGCGAAGTGAATGTTTACAGTATCACTACCGCTACGTTCAAAAGGTAGACAGATCTGGTTTAATTTGCCCAACCTGCGAGATTGGGATACTTAACCCATACGTGTTGGCCGACGAGCAACTGGCATGGTATGAGCATCGTAGAAAGAATTCGGACAGAGACGAAGAGAGTTCTAAGTTACTGAAACAGGAAATGGCCAGCACAGGCGAAGAGGCATTCCAGTTGCAGGGTTATCAGATATTCGGGCAGAAGGCGCAGGACTTCGCCAATATAAACGTGCGGAACCCGATAGCAGAGGGAGACTTTGATCTGGCTGGAAGATTCCACGGATGTAATACTACCAATCCAAAGAACGAAGCTGGGTTTTATTCCTGCTACCAGGAGGATTGCAACCTCGATCACACTTACGACGATGCTCCGCTGAAGATCTGGGAGTGGCCCATGCCGGAGGCTGAATACTGCATAGGCGCTGATCTCTCGGAGGGGTTGGGCGGCAAGTCGGCCTACAGCGTAGGGGTCGCTATCCGGTTTAGCACGACAGGCGGCGGAGATTATCAGGTAGCAACGTGGAGGGCAAACACGATTGATCCTATTGGGTTTGCCTACAAACTGAACCATCTTGGTTTGCTTTACAACAGCGGACTGATGTCTGTCGAATGCAACCGATATGACATTTGCTTAGGCACGCTGCGCTACCAGTTGGGGTATCCCAATCTATACCGCTGGAAGCACTTAGATTCCCTGAACATCATGTCAAACAAGTTGGGATGGTGGACAAATATGTCTTCCCGTCCCCGGCTCTGGCAGACGTTTAAGCGATGGCTCCAGCAGGAATTGTTCTTTGTCCGATCCCGCAATCTCGCAGAGGAGATGAAGAATTTTGTTAAGGACGAGGAAGACTCCTACAGTGCTGGAGGCGACCAGGACGAGTGGGACGATGAGCTTTTAGCGTGTATGATTTCCCTTTATACGGCCCACGAGGGAGACTGGAACGACGCTTTAGGTATGATCGCGCCGAAGGCGAAGTTAGCAAAAGAAGATGCCGTCTATGTGATAAAGTGCCAGAACTGCCCGAACGAATGGTGGGCCAACACAGTCGAGGATAAGAACATAGACCCGACAGAGTTTCAGCCGCAGATGGACCCCAATCACAAAGTAGTCCAGTCTGGAGGGATGCGGTGTGCGGTATGTGGGAGCCGTAGGCTTGAGATTACGCGGAACAATAATGGTGGTGCTCCAGTGTCGCAACAAGGGGAAGATGATCTTATCAATGAAGCGAACCAGTATTGGGACCCATCGCAGGAGTGGAATAATCCGAACGACATGGAAGTTTTCTAGGTGGACGAAAATACGATTTCATAGTATCGTAGGGGCGTAAGACGGCGCTGGCATAGCCCGACCCCCTAAAAGGAATAGGGAAGGAGAAAAATCCCGTGTCCTCCTGCAATACAGCGACGACATACACTTCGACTTTGAATTACCGCCAGGACACTGGTGGGACGGACATCGTATATCAAGGCAAGGGGATCTGTGCGATTCACAGCCAGATGCCAAGCCAGATGACGTTGACTACCAATGCGGGTAGCGCTGCCGGTACCTATGTCCTGTATTTTCCTTCAACCGCTGGGCTTTATACTGGCGTTTGGGCCAATGCTGCTGGTATCCCAGCCAACACGCATGTCCACACAATCCAATCAACCTTTGTCCAGCTTGACACAACGCTAGCCACGACCATCACGACTGGCACGCCGATCATATTTACCCCCGGCCCTATTGGTGTTCCAACGATCTGGGGGTCAACCCCCGCCAACACCTATGCCATACCAGCCCCAAACAGCGACGGGACTTACGGTCCGCAACACGCTACCGATCCCTTTACCTATACTGTGCAGATGGCCGCTGCTGATTTGGGGTTCGGACAAAGTTTTAAGTTTGCTTACAATGGGCAGATTATCTACGGCGAGGTAGTGTAGACAGATACGCGACTAGGGAGCACCATGGACAACCCATCGTTCGACATCGCTCCGGTAACTCGGGCACAGGTAGACAATCTACTCGCTCAACTCACAGCCAATGGCTCAACCGTGAAACCGGGCAGCACGCCTGATTCCTGGGACATCAAGGGGCATAAATTCTTCATCGAGGTCGAAGCCGACGCTCGGTATGATGAGTCCCTTCAGATCCTCGCAGTCGAAGTGGTTCATGGGCCAGCGGGCAGGGTCGAAGCAGAACTCAGGAAGCAACTAGGTTTGCCGTCGTAAGAAAGTTAAAGGAGATTCCCGATGAAATTCAAACCATTCCTGGCCGTGTTTGCCGCGGCCGCCATGCTCACCCAGACCGGCTGTACCGGTTCCGACATTCTGCTCACCTTGGAAGCGAGCGTGGCGGCGTCCGAGATCCTTGTCGCCAGCCTCGCCACGGCGGGCAAGATCCCAGCCGCTGACGCTACGCCCATCGAGGCGGCGATTGCCGATGTCCCGGCTGCTTACACCCAGACGAGTACGGAACTCGCCTCTTCGGATGCGCCCGCAGTCAAGACGCTGAAGATCACCGCCTACTTCGCCAACGCGCTCCAGAAGTTGAATGCGCTCCCTCCGGAGGCGCAGGTGTACGCTATCCCCGTGACACAAGCCATCAACGCCTTCCTGAACGCCATCAACCCGCCGCCAGCGGCTACGGGTGCGTTTAAGGCGAATGTGCGTACTACGGCGACGGCGTTCCCAGCCACCGGCTGGGCTCACCAGATAGCGCGTCATCACCTCAGCGACGTCAAGACCAGGGCGCTGAATCTTCAAATCGCCATCGACAACCTCAAGAAGTAGCCCATGCGCGCGCTGCTCCTGCTGATGATCGTATCGGGATCGGCCCTCGCTCAAGATAACTTTGCGGCGGCTGGAGTGAGCTACAACCATACCAGCGCCGCTTCATTGGCTGGTACAGCGGTTTACGCGCACGCTATTGCCGGAAGTTCCTGGTTCTTTTCCAGCCTGGACGTGCTGTCCGACTCCACTAAGCCGGGAAATGTGTCCACGAACTTCGCCCCTGGCGTGGCGCAGAAGCTATTCACGGTTCACTGGCTGGGCCTCTATACGGTCACTGGGGCCGGGGTGAGTTGGGCCGGGTCGAACACCGGCTGGACCTGGAGCGGCGGCGAGATGCCCATCATCCATTTGCCGCGCGGGTTTGTTATCGCACTTCCGGTGCGGTTCGTCAAAAGCAGCGTGAACAACAACTCCAACTATCAAGTGATCGCCACATTCCTGATTGGCAAAGGATGGTAAGTGGGCTATGCTGATTCTAATCATCATTCTGATTCTGCTGTTCGGCTCGGGCGGAGGTTGGTACGGCTATAACCGCTTCGGCGCAGGGGGCGGGTTCGGTATCAGTCTCGGTACCATTCTGCTAATCCTGCTCATAGCCTACCTGTTGGGCGGATTCCGCTAAGGGGCCTACCATGCCAGAATTTACATGGAAGCTCGGTCGGAACCCGAGTCCGCCCGATGATCGCAATCTGAAGCTCACCAAATACCTAACCATAGGGAAACTGCCGCCCACGCCGCAGAGCGTCCAGTACAGCCCCGCCGTGATGAAGCAGGGCGGCTACCGGATGCTGCTGAACGACCGATATGGTTGCCACGATGCCACAACTGAGGTGCTGACAGAGAAAGGCTGGCAGCCCTGGCCGGAATATGACGGCTCCCCGTTGGGGACGATGAACCAAACTACAGGCCTCCTAGAGTTCCAGCAGCCGTCTGCTCTTCAGCGGTGGGACTACGACGGCCCAATGTACTTTGCCGACCATAGGAGTCTGGACTTTGGCCTAACACCCAATCACCGCATGTTTCACCGGCCCTATGTAATCCCGTACCAAGACGGGCAGTACGTTCCTGGGACTTCCGGTTACGGCCACTATCAGTTCTCCCCGATCTCGGAGTTGGGCACGCGGGTTGCTTTACCAGCATCGACTACCGGATTCCTGGGGGCGGAGTTGCGATCCCTGCGGATTGGAGGCAGGGACTGGGATGGTGACGATTTTCTGGCCATCCTGGCACTGGTCCTTTCCGATGGATACGTCAGTAACGCCGAGCACCACCGAGATACGATAAGTTTCTGTTGCTTTCGGGAAGATCGGCGCGAGATGGTGGCGGCGCTTGCATGTCGGCTTGGCATCAGCGAGTTCCCCAAGCGCAGGGGCGTATGGCAGTTCACGGATGGCGCTCTCGCAGAGTGGATGAAGGTGAACTGCTACACGAACCCGACCCTGAAGAGTCCATTCAAGCGGGTTCCCGACATTGTCAAGGTGGCGTCCGTTTCGCAAGTACAAGGCTTCTTGAAGTTCTACGGAGATCAGCACGTTTCAGGGGAGGGCTCCCGGAGCTTCAGTTCCACCAGTAGGCGCATGATTGATGACCTACAAGAACTTCTTCTGCGAATTGGCAAACGCGGGGGCATCTATTCTCGCCCAATGCGCGACGGGATAATCAAAGGCAAGATAGTCACCGGGGCAACGGACCACGACGATCACACATTGACGGAATGGAGAATGCAGGGCCTAGTTACCCTTCAAAGGCTATCAAGCAAGCCAACCGTTCAGATTGACCACTATCGCGGGGAGGTGTTCTGCGCCACGGTCCCTAACTCAACCCTGGTGACGCGGCGCAATGGACAGGTTCTTATCTCAGGAAACTGCTGTGTACCCGCGCAGATGTGCCACACTGTTATGCAGCACGCCGCCAATGCGGGACATCCTATGCCGGTGCCGAGCGATGCCGAAGTGATTTCGCTGTACTCGGCCATCGGCGGCTATGTTCCCGGCGATCCATCAACCGACAACGGATGCGATATGTTGACCGCGTTGAACTACTGGCGCAACACGGGCATCACCATCGGCGGCGTTGTGCATAAGATTGGTGCATTCGCGCAGATCAACTTAGCCGATCCCGACGAAATCAACGCGGCCCTTTGGATCTTCGGTTCGACCTTCGATGGCGTAAACCTTCCTGCCGCCATGCAGAATTCTAACTTCTGGGGTAATATCCCATCCGACCTGAGCGGGGATTGGGAACCCGGTAGTTGGGGCGGGCACTGCGTCGGTCAGGCAGACGCCACACTGGACCCAAACCTAGACCTCTACCAGACAGTTACGTGGGGCGGATTGATGGCAACCGACGCCACATTCATGAAGGCCTATTGCGACGAGGCTTATGTGGTCATCTCGCAAGACTGGCTCGCCGACAACGGGCAATGCCCGGCTGGGTTCGACATCGCCGCATTGACGGACGATCTGGCTGCGGTGTCCGCATAAAGGAAAGTCATGCTCTCAACCGAACTTGGAAGTCAGGCGGGCGTCAGCGTCATCCTGGTCTACCTGCTCCAATGGCTCAAAGGCTCACCGTGGTTTCCCTGGCTCTCAGCGAGAACGGACACCATTAACCGGGTGCTGGCGATTGCCGTTGCCTTCTTCACCTCGGTTGGCTTTCAGGTCTCAATGACCGGTACCTGGACATCGGGTGGCACGCTGGTCATCCAGATCCCGGCCGCCACCGCCGTCCTCTCCGTAATCCTGCACACCGCCTCACAGAGCGGGTTCCAGGAACTCTTCTACAAACTGGCGGTCAAGCCGCCAAGCGAGCCTCTGCTCAAACTCAGCAAAGACGATTCAGTCTGTGTAACGAAAGGATAAGCCTACTATGGGAATAAGTCTGGCGTTTTGGATCTTGATGCTTTTCTGGTTGATCTTCGGCTGCTGGAATCAGTACGTGCCGGGTCAGCCGTACCCAATGAAGTGGGCGGGTTTCTACCTGCTTCAATTCGTTCTGTTCGTGCTCATCGGCTGGAAGCTGTTCGGGGCACCCATCCACGGAGGGTAGACCATGCTGCTTCTCTTGACATCCTCCGTCGCCTAAGGGCGACGGTCTCCTTGAGAAAATCGTATGATGACAATTCTAAACTTGGTTCACCAGATCATCGCCCTACTGCGAAATGTGCTAACGAACCAAGCCAATTTGGCCTCACAGGTCAAAGTAGGGCAGTCGGGGCTTTCGGCTCAGATTGCTGCCGTGCGATCCCTCGTCCAGCAGCAAGGCGAGGCTCAAGTTCTTACGCTGGCTCAGATCACGGACAGTCTCGCAGTCATCGAGAAGGCCGTTTTCTACATACCAGGACCGCCAGTGAAGTTGCAAATCACTCTCGGGAAACCGCAACCACAGAAATAGAATCCTATAGGAGTTCACATGGCTAATTTCCAACTTCAAGATGCACAGAAGGTCTCGTATGCGGTGGCTGTCACCGACGTAGACAACAACCCGACAACCCTCCAGCCCGGCGATGTGGTGACTGCCATTTCGTCCATGCCCGCCTCTTTGGCCGTCGTGCCCGACGCGACTCCTGTAGCTGGCAGCGTGGCCTCCGGCTTCCTGGTGGCTAGCTCGACGCTCGCACTCAGCGTTACGTTCACGGTGACGATCACTCCGGCTGCCACTGGCGCAGCGGCCATCGTTGCCACCGACCTGATTGATGTGGTCGCTGGTGCCGATACCGGTGTGACCATTACGCTCGGCACGCCCGTCAGCCAGTAACTCTTGCAAGAGTGTAAGCCGGGGGCTTCGGCCCCCGGTATTGTTTCGTAGAAAGGTCAACCATGCCCGTCCAGCCGTCTATCCATATCCCTTTGACGCTCGTACTTCGGGAGGAAACCGCGAAGCAATTCCAGGACTCCCTGAAAGATGTCCCCTTCACCGATTGGCTGGCTACCAGAGCACGGCTTTGGTTCGAGAATTATGCTAACGGCGGCGTCATGCTGTCGCCCGATCAGGTCAAGAAGATCGAGGAAACTGTCGAAAAGCCAGTCAGCAACGGCAGCGATGTTGTGAATGCCGTTGGGGCAAGCCGCAATATCCAGGACGGCTCCCACACGTTTCTCTTGACGTTGGACCCAACTTGGGTGCAGCCGCTTAAAGATCGCGCTGCCGAGATGGGCCGCACGCCAGAGGAGCTTATCGACGATATGTTCTCCATCGGCATGGAGAACAACTGGGCCTATTCGCTAGACCCGGCGTATCAGCCTCCGGTGTATTTCCCGCATCCTGAGATTCTGAAGGGGCTGACGGGGAAAGATCGCCCAACCGGCGCGGAGGTTGAAAAGGGTATCCAGCAACTCGTTACGGAAGCGCGGAAGGCCGTGGATCGGGCAAAGGCGCTGGAGGCTCCGGTAGAGGTTGCCTAATGCCAATTTATGAATTCGCCTGCGCTCACGAAGGATGCTACTTGCAGGGGCGCGTCTGGGAAGCCTACTTCACGAAGATTGGTGCTACGATGCCCAACTGTGTGGAGTGTGGCAATCCGACGCAGCTTATGCCTTCAATCTCCCACGCCATCTGGTTGGGCACTCTCGACAAGTACAACCAGCCGGGATGCGTAACCCAGAACCCCACAGAGGACGGCGGGCACGTCGCCTATCGGGTCAGAAGTAGCCGTATGGTGGATGGCTCCCCTGAGCCCGTTCGCATCCGCACAGTTCAAGAGCAGAGGGAGTATTGCAAGGCCGAAGGACTGACAATGCCGAGCGACATGCCGCCGCACGCGGAGTATTCGGCTAAGGGGGCAAGCTGCCAAGGAATGCCGGGGTGCTGGGCCAGTGTCAACGAGGATTTTATTGCAGAGCAGAAAGCAAAGCCCCTACCGCCAGAGGCACCGGCTCCCATCACTGTGGTTGAGCGGTCTGTGGAGGTTGCGGACTAGGGCCTCGATTCAAAGTAACGAGAGCGTTTGTCTGTATCCAGACACGACGAAACTATGGATTTTTTGCCAGTTGGCCCACATTACGGCTCTGACTCAGATGGTGAGAACGCGCATTATGCCACCGGGAATCAGGGCGAGGACAGGCAGAAGTACCTGTCAGGGTTAGAGCATTGGCGCGAATCCGCAAAAGAGGAAGCCTACAAAACAGCAGACCTGAACCCAGAAAAGGAAGCTGCTGCTAGGTACATGCGGGCGCTTGGCGGGGAGTATTGGGATCGGCGTAGAGCGAAGTACAAGTCAAAGGTTTTCGACAATCGCCTCAACAATTCTCGCATTACCGACCTTTCCCTCCTTACCCAAACCCGTCCTACGATAGACATCTCTACCAAAATTGACGCCTACAAAGGGGAGGCAGACATCGTTTCTAAGGTCATCCGCTCAGAGTGGCTGACAAGAGACATGGATGCTGAATTCATCCGCGTCAACGACATCACCAAATTGAACGGGACAGGGTTCTGGAAGATTGGCGCGGCGTCTCCAGGGATGATGCAGGCTATTTCCTGTGGGCCGGATTCTGTATTCCCGATCCAGCCTGGATTCCATTTACAGAATTCCACAGCCATGCTCTACAAGACGTGGAAAGCCCTGTCATATTTCAGGAACAAGTTTCCTTACGGCTGCGCTGGAATTGAAAAAGAACTGTCCGACGTAGAACAGGGCGCGGGCGGAGCGGCGCAGTTCACGCGGCCTAAAGAATATCCAGAGTACACTTGGGAGCGCTTATCGCCAGCAATGCGGCGCTCTGTTGGGATTCGCATAGGATCGGGGGATATTGGCACCAGCGTTTTCAAATCATTGGAAATGCAAGAGTACTACGTCGATGACCCGCAGGTGAACGAATCCAAGAACAAGGTCTTGATGCGGCATCCCTATCTGCCGCTTACCCTTTACAACTGGTGGTACTGGGTCAACCCCGGAGAGCGTCTGTATCCACGTAAACGGCTCCTGGTGTTTGCGGGCCGCAGGCTGATGTACGATGGGCCTGCCCCGTTCTGGCATGGGCTGTTCCCCTTCGCTACGCTGCGCCTCAATCCAGTCCCGTGGTCCTTCTGGGGCCTCGAAGTATCGAGACCTGCTACCTCTTAACGAGGGGATGAATGAGATCATCGCTGGCATCCTGGACATGGTGCGGCGGGCTCTCAACCCCACGGTTGTCACCAAAGCGGGCGCTGTGCCCCAAGCAACGTGGCGGGAGTTCTACCCCGACATGCCAGGGGCAAGACTCTACATGCTGCCGAACAGCAATCCTCAGACGGACGTGAGGTACATAGCTCCCCCAGAGATCCCCGCGTGGGTGATGCAGGCCCACCAATACCTGTCGATGGAGTTTGACCGCCTTGCCGGGATTGTCGATCCAGGGGCACTTGGGAAGAAAAAGCAAGTTCCAGGCGGCGACACCATCGAACAGATGCGGGAAATGTTGAACACCCCAACTCAATTGGAATCCCGTTACGGGGAATTGTTCCTGCGTGATGTTGGCGTACAGGCTATGTCCAACGTTTTCCAATACTTCGAGTTGCCCATGCGGTTGCGACTCTTAGGGAAAGACGGGATCAGCCTGGAGGACTTCAACTACGAAGGGCCGAATCTCATTCCTGACCACGTAACCCGCGAAGATCACTGGAAGAACTTCTCGATGATGATTACGCCGGGATCGCTGTTAGGATCTAGCCGTGACCGTGAAAAGCAGACAGCCATCAATATGGCCGCAAAGGGCCTACTGCCCCTGCAATATCTGTGGAGCGTTTTGGAACTCAACCCGAAACAGCTTATGGAAATGCTCAAGCAGGAACATGAGATGGGTATTGGGGCCAAAGCGCCTAAGCCGTCAGGGCAGTCTGCTCCCAAGATGACGGGTGGCCAGAAGACGGGGAACGTCTGAAGTGTGCGCCCATGGCTCAATTGGATAAAGCAACTGACTCTTAATCAGTAGATTGAAGGTTCGACTCCTTCTGGGCGCACCAGTCTAAGCCCCTTAGCCGATTTATTAGTAACGGTTGGGACTCCAGCCAAAACTGAGAAAGGGGGATCTACATTATGGCACGTAAAAAGGGCCGCAAGGCGAAGCGCGGGCACAAGCGCGCGTAACTCAACGCCGATAGGGGGTAGTGGAGAACAGGCAGAATCGCTTGGACACTACCCTCTGCGCCTGCCATAAAAGAGAGACCACATGGAAAAACAACTTCTTGGATCAGAAGCCTCGCTTCAGAAGAACAGTCCGCTGAATGTCGAGCACGATGGCAAGACGGGGACTCCTGAAGAGCAGTTGCTTGGCTCCCATGCCCCGACTTCTCGCACACCTGTTCCGTTGCAGCAATTCAATAAGGGAGAAAGGGCCGGGACGTTCCAACTCTCCGGTTCAGAAGCTCTCTTGGACCACACGCCGACCAAAGGCTATACGTCGTTCAAAACTCCGCTGAGCGACCGTGCGGTGAAACAATCGAAGTAGGTTAGGCGTTTATGGCCACCACAGCCACCCCTCCTCTTTCCCCTGACGTGACCCAGCAGCAGGCTCCCCCACTCCAGCGATACGCCGAAGGTGCGGCTCAACAGAGTGCGGGGGCTGGCGGTGCATCCGGTCCCCAGGCGTCCATGCAATTTGTTCTGCAAAAGATGCAGTCCATTTCAAAGGACATGATGGACGTGGCGAAGGTGTTGTCGATTGAGAAGCCCGCGCTGATGCCAATCGTGACAAGGGCG
>Ga0208689_1000931_pt1 | contig 17312 bp, 16 predicted proteins | sample June2015DPH_8_15_FD_184700 | JGI IMG/M metagenome (GOLD analysis project Ga0208689, IMG submission 184700) | Peatland microbial communities from SPRUCE experiment site at the Marcell Experimental Forest, Minnesota, USA - June2015DPH_8_150... | ecosystem: Environmental > Terrestrial > Soil >... | reverse complement strand
GATTTGATTCAACGCCTTTCCTCCGCCGATCATACAGAGCACTTGAAACTCCCGATCGGAGAGCAGTTCATGCGGAGGTTTTTCGACATCCGACTCGAAATCGAACATCATCTTTTCGACAAATGCCGGGCTGATATATCTCTTGCCGGACAGAATTTTACGCACCGCCAGCACCAGTTCATTCGATGCACTTCTTTTTGTGATATAGCCTTGCGCCCCGGCTTTCAGGGCACGGGGCGCGTATTGCTCCTCGGGGTACATGCTTACGATAAGGACGGGGAGTTTCGGCTTTATCTTTTTCAACTCTTTAAGGACTTCCAGACCGTTTATGTCAGGAAGAGAAATATCGAGAAGGACCAAATCGTACTGATTTTCCTGAACATTGCTCATGAGTTCATAACCCGCGGTGGTTCCATCAATTATCGCGTCCTCGAAGCTATCCGAAAGAATCTCTTTCAGACCTTCGAGGACGACCGGGTGGTCATCGGCAACAACGATACGAAGCATCGATCATCCCTCCTCCGGCTGTTTCTTCCGGTGACGCTTTATTATGTCGGGCGATTCTTTCCCTTCACCGAGGGGAACGCTCAAGGTGATGGTCGTCCCTTTTCCCCCCGCGCCGACAACGGTCAGAGATCCCCCCATGGCAAATGCCCGTTCGCGCATGCCCGTTAATCCAATAGACTTCAGATCGGAGATCTGTTCTTTTGTAATGCCCCTCCCATCATCTCTGACTTCCATAATGAATTTATCTTTTGCGGTCCGCAGGGATACGGTGACGGTCTGCGCAGCACCTGCATGGCGGGCGACGTTTGTAAGCGCTTCCTGAAAGATACGAAAGACCTCCGTGGAAATTTCCCCTTTGAGGACTATATTCTGTGGCTTCGAAATAATTTCGCAGGCAACCTTTGTCCTTTTCTCGAAATCTTCTGCTGCCAGCTTCATCGCTTCCTGCAGGCCAAAATCGTCCAGAGCGGGCGGTCTCAATGCCATCGAGATTCTCTGTACGGAAAGGATGGCGTCATCGATAAGCGAGAGTAACGAATTCACTTTTTCACCGATTATGGTATTGTCTTCCGGTGTTCTTCTTCCTATCCATGCGATATCCATTTTTATGCCCGTCAAGACCTGCCCTAATTCGTCATGGAGTTCGCGTGAGAGAGCCGTCCTTTCCTTTTCTCTGACTTTCCGCGACTGGGTGCTGAGGTAGCGCAGTCGCTCCCGGGACTGCTTCAGTTCTTCTTCAATGATCTTACGTGCAGCGATTTCCTGCTTGAGCAGGTTGTTCGATTCAGACAATTGAGCGGTCCGCTCTGTTACCCGTTCTTCCAGCTCATCGTGTGCCTTCAGGAGTTTTTCTTCAGCCAGTTTTCTGTCGGTAACGTCGCGGACATTGCACTGGATGACTTTATGATGGTTAACCAGATAAACATTGCTGACAAATTCTACGGCAATCTCCCGTCCGTCTCTTGTGGTGAGCGGCAAATCGTCGTAACGCACATAGCCTCTATCCTGTAATTCCGTAAACGCCTCTTTACTTGCCTGAATGTCTTTGAACCCACCTATCTCCCAGAGTTTCTTTCCCTGGAAATCTTCGTAGGTATAGCCCAACATATCTATCAGGAATGGGTTCACGTCATCTATCTGTCCCGTGTCCGCGTCGAGGATCAGGATGCCGTCCTGGGCCGTTTCGAAGAGTCGGCGGTACCGCGTTTCAGACGTTTTCAAGACTTCATCTCTCTGCCTCAACGCGGTGACATCTTCGATGGCAAGGAGGATCATTTTTGTGCCGACGTTTTCCTTGTAGATACGACGGGCATTGAGAACCATGAACTTATGCCCGATGGTGGGGAATATGTGGTCGACCGCATAGTCATCGAGTTTGGTATTCTTTAGTATATCCTCAAGCAAGGTCCGGAGCTGAGGGATGTCCCACTGTTTATCTCCGAGATCGTAGAGGAAGTGACCCACGGTCTCGCCAGGCGATACTTCGAAAATATCGTAGAAACTGCGGCTCGCCGAGAGTACCTTCAGGTGTTCGTCCAAAACCAGAAGGGGTTCGCGCACCGTGTCGATTATTGCCTGGGCGTATGCGGCGGCTTCCTGAGCTTCAATGCCTGCATGTTTTCGGTTGGTGATATCCCGGATATTGCACTGGATAACTTTGTGATGGTCAACCCGATAGACATTGCTGACAAACTCCACTCTGATGTTCCGCCCCCCTTTTGTTTCCAGCGGCAAATCGTCGTAACGCACATAGCCTCTATCCTGTAATTCCGTAAACGCCTCTTTACTTGCCTGAATGTCTTTGAACCCACCTATCTCCCAGAGTTTCTTTCCCTGGAAATCTTCGTAGGTATAGCCCAACATATCTATGAGGAATGGGTTCACGTCATCTATCTGTCCCGTGTCCGCGTCGAGGATCAGGATGCCGTCCTGAGCCGTTTCGAAGAGTCGGCGGTACCGCGTTTCAGACGCTTTCAATCCTCTAAACTCTTTATCTCGTTTCATCTGTCTGCTCCAAGTCGGTGACATCTTCGATGGCAGGGAGGATCATGTTTGATAAGTATACCACTATTCAGAGGTTATTGCCTGGCAGGCCTTCTGTCTGTTTCTTTTTTCCTATCGGATGGCGTATTCTTCCGGTATATCGTCCGGTTGGACGCCCTGGGAATCCCACTTGTCCTTATTATCGGCCAAACCAAGGGACGTGTCGATATATTTCGCCACGTGTCTACCGAATCACAAAAATGGTCCAAAGGGTTCGTGCCTCCTGTAGTTACGATACGACAGACGATCACTCGTGTCTATCGCAGAACCAACAATTGTTTTGTGACACTTTTGTGCATGAGCGTGTCGTTTTTTTTGCTACAGGGATTGGACCCGTAAGAGGAAGCAAGATTTGATGGATACGCGGAAATGGCCAGGGCTAAATGAAGGGAAGTGCGATTACAATCGCTGCTTTGGCCCCCCGCTTTCGTGCGATGGGGGTTGATCAACAGAGCTGCCATAGTTTGTACCTTTGCGGTCGATGTTGCCATCCTCGTCGTGGGGCGTGAGCTCTTCCCTGTCGTGTTCTCTTCGCATTGCCGGGACACTTCCGGCCGCATACGAGCGCGTCATCTGTTGTGCTACAGGGATGGAACCGGTAACGGGAAGCAAGCTAACCAGCCCGGCATTTGCCAAGCCCGTTCAGTAATTACTCATACCGCGCGCGGCACCCCGCATCGTTAACGTCAGAACAATTTCCCGATACACCCCGGATAGCAATAATGATGACATGAAAATTGTTGGTTGTGGGACAGACAAGGAATATACAGCCTGATAGAATTCATAGTTACCATAAACGGGTGGAGAGAACGAGCGCTCCCATTAAACTCCCCTACGTGTTGGGACGCAGAAATTAACCTTATAAGGAGACAGATCATGAAACGAATTGCCTGTCAGTTCACTTATCCGGCTGCACTCGCTGTCGCGGTGGCGCTCCTCGCGTTTATCGTTCTCGCAAGTGCAAGCCCAACGCGGGCGGCCTCGCCCGAGCCGGGCATGGCGACCGCCGGTTCAGCCTCAAAGGCCGACCGCGTCGAGGCACGCGTCAAAGAGCTCCATACCAAGCTCAAGATCACCCCGGAGCAGGAAGAGCCATGGAACAACGTCGTCCAGGTGATGAGGGACAATGCGAAAACGATGGAGGCGCTCATCAAGGCGAGGTCGGAAAAAGCAGGTACCATGACCGCTATCGACGACCTCAAATCATACAGCGCAATTGCCGAGGCGCATGCGGATGGCCTCAAGAAATTCATCCCGGCCTTCGAGCCGCTCTATGCCGGCATGTCGGACGCTCAGAAGAAGAGCGCCGATAAGTTATTCCGCCAGCACGGCCGCGTGAAGGCAAAGGGCAAATGATCCCAACCGCCATGACGACAAGACAGTAAACCCTATTTTGCGATAGGGAATAACTCCAACAATGGAAGGTCACTATGAGAACCTCGAACACGCAAGCCAGCAAGTTTAGGTCGATAGTCGGCAAGATCGTGATGGCCCTCGTCTTCGCCTCAATGATCGGCGGTATATCCATCGCGCCGGCGTTCGCCAGAGATAACGGCAGAGGCCACGGCCAAGAGGAGCGCGGCCGGCATGAGGCCCGTGGCCACTACCGTGGTGGCTATTATCCGGCCCCTGTCTATGCGCCTCCACCGGTCGTCTATGACCCGTACGCGTATCAGTCGCCGGGCATCAGCCTCGTCTTCCCGATCCACATTCGCTAGGGGAACCTGGAGCGTCGACGCCCGGCGCTTCCGGGCGTCGGTACTCCGGTCCGCCCGCCCGCGATACGGCTCGATCAATCCAGGCATTGCCGTACCGAGGGCTCCGACGAAGACCGGAGCCTAGGCCCTTATGTGGCGTGTGGGTGGGTCACATAATTCGCAAGTCTGGCGGGCACAAAGATAAGGAGAGACGATGAAGAGAATCATTATGCTCACGGTATTAGTGACGATGCTTGTATCCCTCGGGGGATGTTTTTGGGGATATGAAGGACATGATAGGGGTGGTGGACATGATGACCGGGGTGAAGGACACGACCGGGGCGGAGAAGGAGGGGGAAACCACGAAGAACGGCATTAGGAACCAGGGGGGATCGTGATCCTTGTCATAAAAACGACGACATACCCATGCAAGGACGTGCTGCAAGATAATTTTCGGTTCTGCGGCAGGCATAAGAGCGCGCTTTTTACAAGGGTCTGCAGATGACTTCCCTCGACCGCATAGGCAGCGCGAACCCTCCGATAACCGCGCTTACGCTCATCGGCCGGGGAACCCTCCGTTTGCTTGGCAATTTAGGTGCAATGGCCATTTTCTTTTCCATTGCCTTTATCAACATCTTCCGGCGAAAACAGCTCCGGGAAATCATACGGCAGGTATTCTATATCGGGGCGAGGTCGTCCCTGATCGTGTTGCTGGTGGGTCTTTTTACCGGTATGGTCCTCGGATTGCAGCTTTTCTACACCCTGGTAAAGTTTGGCTCTGTAGGGGCCCTCGGGTCTGCCATTTCCCTCTCCCTCGTGAGGGAAATGGGGCCGGTCCTAGCGGCCATCATGATCGCAGCGCGGGCCGGCTCCGGCATGGCTGCGGAGATCGGGATCCTCCGCATCTCTGAGCAGGTCGACGCCCTGTACACGATGAGGGTCGATCCCGTACGGTATCTTATCAGCCCGAGGATAGCCGCCTCAATCATCAGCTTTCCCATACTCACTGCCTTTTTTGACCTGATCGGGATTATCGGAGGATATCTCACCGGTGTTCTGCTATTAGGAACAAACGCGGGCACGTATTTTTACCGTGTACAATCTTCCTTAAGCATGGTGGACGTCCGGGGAGGTTTTATCAAAGCCCTTATTTTTGGTGCGATCGTCTCGTGTATCTGCTGCTTCCAGGGCTATTTCTGCCATATGAGGACCGACGGTTACGGCGCCAAGGCTGTAGGCCTTGCAACGGTTTCCGCCGTCGTGCTCTCATGCGTCATGATCCTCGTTGCGGATTACGTAGTGACGTCATTCCTTATGTAAGGATGGGCCATGGAGACGCCTCTGATAGAATTCAAGAACGTGACAAAGCGGTTCGGTGAAAAGACCGTGCTCGACAAGGTCAACTTCAGCATCTATGAAAACCAAATTACCACGATCATCGGAAAGAGCGGTACCGGAAAAAGCGTGCTCCTCAAGCATATAATCGGGCTTCTCAAACCGGATGAAGGTACGATCATCTTTCAGGGAAAGCCCGTGAACAAAATGAAAAAAAGCGAATGGGACGCGTGCAGGAGTCAGATAGCTTACCTGTTTCAGAATAATGCGCTCCTTGACTCGATGACGGTCCTGGACAACGTGGCCTTCCCCTTGCGGCAGACGACCAATTTCAGCAGCGCGGAGATCGAAAAGCGGGCGCTGAAAAGGATCGAGGAGTTGGAGCTTACAGAGGCGGCCGGTAAATTCCCGTCGGAACTCTCGGGCGGGATGCAGAAACGGGTAGCCCTGGCGCGGGCGTTGGCGACAGACCCGAAGATCGTGCTCTTTGACGAGCCGACCACGGGTCAGGACCCCATCCGGAAGAACATGATTCTCTCCATGGTCACCCATTACCGGAGAAAGTTCGGATTTACCGCCGTCATGGTCAGCCACGACATTCCCGATGTGTTCTTTATTTCAGATCGGATCGTCATCCTTTGGGAGGGAACGGTCGGCTTCGAGGGGACGTACGAAGAGGCCGTCAGGCTGAAACTTCCCATGATCGACGAGTTTCTCCGGAGCCTTGAGGGGTTCCAGGACGAACTGACGGGCTTGCTTTCAAGAGAGGCTTTCAGGGTGCACTATGCGGCGATGCTGGGAGGCACGGCGACAGTAGCAGCCGTTTCAGCGGCGCTTTTCAGCGTTCGGCTGAATCTGCTGCACGAGGCCCTGGGACCGCAGGCTGCGGTGGAAGTTTTGAGGGCGCTCGGTGAATACACGAACAGGCGTTTCAATCCCATCGGGGGTTTTTCCGCCCGTCACAGCAGGGATGAGATTCTGACTATATTCCCTCACACGAGCATTGATGAGGCGCGGCGACTGGTAGCGGACTTTGCGCAGGAGCTGAAGCATGAGGCCATCGACCGCATTCAAAGCATTGCACTGGCAGAGATAGGCGGGGCGGCATGTTTTGATATTTACATCCATGCCGGGGTTGCAGAGGTCTCTCCCGAGGACACCATCGATCAGATAATCGAGAAAGCCCGGGCTGAGCAAGAGATTGTTGCAACACACCGATGCGGTTCCGGAGGCAACGAGCAATGAAAAAATATTCAATAGAAACTGCTGTCGGCATTTTCGTGGTGGTCGGTCTCATATGCGTGGGCTATATGACCGTGAAGCTCGGCAAGGTTTCGCCCTTTGGAGGGGGCACCTACTCGCTTTATGCCAGGTTCGCCTCGGTCTCCGGACTGAGGGTCGGCAGTTCGGTCGAAATTTACGGGATCCAGGTGGGCAGTGTGACGAGCCTGAGCATAGACCAGGAGAGGCAGATGGGGGGCGTCGGAATGACAATCAACAAAGGCGTGAAGGTCTACGACGATGCGGAGGCAACCATCAAGAGCGCCGGGCTCATCGGTGACAAGTACGTGAAGATCGATCCCGGGGGCGCCGGCGCGGTCCTGAAGCCGCAGGGGATAATCACGCAGACGTCCGTGCCCGCGGACATCGAAGACCTTATCGGCAAGTACGCCTTCGGAGACGTGAAGAAAGAACCTGAAAAATCTCCGAAAGGACCGACCAAGTAACTTAAGGAGGATATCGTGAAAAAATGGCCGGCCGGACTGATGCTTCTGATTCTGTTAATGCTTCCCTTCCCTGCTCTTGCAGGTGTCCCGCTCGATACCGTCAAGAGCAATGTCAATGGCGTGCTCGATGTGCTCCGCGACCCCAAGCTCAAAGGGGAATCGGGGAAAAAGGTGAAAGAGCAGAGGATTACGGTTGCCGCCGACAAGCTCTTCGATTATGTGGAGCTTTCGAAGAGGACGCTGGGTCTCAACTGGAACAAGTTTGCCGCGGACCAGCGCAAGGAATTCGTCGAGCTTTTCAAGACTATCCTCAAGGATGCGTATGTCGACAAGATCACTGCCTACACCAACGAGCAGGTCAACTTCACCAAGGAAGCGCCCCTTTCGGAGAATACGGTGGAGGTCCAGAGCGTAATCGTTTCAAAGGGCGGTGAAACGCCCATTTACTACAGGGTCATCAAGAAAGATAACGAGTGGAAGGTATATGACGTGGTGGTCGAAGGTGTAAGCCTGATCAGCAACTACCGTAGCCAATTCCGGGAGATTCTCGGGAACAACCCGCCTTCGATGCTGCTGGAGACCCTGCGCAAGAAGGTAGGCAAGAGATGAGGCAGCGGGGACCGAGACGTGACCGTAGAAGACTATGCGTGCCGGGATGGACCCCATGCCTGGTTCTCCTGCTCTTTTTGCTTCTTGGTCTTACACCCCTCCATGCAGCCTCCGATAGTCCCGATCCCGATACCGGCGCTGGTGTAAATGTGCCGGCGGCAGGAGAACAGGTGGAGGAGGCCGGGTCTATTCCGTCGGCCGCTGTGCAGAAGCCGTCCGATGAATATGGAAACGTGACGGAGGATGTCGGCGGCGAAGAGCTGCGTATTGCCGATCCCATCGAACCCTGGAACAGGGCGATGTACCACGTGAACGACAAGCTCTACTTCTGGCTGCTCAAACCCGCCGCCAAAGGCTACAAGTATGTCGTGCCGGAGGACTTCAGGGGCCTGTTCAGCAACTTCTACCGGAATCTTAGGGCGCCCATCCGCATCGTCAACAACTTCCTGCAGGGGAAGCCGGGTTACTCGGGAATCGAGCTGGCCAAGTTCTTAATCAACTCCACTATCGGCGTCGGGGGCCTAAGGGACTGCGCGACAGAGTGTTTCGGCATCAATGGCCGCGATGCTGATTTTGGCCAAACGCTCGGCAAGTATGGCGTCGGTTTTGGCTTCTATGTAGTATGGCCCCTTCTCGGTCCTTCCAGCCCTCGGGACACAATCGGGTGGATTGGCGACTGGTTTTTGAGACCTCAGACCTACGTCAGCTCCGAATGGATCAGCCCGGTAGGCGTAGGGCTCTATGTCCACGAAAAGGTCAATGACACCTCCTTCCATATAGGAGACTACGAGGCGATCAAAGGGGCAGCGATCGACCCCTACGTGGCCATGCGCGACGCCTATGTCCAGTACCGCAAGAAATTGATTGAGCGGTAGGAACCTGTGCCCGAAATCCAGGTTATGACAGATACGGGCAACAGGGAAAGTAAGGTAGAACGATGAGCCGCATACAAGTGATGTTTGATCCCAAAACAATAGCCCTGATCGGCGCAACCGAGAAGGAAGGCGCCATCGGACGGACAATCCTTGAGAACCTGCTCCGATCAAGGGAGAGGCGGATATTTCCGGTAAACCCCCATGCGAATAAGGTATTGGAGGTGAAGAGCTACCCCGGTATCTCAAGCGTTCCTGAGCATGTGGATCTGGCGGTTGTGGCAACTCCTGCCCGGTCAGTGCCCGGTGTGGTTGAGGAATGCGGCCAGGCAGGCGTAAACGGGGTAGTAATAATCTCCGCCGGGTTCAAGGAGATTGGTGAAGAAGGAACACGGTTAGAGAGCGAAATCGACCGGATCAGAAAAAAATATGGAATGCGCATTATTGGACCAAACTGCCTCGGTTTTGTGCGGCCTCCACTGGATTTCAACACGACCTTTCTCAGGGGTAAGGCTCCACCGGGAAATATCGCTTTTATCTCTCAGAGCGGCGCCCTAGGCAGCGCGATACTCGATTGGGCGGTCAGCGCCGGGATAGGCTTTAGCATGTTTGCATCACTCGGCTCCATGCTCGATGTCGATTTTGGCGACATGATCGATTTCTTAGGAGATGACCCGGCTACCAGGAGCATCCTGATCTATATGGAGGGTGTGGGCAACGCGAGAAAATTTATGAGTGCGGCCCGAGCATTCGCCCGCCGCAAACCTATCATTATTTTGAAGCCGGGACGATTTGCAGAGAGTGCAAGGGCGGCCCATTCCCACACCGGCGCTATGGCAGGGGACGACGCGGTATACGAAGCAGCCTTCAGGAGGGCCGGCGTTGTGAGGGTCGGGGAAATAGCGGAGCTCTTCGATGCCGCCGAGGTTCTTGATTCGAAGAAGTTGCCGGCCGGTCCGAGGCTCGCCATAGTAACGTCTGCCGGCGGACCAGGCGTGATGGCCACCGACGCCCTTATTCACCTGGGTGGGGAACTGGCGGAACTCTCCGACGAGAGCATGAAGCAACTCAACGCATTTTTGCCACCCTACTGGAGCAAGGCTAATCCTGTCGACGTGCTTGGAGACGCAACCGTCGACAGGTTCACGAAAGCGCTCACCATATGCCTCGGTGACCCCACGGTGGACGGAGTGCTCGTCATTTACACACCCACGGATTCTGCCCCTTCAACCCAGGTTGCGCAAGCGGTGGCCGATAGTGCGAGAAACGCCTGGAAGCCCGTCATCGCAACGTGGATGGGGGGAGAAGACGTTGAGGAAGGGAGACATATTTTTGTTGAGAACAGCATCCCGACCTACGACACCCCTGAGGAGGCTGTCAGAACTTATGTGAATATGTGCAGGTACAAGGGGCATCTCGACCAGCTCTATGAGACCCCTGACGAGTTGCCGGCACACATTGCACCCTCGAAAGATCACCTGAAAAAGCTTCTCAAGACGGCCCTCAAGGAAGGACGGACGCTTCTCAACGAGGCGGAGTCCAAGGATTTTCTCATGGCCTACCGTATCCCGGTGACGATGGTGCAGGTCGCTCAAAATCCGGAAGCTGCGGTAAGCATCGCAGACAAGGTGGGCTACCCGGTCGTTATCAAGGTCGTTTCGCCTGACATTTCTCACAAAAGCGATGTGGGTGGCGTCATCATGGGAATAGATTCGAGCGCAGCCCTCAAGGCGGCGTATGAGAAGCTGATGCAAGCGGTGAAGAAACGTGCCCCTGCGGCGGCCATAACGGGCGTAGCGGTCGAGAAGATGTTTACGGATACCGATTACGAGCTCATTCTCGGGGCCAAGAAGGATAGGGATTTCGGTTCGGTCATCCTTTTTGGGATGGGGGGGACTACGGCCGAGTTCATCAAAGATTTTTCGATTGGGCTTCCCCCGCTCAACCAGACGTTGGCGAAGATATTGATACAGGACACGAAGGTGTACAGAATGCTCCAGGGCTTTCGGGGCAAACCGCCGGCTGATTTTGAAGGACTCGAGGAAATCCTTGTGAATTTTTCCAATCTTATCGTCGACTTCCCTGAAATAGCTGAAATCGACATAAACCCTCTTGCCATATCGAATGGCAAAGCCTCCGCCCTTGACGCACGAATCATCATTGACAAGAATTATAAGGCTACCGGTCGACCGCCCTATCCTCACCTGATTATCGCTCCCTATCCGACCAGGTACATCACACCCTGGAAACTGTCGGATGGCACCGAAGTGCTTCTGAGGCCCATACGGCCCGAAGACGAGCCCGCGGAGCACGAGTTGCTCTCTTCGTTATCTCAAGACACGCTGAAGACCAGGTTCTTCTCCGTTATCAAAGACATGTCCCATGAATGGCTTATCCTTTTCTGCAATATCGACTATGACCGGCACATGGCGATAGTTGCGGAGATGGAGGAAGATGGAAAGAAAAGGATAATAGGGGTTGCAAGACTTATTATGGACCAGGACCTGGCGTCCGGTGAAGTGGCCGTCCTCGTGCAGGATAGGTTCCAGGGGAAGCACCTTGGGACTAAATTCGTAGAGGTGCTCATCGGAATAGCCCATGAAAGGGGCCTTGAGGAAGTCCGGGCAGATGTCCTCACCGAGAACGAGAGGATGCTCAACGTCTTCAGGCGATTGGGGTTTACGACCCATTGGGTTCCGGGTGGAACGAGCGAAGCCGTGCTGAAGCTGAAAGAATAAGCTGATTCCGCGAGCTTCCCGCACGCGGCCGGGGTGTAGCATTTTTTCCAGTTGGTTAAAAACCGGTTTATTCGGAGGTTAAAAAGCAAAGAATGAAAGCAGGTTATCCCAACACCCTTTTTCTCATTCTCCTCGTGGCGGCTCAAGGCTTGGCCTTCCCCGGCACCATCGAGAGTGGCCCGGTGGGGCAGAGCCACGTTGAGACATACCATTACCAAGCCGTGCCAATCGGTAAAGAGAAGGAGAAGGAAGACATCGAGCTTATCTTTTCTTTCGAGGAGGACAGCTCTGAATATGCTTCAACGATGGTCTCTGCAAAGTCAGACGAGCGCATAGCCATCAAAATGACCAAGGAAGGCAATTTAATTTCAGGGACCAGGAGTCTCCGGAGGGGTTCGGGAGGCCCCATCGAGGAGAAGATATGGAGAGACGGAAAAACGGCATACATCGAGCAAACCTCCGGAACGGAGAAGAAGATGCAACTGGGTATTCCCGAGGGCAGAACTCTGGCTATTGAGGGGTCCCTCCTCGTACTCCTCAGATTCTTTCCATACGGTAGCGCCACCCAATGGGACCTTTTCATGATCGATTTCTCTGGACAGTCTGTTACTGCCACTGCCCGTCAGACCGGCATTGAACATATTATCGTGCCTGCAGGTGAATTCTCCTGCTACCGGATGGAGGTCCTTATCCATACCTTCATCCTGAGCCCGACAATAGTCTGTTGGGTTAGCACGGAGAAACCCCATTTTGTGGTGAAGAACGAGGGCAAGAGGGGCATCCTTACCCGCAAATATATCACTACGTTAATTGGCAAGCAGTGAGAAAGCGATTGCTGGTATGAACGGCACAGCAAAATCTATAGAGAACGGCTCCTCGTTTCCTGTCCATTCGAGTTACGATGTTTTCTGCATTTTTTTGGCCTCAGCCCTCTGATAATAGCCCCGTACACATTTGTATGGAGTGTGAGTCTTGAAGTCATGTCCAGAATCGTACGGTACATGCCGGGATAATCAGTGAGGGATAAGAAGACCCCGATCCCCGTAGTAAAAAAGACCACAGACAGGTGTGTGGAAGTACCACGAAACAATTGTTGCTTCTGCGGCAGACATGAGAGAGCGTATTCTGTAAGATTAGGGTGAACCTGTGGCAGAGGGGCACTCTCTCTTTAAAAGAGGGAGCCAAAAGATTGTAGGATCCATCAGCACTAGCGGCATATCCATATTCGGATATGCCTACTCGACAAAAAAAGGAGCATTTATGAAAACGCGGTTTGCAGTTCTTTTGCTCGCGATCGGCCTCATCGGATTATCTTTAAGTGGATGCGGGTGTTTCATACAAGCCCAGAAGGGTGAAGTTGCTGCTCCTCCTGCGCCGGAACCGGTAGTTCAGGAGAAGGTAGTTATACTTGAATCTGAGCCGAAAGCTGAGGAGAACGTAGCTGCCGTTGCAGCTCAGCCGACAGAAAAAGTAGTTGTCCTTGCCTTTGAGGACATACATTTCGATTTCGACAAGGCGACCCTCACACCGGAAGCGCAGAAGATATTGAAAAGGAATATTCAGGTTCTAAAAGAAAACCCTAAAGCTCAAGTCCGTATTGCAGGATATACTTCTGCATCCGGGACTGACGCCTACAACCAAAAGCTGAGCGAAAGAAGGGCAAATGCCGTCAAGGGATACCTCACGAGCGAAGGGCTCATTCCATCTGACAGGCTTACCATTATCGGATATGGCAAGAAGGATCCGGTAATGCACGAAGCGGCCCCGAAAGACCTCTACTCAACGGCGGCAAAGGCAAACATGAGAGCTCTTTTTGAAATCGTGGTGCAATAGGAGCACCGGGGGCAAGGGTCCGGAGAGACTTTAAGTTGATCCGGCTCTTTGCCCATGAAAGTAACTATCCGGAACAAAATAAGGATTCAAGGAAACAGCAATGTGTGAGTTACTTTGTTAACGCTGCAATCAGATGATTACAGATCTAAGGGCAGGAGGGGAGAAATGAAGAAGGTTATTTTTCTGTCAGCGTTAGTGGTTTGTGGATTAGCCTTGTTTTATGGCTGCGTCTCTATGCAAACATGGCCAAATCATGAAAGGAGCGCAGAGAACAAGATGGTTGTAATCCAGGAGAAGATTGGGGATGGGCTGAAAAACGGTGCGCTTACCCCAGATCAGTCTCAGATGTTTCTGACGACACTGAAGGGTATTCGAACAGACTATACGCAACTGAGAGACAAAGTGGTCTCCAGGGACGAGTGGGACAGCCTTCTTGGAAGACTTGATGTGCTTCGAGATGAGATCGACAGGGCGCTGGGCCGGACCGCAAGAATTGAAGCACCAAGAGGGAATGGGGACAGGATTGTCGCTCTCCAAAGGAGAATTGATGATGGAAGAACCAACGGACGCTTGCCTTCGACAGAGGGGCGAGAATTTCAATCCAGACTTGACTCCATTCGGCGTGATTACTTGCGGATGACGGAAGGAGGGAGATACACCACGCAAGACGAGCGAGCAGACATTTCCCGCAGGCTCGATGGCTTGGAAACGGATATAAATCGGTTTCAGTAGAATTTTTCAGGAAATTGGCATGCGGGGACGAAGGTCCGTGCAAGTAATTTGTTGTCCTCGGTACGGATGGCCACGACATGGAGGATCACAAACATGCAACTCACTTATCGTCATGAATTAATGAAACACACCCCACCGGCCCGATATTATGCTGAAACAAGCATGCCTTTCCATAGCGGGGACGGAAACGGAAGAAATGCTGTCGCTGGTAGGCTACATGCAATTCTCGCATTAACGTTAGCATGTTTCGATACGTGGCTAAAACGCCTGTTCTCAAGGGCAGAAAGGCAGAACCTGAGTCCCATTCAGGAGTACGATCCTTACGTGAAGGGCTTGGCGCGATATCTTCAGAGCCAGAGAATGGATCGAACCACAATTTAGGATGTGCGTTATTTGGGTATGACGGGAAAGACCCAACTACGTCATTCATGAAGGGGGTGAGACAGAGTTACCGTACAGAGGAAGCGGTGGACTATCAGGTCTGCAGCTTATTCCCGAAAAGGGGGGCGCATGCTTTGGACCATATGTTTGATTCTCTTAATTTTGTGGCTTCTCGGATTGGTGAGCGGCCATACGATGGGTGGAGTTATTCATGTCCTGCTGGTTATCGCCATCATTGTTGTAGTGGTCCGGCTTATTCAGGGACGAAGAGTGCTGTAACGATTTGGGCCTTCGCCGGAGAAGGGGGGCATGTGGAAAGGAGGTGGTCAGCGGGTCCTGGAGAAGCTTGCGAGTGGTGCGACATCTTTAGCAGAAAAGATGTCGTAATCGACCGTTTCAGTCAAATATGCTAAAGAGGAGTAATCGTTATGAAAAAAAGGAATGTAATTATCGGCTACCTGGTCCTTCTTATGCTTGTCGCCACCTTTGCGGCCTGTGGATCGACACGCACACACGAAAGTACGGGAGAATACGTGGACGATTCGACTATCACGACCAAGGTAAAAGCCCTGCTTGCGGAAGATGATTTTCTCAAGTCATTCAAGATCAGTGTCGAGACTTACAAGGGCACGGTCCAGTTGAGCGGCTTCGTCAATTCTCAGAATGCCGTCGAGAAAGCGCGTGAAATCACAAGGAGCGTCAAAGGAGTCAGGTCCGTAAGGAACAACCTGATCGTGAAGTAGACGATTTTTGTCCTTATCACGGATTGAGCGAAGGCGGCCGCAGGTAGACATTTCCATGTTGTGTCGCTGGCGCATGCGGCCGCCGGGCGCAGGAAGCTGAAAAAGGAAAACAAACGATGCGTGCGATTGGCAGCCTGCTCTGATTTGCTCTCGGCGGTGTATGGATTGGGCTTGCCTGGTGGATTGCCGGCCTGCTGAGCACCGAGGGGCAGCCTACCTTGCGGTGCTCACATCGGGCGCCATAGGATTTTCCCCAAGTTTGGGGGCCTGCTTTTTGAAAACAAGGGAGGGAGGTCAATTAGTCATGCCTTTAGTTCAAGTATTGATGGTCTTGATCGTGGTCGGTGTCCTTCTCGGGCTCATCAACCGTTTCATACCAATGGCGGGGTCCATCAAGTCGATCCTGAACGCCGTTGTGGTCATTGCCGTTGTCTTGTGGCTCCTGAGCGTTTTTGGACTTCTCAGTTCCCTCTCCAAGATCCACGTGGGAAGGTAACCGTCTAAGTTCGGCGCTCGTGGGGAATAATCGAACCCGCACTCAAGGTGGCTCGTGCACGCGGTCGTTGTCGAGCAGAGTGTTGTCCACGTCAAACAGGAGCACAATTTCACCGGGGGGGTGCAGGACGTGGGACCGGCTACCACAGTTAGGCTCCAGGGGGGCCTACCTGAAGCAGATGGTGTAGGACAAGCTCATCGAGCACAAGACCTACATACACAAATACGGTGAGGATATGCCTGAGATTCGCAACTGGAAATGGAGGGAGTAAATAACTTTATTGTGGGGGTGCGGCGTCTTATCCCATAAACGAACGAAGAATGTGAAAAGGCTACCGGCCCGGCTTTTCAGCTTCCTGCTGAGGGTAGCGCGCGGTTTCATGCGCAATCAGGGCCTGCTGTTATCCGGCGCCATTGCCTACTACACCCTGCTATCCATCGTGCCCATGTCGATCCTCGCGGTTATCGGACTGTCACATTTTATAAGAGAGGACTCGTTGTTTCAGACCCTATCGACCTATACAGGAATGGTGATGCCGGGGTACGCCGCAATTTTGAACCAGCAGGTGCGGGTATTTCTCGGGCACCGCCACACGGTCGGTGTCATTGGAGTCCTGGCCATGCTGTTTTTCAGCTCCATGGCCTTCGGAGTGCTTCAAAGCGCCCTGTCGGTGATCTTTGGTCATCGCGGCAGAGCTCAGCCCCGCAGCTTTCTCGTTTCCGCTGTCATTCCTTATGTGTATGTTCTTTCAATCGGTCTGGCTATAGTGCTGGTTTCATTTATTGCGGCAGCAGCGGAAATACTCGAAAACCGGCAGTTGATGCTCTTTGGATGGAACTTGAGCCTCGAACTTACTTTCAGGGTCGCGCTGTATATAGTGGGGGTAGTGGGTGAGGTGCTTATGCTCACTTCCCTTTATCTGTTCATGCCCGCAGTCCGTGTCAGATTTCTTCACGCGCTGATCGGAGGGATAACCGCGACGATTTTATGGGAGATCACCCGCCGTAGTCTTATCTGGTATTACTCGACCCTGTCGATGGTCAACCTGATTTATGGTTCCTTCGCCACCCCGGTGGTGGCCCTCCTCACTGCCGAGGCCATAGCGCTGATTGTTTTGTTAGGCGCTCAGGTTATTGCAGAGCTCGAGGGCGACACCGCCTAAAGACAGGCGGTTTCCATACAGGATCACCCCTCGTGCTTTTCGCCGCGCGAGGATCCCCTGGCATTTTCCGGCCGCTGCATTCACACAAAAAGCAGCTTGCTATCCTGCAAAGACGATAAAGAAGGCACCCTTTGAGAGGACAGTCGATCTCGAACCCCGCCCTCTGGAGTTCTTTGATGCTCGTTTCCGCCTTGATGTGAGAGTCGAAGATCCCTACCACTGCGTTACGCTCAGCCATGGTTTAGCTACTTATGGCTTCAGATGATGTGGCGTCAATGGCTCATGACTTCAATGCTGCCGTGATGACCCGAACCGCCCCTTCACACGGACGACCCAATTTCACTCGATTTCAGGTTTCTTGCCAGATCCCTCAATATTTTCGCCTGTATTTGTCTGATGCTTTCTCTTGACGTGTTGAAGTGTTCACCGATTTCCCT
>Ga0208689_1000922_pt1 | contig 17392 bp, 16 predicted proteins | sample June2015DPH_8_15_FD_184700 | JGI IMG/M metagenome (GOLD analysis project Ga0208689, IMG submission 184700) | Peatland microbial communities from SPRUCE experiment site at the Marcell Experimental Forest, Minnesota, USA - June2015DPH_8_150... | ecosystem: Environmental > Terrestrial > Soil >... | reverse complement strand
AAACATAATGAGAGCAGAATACGATTATAGAAATAATCCACAAAGATTGCTGGTTGTTACTACAGGTAAAGCTAAGATTATTCTAAACAGATGGCTACCAAGTTTACGGAATACTGCTAAGTTTACAGGAGACGTTCTTGTTCTTGATTACGGTTCTCTTGAGTATTTCTCTTGGAGAAAGTTAGCAGACAACAATGATGAAGTAATGAAGAAACTTAGTAAAGAGAAAGGAGTAACTGTTGTACCAGCTACTCAGGAGTATCCAGACTTCTTTATTGACCGAGTAAGATTCACCAGAGAATACTTGATGGAGAATGATAGGTGGAGAGAATACGATGCTATAATGATTATTGATGCTGACGATGTTGTGTTCTACGGACCTATTCAACCCCTCTTCGATAAAGCATTAGGCAATAAGCTATGCTATGCCAAGGAGCATTTCTCTAATAAGCTCGGTATCTGGAATGGATTCTACTACAAAGGATTCATTAAGAAAGACTTTGATGGTTTACATGACAAGACGATGATTAACGGTGGTATGGTTGTAGGAGCTTCCAAGTGCATCATGGACTACTTAAATTATGCTGTCGGACTGGTAGAGAAATACGGTAGTGAAGCTAAAGGTACTTGTGACCAAGCCTTCCTTAATCTATTCGTTTATTATGAGAAGTATCCAAACACATTAGAAGTAGGTGATGAGTGGAATTATACTCATGCTGTCATTGGTGGATACCCTTGTAGGATACCAGAGATTAAAGACGGTAAAGCCTACAAGTTAGAAGACGGTAAGCCTGTCTATATTGAACACAGGACAGGTACAGGATGGAGATTTTGGGATTCGGTGGCTGGTATTCATTACCTCTATAACGATGTTGACATACCCATAGACGCAGAGTATCTACCGTTTCAGGGAATGATGGAGTTATTCCCAAGACCAAAGGTAATAGCCCGAGACTTATTTCCGAAGGGTAAGAATCACAGCAACAACTCAAACATAGATATGATTGTTGAACCTAAGAGAGTTCCTAACTATTTGTTCCCTGAGAACAAAGAACCTAAGAAGACTTGGTTGTTTCCAAAATGAAAGTAGAACAGAAAGATGACAGAGGGTTTGTAGTTTCCTTCGACCTAAACGGTAAAGAGTATCTTGGAATCTTTACCAAAGAAGGAGTTACTCGTGCTGGTCATGTTCATCCATATTCTCAGACTAACTACCTGATTGAAGGGAAGATGATGGTATATTACGGAGAGTATCTACAGAACTATGAAGCTCCTTGCGTCATTCAAATAGGACCTAACATCTTTCACAAGTTCTTTGCTACTGCTGATTCTATGATGATAGAACGCAAGAACCTCTAAGTTATTGTATATTGAATGAATCATCTTGTGCAATAACAATATACAATATAGAACCCATATTCTTTAAATGCTATAGGCTACCCCTTCTTATCAAAGAGGGCATGAATTATGTCTATAGTAGCTGAAACAGTCCAATGTCCTGAGTGCGGAGAAAAAGATTACATACAAAATCCTTCAACTGGAAAGTATGTCTGTCTTTCGTGCGGTTATCAAAACCAAACCTCTAAGATGTCTAAGGACTTTGGTACTCCAAACAACGAAGCGAGTTAAAGGAGTTCTAACCTTACGGCACAGTATGATTGGGTAAAGTTTCCAGAAGATTTGCCACGCAAGAACTTAGTAATGATTACTGCTAAGACTCCACATCCTACGTTCCATAAGGAAGACAAAGAACTACCAGTTCGACTTTTTACTTCTGCTGCACTTCAAGACGCAGCAGCCAGTTTGAGACACAGGTTCATAGGTCTTAACCACCAAGGATTTATTGAAAAGGCATTCACAGTAGATGCTCAGTATAACCCGAGCACTATGAATGTAGAAGCTCTTTGTTACTTTCCCGATGAATGGATAGGGGTTGTTAAGGAATTGATTCGTCAAGGAAAAGAATCTATTTTTTCGGTGGAATACACGTGGCGTGACGAAAGATATACACCAGAGGGGGTAGAGTTTATTGGTCTATGTTTTGACCAAGTTGATTTGCTTTGTGGTGTTAATGCAGGGGATAAGCATGTCTCAGCACGTTTAGCAGAATCCCAATTTAATATGGGTATTAATAGAAGTGCTCGGTGTGAAGCGGAAGTAGATATACATTTTCCAGAGAAGGTACAAGAACAGAATGTTACCAAGGCAGTTGATAATCCTTCACAGGACTTCTTTAAATACGAATGTGAAGCTAACGAGTTTCTTTCAGGGTCACACAGAGAATGCGAGTCAGCAGTTAAAGAATGTATAGAGTCAGCTAAGAGGTTAGGAGGACCTTTCGCTGGATACAAAGATTTCGCAGCTTGTGTTGCAGCTAACAAAGACAAGTCTGACCCCGAAGCCTATTGCGGTTACATAAAGCACAAGACCGAAAGTGATGGTAGTGCTGGTGCTATGCTCTTAAGAGATAAGAAAGGAGTAGCACAGCAAAGACCAGAAGAGACTAATGTTCTCAACAATGAACCATTCACACCAGTTGTTAATCAAGACCCACCAGTAGTTGAGAAGCCAGTAATGAATGTCATGTCTGCTGGATTCGTAGAGGAAGCTGGTGGAAAAGGACCAGTAGTTGCAACAGAAGTTTCTAAAGAGAAACCTACCTTTGCTATGTCAGGTTCAACTGAGCCTGTTAAGGGTGGAGAGAAACTTACACAATCTGGTGAGACAGGTGGAGCAGCTAACGTAGACACTCAGAAGATGGATACTAAGAATGTCCAGAATCAAGATGTCAACGCTGGAATGAAAGCTGGTGACAGCTTAGGAGCTTCAACCTCAACAAACAATCCAATTCCTGAAATCTTTAAGACTGTCGGGATACCCAATACAGGTAAAGAGGGTAATCCAGTAAACGATGGACTTAATAAGGTGGATGGACCTGATTTAAGTAATGAAGATACATACAACAAAAAGGGAGAGTGTAAAGTTTTGACAGAATCAGAAACAAAAACAACTCCACCAGTAGACCCCAAACCAGCAGAGACACCACCAGCAGCAACAGCACCACCAGCACCAGACCCATTGAAGTTAGCAGAAGCTAAGATAGCAGAGCTAACTACAAAGAACACAGACCTTGAAGGAGCAGTTAAGAAACTCCAAGAGAATGCTCTAACAATCTCTAAGGAGAAAGAAGTAGCTGTAGTCAAGGCACGCAGAGAAGCTAAACAAGAAATCATCTCACGAGTCAAAAGCGTATTGCCAGCGACCTCTATGGTTTCAGGTGTACCAGTAGGAGCATATAGAACTCTTACCAATGATGTTAAGAAAGTTCTGTATGAAGCAGAGAACCAAGTTGAAGTAAAGGGATAAACCAATGAGCAGCATACCTTCCAACTTAGAGAACTATCCTTTCTACGGACTAAATCAAAGTCCTAAGTACTGGAATCAGCCAGCACCTATAGCTACGCTTTTAGCGTTTGACCAAGATGCAGACATTCCATGCTCATGCTGCGGTAAGATGATGATAGTTAAGGAAGGTATCATAGAAGGCTCAGAGACAGCAGCTTATTTGGTTTGTTCTTATTGTTTCTCTATTATTGGTGTACAAACAGGACCTATGACACCAGCTTTGCAGAATATGGTCTATCAGTCTATGGGAGTAATAGCAGCAGAAGCAATTAACCCTGACGACTTATCTGTTCCAAATAGCGATTCTCTTCAATATCCTTGGGTGTGAGATTATGGAAGACAACATACCGAATAGATTAGAACTCTATCTACAATCAATTGTCTCTCAGTTAGTTAAGATAGAGAAGGATATGAGAGGGATACAAGAGACTACTCTATGCGAACTCATAGCTATGGTTGAAATGAACCGATTAACTCTTAAGACTCTACAGGTCCAGTTTAACGTCTTTATGAAAAACCCCAATACTGGTGTTAACCAATTAGATTTAGAGATGGATGACGAGTTAGAGAAGCTCAAGGAACGAGTAGCTAAGTACAAAGAGTCTATCAAGAAAGTATCAAGTTTGCTTAGTCTTCCATCACCAGAAGGAAACGGAGAAGTGAGTGAGTAATGTCAGTATCATCTCAAGAATATATTCCTAAGTACATCCCTTCTTTGGGTAAGAGACTTAGAGAATCTCAGGTCGGAGAGTTCATATTTGGAACTCCAAAGAACAAGTACTCTCTTAACCAAACTAAGATAATGGTTCTTGGTGCGGTAGAGCAATCTTATGGTATTTACCAAGTTCCTACTTTTGAGCAGCAAGTCAATGTTCTCTGGAACGACCCTGTGGTTAAAGAAGCCATTACAATGTTCGCAGAGCAAGTTGTTTCTACAGGATTCTTCTTAACTGGTAGTGAAGACTACAAGGTTAAGCTCGGTGGCAAGACAGCATTAGACGTTATCAAGAAGTGGTGTAGAGATAACAAGATTGATACTAAGCTGTTAGAGATTGCCATTGAAATGAAAGCATTCGGCAACTCATTCTGGAAGATAGATGACTTCGGATTCACCAAAGTTCCTATCGAATCAGTATGGCACGCTGTTAGAGTAGAAGCAGATGAACCTTTACAGGAGAAATACAATCTTCAATTAACACCTATCTATGGTGGGAAAGTAATGCCTTGGCAACAGTTTGCACACTTCCGAACAGGCATTACAGGCTACCATGCTCCATTAGGACAGGGTGTTATCTATTCTCTTTTAGCCAAGCCAGTTGATAGTGCTGGTAATGTTGCTCCAAGTGTCTACGATGTTAGATTGAATCACAGACGCAGCTTAGACCAAGGTATGAAGAACTTTAGCTTTGGCAACGTCTGGATTGGATTTCCTAACATGAGTAATGAGGACTTCCAAGCACAGGACCAGAACGGACAGACGATAGCCGATAAAGCAGCTAACATGAGTCCTACTGGTAACAGGATACTAACCAACACCGATGTTAAGGTAGCCTTAGAAGTACCAGAGAGAACACAGAGCTACGAATCTTTCATTAAAGACCAGCGTAATGAGTTCTTTATGTCTTTAGCAGACCCTTCAATCAAGTTGGGTATTGAAGAAGGATTCACTAAGTCCACAGCCGAGACAGCAAGCGAGTTCTACAAGTACAAGATTAGCAACATGAGAAGAATTATAAAGATTGTCTTTGAGGACATCTTTGAAATGATTCTTGACAAACTCGGATACGATGGTGCTAAAGCAGACATTCTATTGAACTTTGGTCCAGAAGAGACAGCCGATTACGTTATTGCAGACCTCTTCGGTGCTACTGACAGAAAGATAATCTCTTTGAAGACTGGAAGATACCTATTGACTAAATACCGTAAATGGGATATTCCAGCAGATGAAGAAGCACAACTTAAGAAAGAAGCTAAGGAGTTGGCAAATGCACAGATACAGTTAGCTAATGCTACTGCTGGACCATCAGGGAAAGGTGGTAGTGGATTAGCTACTACTGCAACTAAGCCAGCATCTTTATCTCAAGAGATGTCAGAAGAGATTAAAGAACCAAGAGCAGCAGCGCAGCAAGCTACAGAGAGTGAAACATCTCCGACTGTTCCTATTAAGCCAGTAATCAGAATTACACCATTAGCCAAAGATGTAGCAGCTTTTAACAAAGAGGGTACAGTTATCTACATTGACCCTGAACTCTCAGAGAAGTACTATGCTTTGGTAATCGGTAGAAAAGAATACGAGTATTCAGTACTACAGCAAGGATTCTCTGGTGAGAGGACCAAGGCAGTTGGTCACAATTACGAGAGGATGTTAGCTGGTCAATTAGGTCTGGATTACTCTAAATACAATGAGTGCCTAATGGAAACTCAAGCTAAGATACAGGCTCGGGGAGCAAAGAACCCCGATGACCTCTATGCTAAAGAGGAATACTAAATGTCCGAAGCAACAATGAATCAAACTATGTATTGTGCGGTAGTCGACTTGGTTGACCGTATGCTTGTTAAAGCGAACGATGTTGCTAACTACACAGCAGAGATGAACTACTGTATAGTAGAAGCATCAAGGATGGTAGACACTTTCTTAATGCCTTATGTTACTACTCTTCCTTATGTTGTTAGTGGTGGTGGTAAGAACATCCCTGACCAGATAGTAATAGTATCAGCAGACTTCGCAGCTTCGGTATTCAAAAGACGATATGTTCCTTCTGAGGTCAAGATGAAGAATCTCATGCCTGACATGATTAACGATGTTGACGGTTCAGGATGGTTCGCACTCGGACTCAAGAAGCTCTTAGAGTTCATAAAGGACAACTTTGCATTAGCCAATAATCCTTCAAGTTCACCGAATAGCCAGTTGTTTAATCCAGCACTTATGCAACAGCTTTACGTTAAGGGTATCCTTACTCTTAAGGAAGCAAGATCATACATAGCTAATCCTCTACAGACAATACAGGAGATACTTAACAGAGTAATCACCGAGAATCTAAGCACGACCAAGACGAATGTTTTGACAGACACACAGACATTAAGTAAGTCTACTACCGAGACATCTAATAAGATTGCTGTTGATTCACTTACACGGTTGCATACTGAGAGAATCTATGTAACTAAGAAGAATAACTCTGTAGCATTCATCCTTGGAGCAAACAACGATGAGGACACTAATCAAGGTGGATACGTTAACGGAGATAACACGGAGTAATAGAATATGTCAAGTCCAGCGAATGATAGTAAACAAGAAATGACTGACTTAGGTGTTTTGGAAACAGAACAGACCGAGTTCATTAATGGTCTTCCTACCTACGGTCCTCTAACACAATCACAGATTAATCAAGTACTGGCACAAGTACCACCATTAGAAGGTACGTTTCATACTTGGACAGAGATAACAGGTAGTCCTCTAAGTTTCTCTATTTCTAACGGATTAACAAGTATGTTCAATTGCATAATAGACGAGACTAACAAGGTAGCTTACTTCTGGTGCGGAGCTAACTCAGGACAGCTTTTGTATTTCTTTGTAATCAGTATAGGTACTACTCCAAGTATCTTAGCTGGTGGAACACAGACTTACAGCAGCACTTCTTACCAAGTTCCACAGGTTCTTTCAGGTAGCATATTCGGTAAGTACATAGCCTTCATAGCCTATGCAAACATAAGCGGTCCTTCCGAACAAGCAGTCATTGTAGAGAGTAATGGAAACTTAGTTAATTTACTCGGTGCTTACGCTGGAACTACAATCGGAGTAGCTATGAGTTCTACAGGCAAGTACATTCTGATCTTCACTAACTACAATGGGAACGGTTACATCCACATATTGAAGGGTAGTTAAGATGACAGCCAAACCTTCTCTTCGGGAATCAGTAGCAGTTCTTATCGAACGAGTAGGTAACTTGGTGGAACAGAACAAAGCAGATCACGAAGAGATTAAGGCAGACATTAAAGTTCTCTCGACTTACTGCAATCACGAAGTAGAGCTACTGACTATTCAGGTAGATAAGCTAAAGGAAAGATTCAAGATACAGGATGCTATCAACTCATCGCAGTCAATAACTAACATGAACAGGGCAGAATCTTTCAACAGGAAACTTAGAAATTTATCTATTGTAGCTGCGACATCTGTTTCAGTTACAACCATAATCCTTAACTTACCAAAGATAATTCAATTATTGAAGGGAAACTAAATGAGACTATTTAAAGAGCAAGGACTGGTCGTAGATTCAATTCGGTTAGTTCATTTAACCAAAGACAACAAAGTTCTTTCTGATAGAGAGTTTCCAAGAGACAAAGGCTTTTGGCACAACTTAGCTGTTAGATTAGGATTAGCTCACGACACGATGGTTGTTAACGGTTTTCAAGCAATCATAAACTACCTAATGTTAAGTGGTCAATCAGCTACTTCTTTTACCAATGTTGGTATAGGAACAGGTACTACACCAGCAGCAGTAGGAGATACTCAATTACAGACCCCATTAGTGATTGCAGCAGCAACAGCTTCTAAGATTACAACGACTAACTCGAACGATACAATGCAATTGGTTATTACCTTTTCTCATGCTAACCAAGGAACTCTGACAGGGACTACAGTAGCAGTAACCGAAGTAGTTGTAGCTAACGGAACGGTCAACGGAACAAGTATAATCCTTATGCATCAAGTCTACTCACCAGCAGACACGATGAACTTTGATCAGGGGGATCAACTACAAGTCACCGTAAAAGTAAACGCTAAGCAAGGTTGATTCTATGCAATCTTGTTATTTAGCTCAACAAGAACATATTAAGACTTGTGAGGAATGTTGGGCTAAGTTAGCTTGTCCAAGAGGTAATGAACATGGTACTGTATGACGCTAATGACATATTGACATTGGTTAAGAACCAATGGTCCTTATTCACATTCTCAGCTACCAGTACTAATCCAAGAGGAACATTCACTTTTAATGAGAACCTAAACATCTATACTGGTTTCCCTGCTGGTGAACAAGCAGTTAACGGTGGATTCGAGACAGGGGATACTACTGGATGGATAGGTACAGACCTTTCAGATGTAACCAGTATAACAGGTTACGTTCATTCAGGTACTTATGCCTGTAAGATTGGACAGCATGGTAATCCTTGTTCTCCTACTTATGGACAGCTAATACAAACTTGGGTTACTCCTATTCCAGTATCAAGCATTCAGTCTATGAGTGTTTGGGTTAGAGCTATAGACGGTCTGCAAGGTAGTGCTGGATATATCATAATTACTTATTCGGACCTCACAACAGTAACAATCAATCCTACTACTCAATTTCAACAATGGCTACAGGTAAACATCTTACCTTCTTTGAATCAAGCAAAGAGTGTGAAGTCTATCACAATGGGTAAGACAGGACCTTACGGATTTGATTATGTAGATGATTTCGATTTGACTACTGCTTCTAATGGAATGCGTCTACAGTTAGATGAATATGACTCGATGCATCCAGAGTATCAGATAGTCTTTCTAAACAGACCAGAACGAGTCACACCAGTTGCTCCAAACGTCATTAAGCACGAGCAAGTAGTTGGTGTAGAGTTCTTCATGAAATTGGTTAACTATCAACCAGACGACATAGAAGCTGTTTGGCGACCACTCATTTTAGCAGTTAAGAATGAGTTAACAAGAATCATGAACACATACAGGTTCAATGGTCTTGGTAATGGAACTACAATTAATCACAGCGATTGGAAAGATTCTAAGTTTCCACATGGATTCGGACAGGATGCAGACCCTATCAATCTCTCTTCAACTATGACATTAGAAATAGTCTGGTATGAAGCTCTTAGTGCAGACGAGATAGGTATGAGGGTTACAGCATTGGACATCTTTAATGTTCCTCTATTGGGACTATTAGATTTGACCTTTGTTGATACAGACCCTTGGGTTAAACTCCAAGTACCTAAAGGTCCTCTGCTCGAACAACACTTGTTAGGTCCACACATGGAAGGTAGATTCACCTGTCACGATTGGCACAGCTTATGGAGTCTCCTGTACAATACAGCAATACCAGAGAACTTAAGCTACAAGGCAATTAATACAGACAACAGTAAGACGGTCTTCGGAACTAATCCAGCTAATCCAGAGTTCGTTATCTACATACAGGACCAGAACGGTAACACTAATGGATTCCAATTTATCAATGTCAGAATCCAGTCAGTAGAACTAAGTAGGGCAACTGTGTTAGGTACTGAACCTTTGAATTGGACTGTTAAATGGATGGCAGACTACATCTATCCGATACCACCGATAACTTAGGAGTGATACTACATGAGTGGTAAGTACCCTGTAGGTGGATGGCAAGGATGGCAAGGATTTGCTCTCTGGAAAGACAAAGTAGATAACGAACTTGTAGAGATTAGAGCACGCATAGACGCAATTGCTGTAGCTCTTAATGCTTCTACACCAGATAGCAAGACAGGTCAATCAGGTGGTCCTACAGGTGGAAGTGGTTCTGGTGGTCCTAAAGCAGATAGCAGTAGTTCAGAGTTTGGTAAAGGTTCTGATTTTAGCAGCGTAGAATCTTACACTAAGAACATGGATGCAGCTAAGTCTCTTGGCGAACTCTACGATAAAATGGGTAACATGGAAGGAGATGACACCGAGAGCAATAGTCTTGATAACTTAATCTCGGCTACTTATGCATTCCACTCGGCTACTCACGCTATGAGAGGCTACCTAATGTTGGTAGACCAATTAGGCTTAAGTAAAGACCAGAAGAAGATGGTCCGAGACTTAGAGTATGTAATGATGGCTATTATGAAGCTCACTATGGCTATCTCGATGATTGGAGAAATGATGGCTGGTACTCTTCAACCAGAGTTCTTACCTATCTTCTTGGTCGGTGGTTTAATGTCAGCTTCGGTAGGATATAGCTCTAAGGTCGTAGGAAGCGGTGTATAGTGGACAGGACCGTAACAGTAGTTCTAATCTCCGATGAAGGAGACTACCCTTTACTTCTTAAGAAACTTAGTCAGTATCATGGTAAGTACCTCATCTCTCTTAGTATGGCTAAGGGAATGGCTCAGGGTCGGAAGGAAGCAATAGACCGAGCCTGTGGAATCTACACAGTCATAGTAGATATGGACACAGAGATTCCAGAGAGATATATAGAAGATGCTATAGCATTATTGTCAAAAGACTCTAAGTTAGCTTGTATAGCTATTGATTACACAGAGAGCCAAGGACATTATGCCTTTGGAGCATCAGTCTGGAAGACAGATATTCTCAAGAAACTTTACGATTACAGAGAAGGTACTGGATGGTGTGAGTGCATCTATATGTACCATAAAGTTCTTCAAGCTGGATACTCAATGGATACGATAGGAAAGTATCGAGCAATTCATAACAAGGGAGATAGTAAGTAATGCCAATGCCAACAAGTGCTAACGGTGGTTCGTGGCTCTCAGGAGATGTTATTGGAAAGGGAGCTATGAATCTTAAGACTATTCTAAACATACCAAGTACTACTTATCTTCCAGTTATTAATACAGATACGGTTGCTGGTCAATTTTATATTGACCCTGTAACTGGATTAAGGCGAGTGATGAACTCAACTAACACTTACTGGAACACAGGACCATTAGGATATTTGAATCACGACCCTAACGGTTTTCCAGTAAATACTACAGGTAGTCCTAATCCAAGCAATCAAACAACAATCAGTTTTACTAATACCAGTCCAACAAGGACATTCAGTATAGCTCCTACAGGAGCAAGTTTCTCTATTTATGTTAATGGGACAGAGTACACGTTTACAACTGCACAGACAGTTCAAATAACAAACACCGAAGGATTGTGGTATTTCTACTTCAATAGTTCAGGTGTTCTAACAGCCAGTCAAAGCTTCTGGTCTTTAGAATATGATGCGGTAGTAGCCTATGTTTATTGGGATGCTACTAATACAGTCTGTAGTTACTTTGCAGATGAACGACATTGTTTCGCTATGGATTGGAGAACTCATTACTACCTTCATAATTCAATAGGCACAAGGTATGTTAGTGGTCTTGCAATCTCAGGCTATACTCTTAACACTTCTGGTGATACCAATGTCCAGATAGGAATATCTAACGGTACAGTCTTCGATGAGGACTTAGAGTTTGATATTGCTAATGGAAGCTCAGGGACACCAGCAAGTACACCTAACTTCTATAATCAACCATTAACTAAACCAGCTACGATACCAGTCTATTATCAGGTAGGAGCTACAGGTGTTTGGAGAAAGACTACAACTGCTAACTGGTATATTTATCCAGATGTTAACTCAAGACCTTACTACAATTTGAATACTGCTGGAACATGGAGTCTTGCAGATGTTCCAAGTGGTGATGTAGTAAGTTACTGGATATTTGCTACTAATGATATTGATAATCCTATAATAGCTATTATGGGACAGCAGATTAATACGAGTCTTACTAACGCACAGACTAATGACTTGTTTAGTGCGCTATCAATCTCTTCTGGTCTACCATTCTTAGAAATGAAACTACTCTATCAGATTATTCTCTCGGTCCTAAATAGTTATGGTGGGACTACAAAGAGTAGAGTTTCAGTAGTGAATGATTTCAGAACAAGTTCTATTGGTGGGTCAGGACAGAATGCTACAGGATACATCTCTTCGGTAGGATTAGGATTCTCGGTTGCTGCTGGTTTACTTTCTCTTAATTCAAGTCTCTGGTCTATAGATGGTTCTGGAAACTTAACTACTAACGGTGATGTGATAATAGATAATGGTAGTACACCTTTCACATTACACTATTCCCACTTACAGAATGTCGGGTCGGGAGATAGTCCAACATTTGTTAACGCTAATCTTACTGGAATATTAGAACAGAACAGTTTACCTTATCCATTTAAACAAGATAGTTTATACGGATTACTATTATATTTGCCTATGAATGAAGGTACTGGTATTACTGCTTATGATTTAAGTGGAAATGGACTTAATGGTACTTTGAACGGTTCTCCAAGTTGGGTAGCTGGTAAGTTCGGTAAAGGATTATTTTTTACTGGCACAAATAATGTATCATTGGGTGATGGTATTACAGCATTATCTACAGCAAATATTTCTGTTTGTCTTTGGTTCAATGCAACATCAACCAATACCAACATGAGAATGTTTAGTAATTCAAATTATGGCTATTATCTTATGATGAGTGCTGGTACAGTAATATTTACATTTTATAATTCAAGTGCGGGAACGCATAGTGCTATTTCTCCATTAACTTATAATGATGGACTTTGGCATTTTGCTGTTGGTAATTATGATGGTGCTAATGTAAACATATATGTTGATGGACTTTTAGTAGCACAAACACCAACGACAGATGCTATATATTATAGTCAAGAACGGCTCAGAGTTGGAGCACAAAATGATACTTTCAGCCAACCTTATGTTGGAAGCATAGATGAAGTTAGAGTTTATAATCGTGCTTTATCTGCTACTGAAGTATTAAGTATATATCAAAATGGAGAGTTACCTATACCTGAAACTTTGATTAACCAATCATTATCAATTACTTCAAGTCCTACATTTGCTGGATTAATTATTCAGGGTGCTAATTATTTTGCAATTACAAGTGGCGGTTATATGGAGTGGGGTGGTGGTGCTTCATATGATGTTGAATTATCTCGTACAGGTATTGGAGTATTAACTGTTAATGGTTCTCTTACTGTTTCTTCTACTTTGACTGTTACAGGTGGAATGGCTGGTACTCACGGTCAGAACATTGGAACAGGAGATAGTCCTACTTTTTCTCAATTAACTCTTAATGGTTCATCAGATCAATTAACTATTAATTCGAGTGGAACAGCATCAGAGGTAATAGAGAGTACAGGCAATAGTCAGGTACAGTTAGTTTTATATCGTAATCAACCAAGTGGAAGTTATAATTTCACATGGTACAATTTTGTTCAAGCATCACAAACAACTCTTAAATGGAATTATAGCGCAAGTACTATGATGAGTCTGGATAGTTCTGGAAGTTTAATTACTACAGCTAATATTACTTGTGGTGGTGGTAGTTCTGCTGGTACAGGATTAACAGTTAATGCTGGTAGAATACGAGTAGTCAATCCAGAGGTTTATCAGATAGGTATAAGATATTCTACAACTGACCCCGCTACTTGGTTTGGTTCTTTACAAACAAGTGGAACATTACAGATTTCTAAAGATAATGGTGTTTCTATTGTCACAATAGATCAGACTGGAAACATAATTGCTGGTGGTGTTATAACAGGCTCAGGATGGGTTAATTCTTCACCAGCTTATACTAATTCTAATCCGTGGTTTGGAACACCTACAACTGCAAGAGCTTTGAATACTGTTTATTATAATGCTACAGGTAAGACATTAGTTGTTTCTATTAGGGTTGATATTTCAGCTAATGTAAATCCAAGTATTTATTATTTTTATGTGGTTATTGGTTCAACTTCAACACCAACCAATTTATTAGGTTTTTTTAATAATGGTTCTTTAAATCAAGCCTTTGGGTACACATTTATTGTTCCTTCTGGATGGTATTATGAGATTGTTTCTACTGTCGCTTGTACTTTGAATAATTGGGCAGAGCAATACCTATAATAGCAAGGAAACTTAGTGTTAATTAATGGAAGTGATATGTGTGAGTGAGAAAGACAAACAACCAGAACCTCAAGCACCAGTAGCACCTATACAACCACCAGCAGAGGTCCAGAAGGTCCTCAACAAAGTTTCTGTCAAATACAATGCCAAGTCAATGCTCGACCAAGAAGTAGGAGAAGCTATGACTGAGTACATCAATACGACTGTTATGGTGATTAACCAACTAAAAGCAAAGGTCGCTGAGTTAGAGGCTCTCGTTCCAAAACCAAAAGAAGACAAAGCTAAGGCGAAATAAAGATGTCAGATGCAGTAGCCGTTGTTGGTTCAGCCGAGATTGATTATGCTACCATAGACGGTAGCTATATCGGTCTTGTGAAGATTCTTATTACCGAAGGTGCTGCTGCAAGTGACACTATCCCAACAAAGTATAAGACAGCTACGCCAACTAAGACAGAAGGGATAGCTGTCAAAGATTCTCTTTCTAAATACAAGAATGCTTACAAGACTTTTATTGACGCATTAGCAGCCTTGGATACGGTTACTAAGTTTAAGCACGCCTATAAGACCTTCACCGAAGGGATAGGAAACTTAGACACTTTTAGTAAATTCAAGAAGGGTGTCAGTTCTGTTACAGAAGGATTAGCTGTTAAGGATACAACCAGTTATATCAAGTCCGCTTTTAAAACTTTCACAGAAGGAATAGCATCTTTGGATACAGTAACTAAGTTCAAACATTCTTTCAAGACGTTTACGGAAGGGATAGGAAACTTAGATACTTTAACTAAATACAAGGTAGGTATCAAGTCCTTTACGGAAGGGTTAGCAGCTAAGGATACTTTCTCTAAGTATAAGTTAGCCTACAAGACCTTTACCGAAGGATTGTCTACCAAAGACACAGTTACAAAGTTCAAGTTAGTAGCTAAAACCATAATAGAATATATGGGTGTAGGAGACTACTTAGAAGAGATATATAACAAGATAATTCCTAATCACGCTAAGTATGATACACCAGCTATACACGTTGAGAATGATAGTAGGTAATGAATATGACAGAACCAAATAATTATTATGATAATCCAGCAAGACAATTACTTGTTAACGATGTAGACCTTTCAGGGATAGCATTTTCTATTCAGGTTGAGCTTAATGAGAACGGAATACCAATGGCTACTCTCGTTGCAGACAACGATGATGCCAAGGCTTTTCTATCTAAGTTAGTGGTAGGAGACACTATTGTAGTTAAAGGATTAGCTACTTCTAATGAAGCCTATCAGGTAGAGAACTCTATCAATTGGTCTGCTGTTCTACCATGTTTCTCGGGTACAATTCAAGAGCTTAGTCCTTCAATAACTCAGGCAGCACAACAAGCATCAGTAATGGCTCTCGGGTTAGGATTCCAGCTTAAAGAAATGAAGGTTAATAGCTGGTATGGAGACATCACAGCTTTACCTCAAATATCGAACGTGTCCAGTTTTACTAATCAAATATTCCAATGGTCCTCTGGTGGTTACAACCAAGCTCCTTACATTGGCTGTTATAGTGGTGAGGGAGCATTCGCAGCTATATTCGCTTATGAGAACCAGAACTATATACAATTGGACTCACAGAATCTTGGTGGGTACATTGGTGGTTTCGGGTTCGCTATGGATGAGGACTATGACTACAATCCTTTCCAGTATGCTAAGTTGCACATAGTAGCTGGTATCTACAATAACCAGACAGGATTCTCTATTTCTAATGCTACCGTTAAGCCATACTATTCTATAGATAACGGAGTAACATGGCACGCTTTTACTGCTAATAATGGAGCAGCTAATCGTGGTGGGGTAGTTACTAATTATACAGGTCAGAACGGTTCTTTTCCATTAATACTAACCAATGTTAGTGCTCTTGGTGGTGGAGCAATACCAACTAATGACATTGATTGGTTGATACCTATTACATGGACCTATGATGACACATACAATCCATTAGCTGATTACGTTCATGGACCACCACAAGGAGAGGATGACTGGTTAGATGTTACAGCCGACCTCAATGGTGTAGGTGGATTCCTTCATAACTTACAGATTAAGTTAGAGTTCATAGGATGTTCTAATCAGACTACAGGCTCAGGTGTTACTATTGTCTATATGTACCTTGAGTATCAATTCAATATCTTCTCAGGTCTGACAGCAAGACAATTGTTAGCTGGTGACAATGTAACCAGAGGGATAATTCCTCAGTATGTTAACTCAGTCTTCAATGGAATTTTAGATACTGCTGGTAATGTAATTCCAACAGGGTATCCAGCATTAGGAACTAACTATATCTACAAAGAAACACCATCAGGGTACAATCAGATACCTTCGTTAACTCTACCTTACAATGATGCTTTCCAAGCAGTTAACGATGTGCTAAGATACTCTTCGGGTCTTAATCTATTGCATGGTGTAGCTGGTCAGCATTGGCACTTAGATACTGCTGGCAATCTCTGTACTGCGCCAGTAGGCAATCATCATGTGACAGGTGTAGATGGAAGCCACTATGTAGATGCAGTACCGAATACAATACCTTGGGTACTCAGACCTTATGTTACTCCAATAGTGGTTAAGCAATCAATGGTCACTCAGAATCTTAAGCAATCAGTACCTAAAGCAAACATGATACTGATTAGTGGTCGTTATCAATTCCCTTCAATAGACACAGACCCATGCCAAGGATACAACGTAGACTCTTGGACACCAATATACATAGACCAAGCTGGCGGTTTTCATGATGGTAATGCAGTAGAAGTTGTTAACAACGAACCAGAGATAAACGGTAATTGTCTCAAGCTACCATGTGTGACGAACGCTATCTTCTACTACAACAACGTCTGGATATATCCTTTACCAGCAGACTTAGACCTTACTAAGTTAATGGGTAGAGATATTACAGCACACATCACAGCTTTGTTAAAGGTTACTGGTGGTGTAGTAGGAGCACAGATTAGATTATACTGGCAAGCACCTAATACAATGCTGCAAGAACCAGACACGAGCCAGTTTGCTTACTATGATGTCAGCAAGGACCTAAACAATAACTTCTTTGTTCCAATAGATATACCAGTACCAAACATTAAGTTCCTTAAGAACTTCAATGGGTGGGCTATGGGACAGGACTTAGGGTTCTTAAACAACGCATTCAATGTGAAGCACTCGACAACTCGGACACTATTCGATATGAGTAGTGTAGCTTACATAGCAATAGCAATCTTTACTGGTTCTAACTCAGGCTTATTCGGTCCAGTATTTGCAGAGATTTCAGACTTAGAGATTAGCGGTACATTCATTCGTGGAGTCTACGACCCAACTAAT